>Ga0209700_101757_pt1 | contig 45038 bp, 13 predicted proteins | sample SiratroredBW_FD_187528 | JGI IMG/M metagenome (GOLD analysis project Ga0209700, IMG submission 187528) | Root nodule microbial communities of legume samples collected from California, USA - Siratro red BW (SPAdes) (version 2) | ecosystem: Host-associated > Plants > Roots > Nodule | place: USA... | reverse complement strand
GTGTTGGGTTCATTTTTAAAAACTCGAAAAATTTCTCCCGAGAAAAATTATAAAAGACATATTTATCTAAATGTTTAACCAAATATAACACTAACCTGTAATTGTTTTCTTACATAGTGGGAAGCATATTTTAATAAACTTGATTTTTATGGAAAGAAGTTGCTTAAATTTAACGTTTATCCATAATTGTAAAGTAATAACTATTATTTTCGAATGTAAAATTACTATATATATATATATATATATATATATATATATATATATATATATATATATATATATATATATAATGTGGGAAAATTTTAAAATCTTGTTTGGACTCATAAATTCGTTCATGACCTTCTAATTGTTTTTTAATCATATTTTAATAGGTTTTATGAAGAAATTTAGTAAAATGTGTTGTTTTTTTATTTTATTTCAACAAGTTTTATAGTGATATATATATATATATATATATATATATATATATATATATATATATATATATGAATAAAATCAGATTTGATTAAATTTAATTAAATTCACTCTACATGCTGCAGTTTTTTTCCTGAATATTTTGCATACTAGATTTTTCATGCATCTTAATATTGGAGGAAACTTTTACTTCAGCATTGAGAACAAAAATAAAATTAATGTTTTCACAAGGTAAAATAAACTTGTTCATGAATTAAAAAATAGATTTTGAACAATTTAATAGAAAATAATTTTTATAAATTAGTTCAACTAATTTCAGCTTATAAAAAAATTATTTTCATTTTCTTAAACTTCTTACTTCAATGAAGAGAAAAAGGAACTTTTAATACGCCATTCATGGTTTTGTAAATTCTCATTTTCGTGGAACTAAAGTGAATTTGTCATGCATTTCATAACTAAGAGAATGTATACGAAAGATAAAGATTCGGAACCAAGGAATAAAGAAAAAGGGAGAAGAAGAAAAGAATAATACATTAAAGCAAATATGAAACATATTTGGAAAGCTATCTGTAAAAAGAAATATAATTTTTGCTGTACTAAAAAACAAGGAATATTGCTGCAGCTATTTCATTCTTTTTGTTTTTCTTTTTTTGGTGAAACGGTTCTATTCCTTCATTCTTATCCTTTGTAACCTACCCAGTCTTTATCACTGACTTTTTTTTTATCACTATCAAGAATAATATCGATCTTTCGGTACGTAGTATATTTGAGGGCTGCTCTCGTAGAATATTCATCATTTGCTTAAGCATTGGTGATTAACGTTAACTAACGATATAAATGTGGTTTAAAGGATTAAGCAAGTCGCTTTTCCTTTTCTTAAAATGAGCAAAAAGTGTTGTCGTTAATGGATAGCAATGAATCGGAATAAATAATTTACGTTATTTGAAGAATTAGATTTCTTTCGATTGTACGTTTGCTTACGTGGCATCTTGTCCTCCATTTAAAGTTTTTTTTAGTTGCTCAATTTAATTATGTATTTTTACTTTTTTTATATAATTAGGAGATATTTTTAGAATAAAATGGTACCTTCCGTTGTAATTGTATGTTTTAAGTTAGGAAATAAATCTTACTTCAAAAACAAAACTTATAGTAATTACTGTATTATAGGACTGAGTGATGTGGGTTGACCGAAATATGTTTTCGGTCGGAACTTACCATTGAAAGTCAATAATTTTAAATAACTATTTTGTGATGAGCATGTGCACAAACACGTGAAATATGTCAGAAAGGAAAATATTACATGTAAGCACAAATGGTAACTGAATATCCTATACTTAATGACTGTTATATCAGAAACAGTAATATTGCAAGTAAACACAAATCGTAACTGAATATTCTGTAATTAATGTTTATTATCAAATTATATAACAAAAGAGAATAGACCTAGATTTATTAAGTCTACTATTATACTTATAAATATAGGCTTAATCATCTTAAGTCACATATTTTTAAACTTTGATATATAGATATATTTTAAACTCTTGAGTGATAAGAGTTACTTTTAGTTTATCTTTTTAAGTTTTGTCGTTCATGATCTAATATGGATGCTAGCTATTTTATTGGACGATGTGGGACACGCAAAATATTGAGGAAGGTATAACTTTGAAGATGGTATGATATATGATTTTGATTTAGAAGTCATGATTAACGTTAATGGTGAAGTAAGCAAAAAGGAAAAGAAGTGGATCGAAAACTACATGGATTTGGATTTGCTTAGGTGGGAATGGAAAGATCTAGTGACGGTAGGATTAGGATAATATAGATATATTTGTTCATAAAAAGGCAAATATGGGAGAATTTGGGGATTTTGACGCTAATCTTGGAATCAATTGGTGGTTATCCAAAGATAATGGTTGTGGTGGGCCACATTAGTTAAAAGTTATTTGGGTGGCACCATCACATTTCCTCCAGAGGAAGGGATTGACATGTTACCCAAAAAGCAAAGCAAAAGATTGTTTCTAGTTTTTATCCTTCCGGGACTTTAAAATACCTCTTTGGATATTGAATATTTATTATCTAACACCCTCCAAATAGGATAAACTTTATTATATGGATTCTCAACCATTATAATTTTATAAAGGGTTCAAACAAAAATCTTAATAACTTTAAATGAATTTAATATATATATATATATATATATATATATATATATATATATATATATATATATATATGAAATGGAGTTGTTTTCATAAAGTCGGAATTAAATTGGAAATGTTAAATCGAATGGAAGTTTATCTATAAAAGACATTCAAATCGATAAAGATGCAAAGAATGTTTTATGAAATAGAGAGTAAAAATATAGTATCTAAGATGATATTTTTTATGGAATAGAGAGTAAAAATATAATATCTAAGATGATATTTTCGTCTCAATCCTTTAAAACATTTTAAAATCATAAATTACTTTATCAAGGATATCAATTACCATAAATTACAATAAAACATTAATTGATAATTATTGATCAGCAAAACGGTAATCAATTTGGGTGAACATGGTCTCGTAACAAACTCTAATAATTAAGATATGGATTCAAATATTTCACATATAATCTAATACTTGTAACTTTAATTTATATATATATATATATAATTTCTTTTAATAATTCACATTGTATAATCATAATAAAACAATATATTAAATAGATAAGTCAAATATAAAAATTCAAGTAAAAATATATTATTTAAACGAAATTAATTTTAAAGAAAATATTATTTTTTGTTGTGTTTGCACAAGACAATTCTAGCTTGATCTAAAAGTATTTTACTTAGAAAAATAAAGAAAAAATATTATATCGTCAAATTCAAATACACTCAAGTTTCAAATGCCTAATTTCAATCACCTACATTATTTACTACATTAGGCTTTTGTAGTAATTGAGGTACTACTCTTTTAGTTTGTTGGACTGTATTAACATGATGGAAAATCCTACATGATTTTGGTAAGAGCGAATGTGATTTTGTTAGGAGGAAATGTGGAAGTTTTTTTTTTATGCCGACTTAGTATTTAGCAAAACTTGAGTTGTTATGTGTGTTTGTATAGGTTAGAATAACTTTGTTATCATTGTTTGTTGGTTTACTTTTTTTATTTTGGTGTACTTTTCAATTTTAATTTTCAATTTTAATTTTCAAAATGAGTAAAAAAAAATTATTTATCAAAATGGGTAAATTCTGTCAGCTAGATAGACATAATTTCAAATTGGTCAAAATAAAAGTATTGCAGTTTGACCAGTTTGAAATTATATCTATCTAGCTGGCAGAATTTGTTCATTTTGATAAATAATTTTTTTCTACCCATTTTAGGAATTAAAACTGAAAAGTACACCAAAATGAAAAAAAAAACCCTGTTTATTTGATATTTTTCATTATTGATAAAAAAAAAATCATTTACAGTACTCCTACATTCATACCCCTACTCCTACATTCATAACTCTTCAACCTTGACCATATAGAGTCTAATTTATAATTCAAAACAAATTCAAGTGTTTCATCAAATTCAACATGCATTAATCAACCTCATCAAACTCCAATTTTCTCAACAAGTTACGTGGTTTAATATCAATTATTTCTTGGACAAAGATCATAAACAACCATTTTCTTACAATTTGATCATACATAATTCAAAATGACATTTAATAAATTAAAAAAAAAAACTATCATGAAAACAATACCAAACAAAACATCAAAACTAAGATTTCAACATTCTCATTCAAAAAGATTTTAGAAACATTATACTACTCTCAAGTTAAATTCCAACAATCTTCTAAACTTTCCAAATCACCAATTTAACTATTTGGATTTTCATATTTTTTTTCTCAAATTCAAAATTTTAAATTAAAACTATTATTTATTAAGGATAACTTCCCTTCCATAGAAAACATTGAATTTTTAAGGAAAAAAAATAGTTATAGAACTTCATGGTTATATAAATAAGAAAACTACACTGATAGAAAAGCAGGTAAGGAATAAATAAATTGAAAAAGTCATTAACTAATCAAGACTGATTTTCATACCTAAAGTAAAAAAGGAGTAACAAATAAATTTCAGATTATGTTAAAGATCATATATCGATTAAAGATGACGTTTTTCAATAATTTATAAAATAAATATAAACCTCCTTTTAAAAACCAGTTTTATAAAATTGAATTAAGTTTAAAATTTATTTTTAATAAATCAATAAAGCAGTTATTCTTATTTGAGTTTTTATCGTTAATTTGTACCTCATTTTCTTTTTATTGAATTCGTTTTGCATCTGAAATCTTAGTTTCACACTGATCATATATAATTCTCCTATAGTTTACTAGTTTTGAACTTTAAATCTCTTATATTGCTAAACTTGGGAATGACAGTGACTTTGTGTTTACATGGTCACACAATGTCACCTTTTATGACCATTCAAAAAAATTGCAGGTGGCATTTGGATTACATGCTTATTCTAGTTGTTGTCGTGTATTAGAATTTAGATTGCATAGTTGTTTCCTTAACATCTGCTTGGATGTGTTTCTGTGCTTCATCCACAGAAATTTTCTTTTCCATAAATTTCATTTTGTTAAGAAAAAAAAAATGAAAAAGATTGTGATAGTGCATTCTGATATAATTCATGCATGGGAATGTCAAAGAATGTCGTTAGAGGCATATAAAAATGGTTTTTTGGAGGTAACATGCTGAATGGTTGGTTCAAATAAGACTTATGGAGATTGGAGATGTATAGTTGAAAATATCTATTATAGTATGAAGATATGTATAATTGGATATTTGAATGGATTTCGGCCATCATTAGCAACTTCATTTTGGGCTCATTTAGGAAACTTTTGGTGGGCTAATTTGTTTGCTTTCAGAAAAAGGTACCTCTGTGATCTTCATTCTATTTAGGTTGTTGCAAGTTGGGCTAGTTAAATCTCCCTAATACAAAATGTTTAGGGAAAGATTGTTATAATATAGAATATTCATTCGCATTATTTTCAAGCTTTTCATACCCCTTTTAAAGTGATAAACGTTAATATCTACCAACCTCATGTTTAGAAAATAAAAGTGATGAAAGAAAGAATCAAATTAGATATATATAAATGAAACTACTGCTTCATTTTATTATCTCAGTAACATTAATTAGTTATAACCACGTTAGCTTAATATGTCTTGGTAACACTAAAAAAATTATTATATTACTTCTTAAATTATATTTAATTTTACAAATTCTCTTGGTTAAATTGATTTTCAATAAGTTTTGTACTTATTTACTGGTTCAACTTCTTTTTCTACCTTCAGATTTAATTTTACGTTGGTTATGGTTTTATATTTTTCAAATATTATATTATACTATTATATATATATATATATATATATATATATATATATATATATATATATATATATATATATATTAATGGTTAATTTAATAAACTGTGGATCAATATCTATAGTCATTAGATAAGCTCCAATTTTAAAAACTTAAAAAAATATTGAATGTAATATTTTTTTTAAACCAGTCAACAATCAATTAAATTAAAATAAATGAAGCATGGAACAAGTAAAGGAATAGAACACCTAGTCTGATGAGTCTGCTTGAAACAAATAGAAAAAACTGCAGAAGCTACAACAATAAGACAAAGATGTTGATTTCGAAATGGAACATCCCTTTGGTTGGAACTGAATTATACATTAAAAAATGAGTAGTCTATAAAATGCTATGGTTTGTGCAAGTGATTAAACATATTCAATGTTGTTAATATTCCTAACACTCACAAACAGCTTTTTAGAAAAATATTTCTATGTTAGTAAGTTTGTTTATAGGATACTGTCATTAAGAATTTCTGAATATGATTGACTGTGTTATATATAATTTATTGGATGAGTTTAGGATAAAAATTACACATGAATGAAATTGATGATTGGATTGTGATTAATTAAACTGAATATGTAAAGGTTGCATAATCAAAATAAATGAAACGTTTCAAAAATGTTCCAAACTCTCATACATAATCAATGCAGTTTTATGAGATGGAAGGTTCATCCTAAACATTGGATGTAATAATAAGTGACAATTAGTTTTTAAATCTTTAGCATTAGGTAAAAGTTATTACTTTACCTCAATATTTCTTGTATAACCAAATTATTCATTTATATTGTTTAATACTTTAATTACTGATTTAGTCCACAATAGATTGCTACATATAAAATACCTTGTAGAGATATATGGGAAACGATTAAAATTGCTAAATACTTTTTATTTTTGTTTAAAAGGATTTTTTTTTTCTAATATAAAGCAATATAAACACGCACTACGTACATAGCAACCGTAGAGCCAATGAGAAAGCTGCATGTAAAACTAAAAAGATTAAGTACTTTCAAAGAAGCACCTAACCAATCGAAAAGGAAAATGTCGTTAAAAACATAACAAAATGGACACTGAAATAACGTTCATTTTGACTGGGAGATGCATTTTTAAAATGTATAAATATGAAAACAATGAAAAGTCAGAAAAATAGAAGGACGTTTATATAGTATTACGTATAATGTCAAGTCTTAGATGTTGAAACAAAATGCAATGAAATTTTTGAACAAGGTTCCCTTTTAAGATTTCATTGCTGCTAAGGTTTGAGATAAACGCATATACCAAGAATTTTCAGTATCATTACACATTTAAGAGTTGAAAAAAATATGTATGTAACTTGAAAAACTTCAAATATAGTTTAACAATAAATAATGCGAATATAGGTATTTGGTAGTTACCCTTTTTACACTAAATTCTCTTCAGGTATTGCGTCTAATTGCCAGTGGATTTGATCATCTTTTGACTTTAAACAATGTCCACAAACATGGCATATCGTCAACATTATTTTTATAAGAAAAAGTGCCATCGATTGAAAGACAAAGTGGTTGTTCTATTGAACAATTAATTCATCTCACGAGTGTTATAATTTAATAATAATAATATTATTATTATTATTATAATATATCTTGGTTTCAGAAGATGCGGCATTGTGGTTCCTTCAAAGATTGCATCCATTTGTTTATGGAAACGAATGTAAGTTTGTCTCCAAAAGTTGACTCTGAAGAAACTTTATTTACAGCTCATTCATAATGAGATCGAAAAACATAAGTCGTCATTGATGAACTAAAGGAGGAGTGTAGAGACTAAGAAATTAAGCAACATCAACATGTCTGTGACTTAATGGCACCTTTCTTATTTTCTAAAAGGTGTAGGAAATATGAGCACATAAGTTACCAACAGAGACTGCACGAGTGGAACTGAAGTGAGAAAGACTTGTAAATATAATGTTTCAAGGTTTTAATTTGAGTATGATGTTAAAATTACCTTTTTTAATTAATTTGTGGCACACACACACTTATAAGATTAAAAATATATATCGTTATAACCTTATAAGATTAAAAATAATTAGGTAATAATGATAACTTTTTAAGTTTTATAAGCATTCAAAATGGATGCTGATACATTAATTGATTGTGAAAACCATATTCATATATGAATTGATCTTCATAATATGATATTGGAATCCTATTTGAATCGTGATTATAATTTGATAGTGAATTCTTGATAAACTTGTATATTTTTAATTGTTACTTCATTCACTTGAATAGACACTATTTTAAATTATTTCATTTTTAAATATTTTATTTAGATATAACATTCATATTCATAAAATTTTAATTTTATCATTCAGATAAAATATTTCAATTATCGCCAATTGGAAACATTATTTAAATATTAAATAGTTATTAATAATTTTAAAAATATCAATTTGTGAGTATGAATTGCAGCATGTCATACTGGTTTCACATAAGGCAACTAGTTTAGGAAAAATCGACAAGGATAAAATAAATAAATACACTATATTTTTTACCCGGAAAAAGTGAATAATAATTCAAGAGTAGACAATTTTTTTATGATTAATTTACTTTAGATAATCTTTAAAATCTTGTATAAAATCGTAGACTAAGCTTAAAGTGGATTGGATTAGCACAAATTTTCGTAATTTTCATACTAAGATGAGAAATTTTACCAAATTAATTGAATTAAAATTCTAAAAGTAAGTTTTATACACTTTTTGGTATATAGTATTGATGAGTTTTTAAAGAAATATAAAAGAAGATAGGATAAACAATGTTTCAAATGGGATATAGAAAGGAAGAAAGGAACACAATCTTATTATTGTTCACCATTATAAAAATTACATTCAATTGCTTAACTAATCAATAATTTTCATCTTTATATAATACATAGAAAAAAAATCAAAAATTAAAATATCGAATCCTACAAAATTTTATAACAATACTATGTGAAATCTTAATAATCATAACATCAGTTTGATAACTAAAATCTAACATAATTACAGAAATTAAAAAAAAGAATAAAAAAATATTTAAAAAAAGAGTTAAACAAAAGGTCCATCTTCATTATGTTGGGCACATATCATTCTCATCCCATCAACTACTCCACCTCTATTATTTCCCATTTTCAAAGTCACATTTTTTCTATAAATACACAAGAATTTTCCCTAATTTCGTTACTTATCTACCAAATTTTCAGAGTCACATCTTAATTTATGTTGGGCGGATCTCATTCTCATCTCACCAAGTGTTTCCATCCAATTTTATTATTTTCCATTTTCAAAGCTACATCTTAATTTATTGAGTAAATACAGGCTTAAATTACGATGAAAAATAAAAGCACCAAGAGAAAACATATTCTAACATTTAGTAAGTTATTGTTACTTTTTATTTTTATTCTTTTCAAATTTTTAGTTGTCCTTTTTATTTTTCATTTATTTATTTTGCACAAGTAGTTTGTATTTAGTTCTTCATTAAACGAATAAAAAAAAATTAAAAGCACAAAACTTAAAGCTTAAAATTTGATAGGGACATAAGACTATTTGATATTAATATGTTGTTGTATTGCGTTTTCGTTAATAACTAGGTACTTCATCTTGGAGGCGTATACGGCTAGTAGATATTGCTAAAACTATACGTGTACGATCATACGGTTGAATTCTTTGAAAATTCTATATTGGTGGCTATTACTAATGTACGAATACACTTTTAAGTTTCTTTATTACCATATAAAAAATTGGTAATCCTTTGAGTCAATTTTTTATCAACAAGAATTTTTACAATTGACATTGAGATAAAGAAAAAAAAAACACTTTTTAGGTATTTTTTTTAAGATTCAAATTCTTAAATGTTTTTTTTTTAAATAATTAATCCCTTTGTTTTTCTTTTTAGTTGTGAATGTATAATGGTCGTTTTCAGGGATGGATGATGAATCATATCTTGGAGGTGTTCAATTGGCGGCATGTCATGCATCATGGCACATTCACACGCGTGAAAAAAAATATGATGTTGGTTTAAGATACGTTAAATAAGTTTTTGTCTCCCATAAATTAGTGAAGTGGTCCATCTTCATATTAAGAATAAGATATTGTTTATAATATCTTATTACATAGAAAGAGAAAAAAATCTCCACCATAAAATAAGAGTTCTTATACAATAACTTTTAATATTTTTAGAATGATAAAAATAATATATTTTAAATTCTTTTTTACCATGTATCAAGTGGTAGATTTATAAAGTAAAGTTTGCACTAATTTAAAAATTATTTAAAGGTCTCATCTCTAATCGATGTAGGATCTCCAACATATCTACGCTCAACTCGTGCGTGAGACTATAATATTATTTAAGGGTAGTCCGATGGCAGCCCGATAACGGGTGGCCCAATAGGCCTAACAATCTAACTAAGATAAGCTCTAATAACATATCAAGAAGTGGACTTTAAAATGAGGTTTATACCCATTTATAAACTATTAAAAGATCTCATATCTAATAATGTAAAATCTCCAACATCATAACAAATTATTATAATAGAGTATTTAAAATATTAAATTAAAATTTTATTTTAGAGCAACAATTCAATAATATTTTAAAAGATCTTATATCCTAAATGATATAGTAGAACCTAAAAAATATCCTAATAAGATGTTGTGTTAAAAATGTAATTTGCATAAAAAATATTTATTTGTACTCTAATGTGTATGGTTTAATATTAGAAGGGATTTGATTTATTTGATATGGGATAAATTATTTTAATAATTTAATACTTATTATACTCTTTCCCTCTTAAAACAAAATTCAAATATAAAGAAGTAAAATAGTGATTTTTAGCTTTTAAAAAATATCTTACATATTAAATTCTATTTTTCTTAACTTTCTTATTCATACAAAAATGTTCTCATCTACTTAAAAATAAATTATTGTAATTGAAAAAAATAGAAGAAGGAAAAGGATACTATAATATTGTGTTAAATAACTGTAAAAAGCTTGTGGAAAAGATATGATTGTCATTTATAATATCCTTACATTTTATATTGTTCTTCCAATGTCGGGCTATTGTATAAAATATTTATCTTTACGTCTTCGGTCTTGAGTACTTTGACACTAAATATAGTATTTTATTTAATTAGAATTTATAAATCAATTATGCAATGGTTTCCAAATTAAAAAAAATAACTTATCTTGAAGTATTTATCTATATAGATGTTTGGAGGAGATCCAAATATTTCTTACTCATGATTTACTTACGTATAATGTACATATAATATTGTTGTTAATTGTGTTTAGCTACTTATTTGTAATTAGTGGTGTATTAATATTGATTATATAAAAAATATGTCATTTAGAATCATTATTAAGAGGTAATCATGCATGTACTCGTATCAAAATAATATCAATAGTTCGAGTTTACTTCGGTAACCACACAGTACATATATTATATTTAATTTTAATATTTACTATAAAAAAATGTCACAATCAAAGATAATGAAAATCAAGATTATGGTTCAAATCATGAAGAATTCACAAAATCATAAATCAATAAAATTGTAATATGGAGAGTTTACTCTATATGTATATTATTTTGATGAATTGGATATTTGTCTGTTATTTTAAATTTTGTAGAGATAAGAAATAAAAGTTAACGTTAGAAGTTGAAACTGTTTTATCCAAGAAGATCAATATAAAATGACATAAAAAAAATATAATCATTAAGCTTTATCATATAAATAAATTATTGTTTCTAAATAAAAATTATTAAGTAATTATAATTTTAGATTTTTTTTAAAATTTTAGTATTTCTATTTATTTTTTAAAGATTGTATATATATTTTTTATTTGAACAAACCATTTTACTTAAATTGATTAATCTAATGAGTATTAATAAAATTTAATTTATATTTATTTTTCAAAATTTTAAATTTATTTTTTAATTTTAACTACTGTTATGTTAAATTTATGTTTTCACAATGTTTATCTGTACAATATTACTTCAATTTGTAATATTATAGGTTTTACTTTATATTTTATGAAAACTATAAGAAAATGTATTAACATATAAAAACCAACAATAATAAAATGAAATAAATTAGAAACTAATTAAAATAATCTACAAAGTAATTTTTTAAAGACTTTAATATTAATCAAACTAATGTATAAGTTAATTAAATAAGTCAATAATTAATTTGTTGATTTTTGTGTCGGTTTCTTCATATTTGTTAGACATATTCGTATAAATTAGGCGAGCATCACGCATCATATTGAAGACATATCTACTAATAAGTGGATGACCAAGATGCTGGACCACTTTTTGAAGATCAATATTTCTAAAATCTTTGACTTAAAACACTCTTGATAGAAAAAACTATTATATCTTTTATATGCAAAATAAAGAAAAGAAGGACAAGTGATGAAAAGAAGAGACTAAGAAGAATCCACGTAGCCATTTGAAGATATAAAAAATGGTTATAGTTGAAATGATTTTGGTGATTGTGATCATGGGTTGTTTGGGGTTTGGTGAATTGAAGTGTTCATAGTGAAAAGTGTCATCAACAAAATTGAAATGATTGTAAGGGTGAAGATCACGAGAAATGCAAGTAGTAAGAAGAAAAGAGAAGTGTCGGAATGAGTTATCTCTATGATGTTTGACCATGAAAACAGAGTGTGTTCTATGTCATCAACTTTTCATCACCGACCTAAAGCTACTTTGGACGGCGCAGTGTTAGGTATTATTATAATACTTACTTATTTCACCCTAATATTTATGTTATTTTGACCAATTATCTATATTATTAAGGATAACAGTTAACACTTACTACTCAAGATCAAATAATAATTAGTATTCTTAAGAAGCTTTTAACTTAAAGAAAGAGATTGTTGTTTTAGTAACATATATTTCCTCAAAAGAAAGGTGTAATCACCTAGGAACGAATTTTTGCAACTCATTCCAATATATTTCGCGGGTTGAGTTGGGAGTTCTATTTAATGTAGTTAATTAAAATTTTAAATATGATAAACAGATAAAATCTAACTACGGAATAAATATATAATTAAAAATATTTATTATAAAAAGTAATTTATATTTTATTAGATGAATATTATTTATGCATATATTAGATATTGTTGTTGTTTTCTAAATATTGAAATTATTTATTTTAAAGTATTTTTACCTGAATAAATGATTATTGTTTCTAATTATCCAACTTGATATCAAATTAATTTGATTTTTTCCTGATTTCTTTTCCCTTTTTTATTGTATTTTTAAATTGCATTTATTTTGATATTTTAAAATATATTTAATATATAGAAATGAGTGTACCTTGAAATCATAGTAAAGAGATGGTTAAAATAAATAAATAACTAACCAGTGAACTCGTACCGAACTCATTTATTCTATTCAGTTGCTATGTAAAAGAAAGTAAACTTACTAAATTTAATTGGATTAACTAGAATATTAAACTAATGCATCCAATATAAGCTACTTACATTTCTATTATCAAGATTCATATCCTTAACCATTTGGTCGAGAAACATTTTGTCATTTATGTGACTTTGGAAAGAGTAAACATTTACGGTGCGTTTGCTTTTGCGAAGAAAGTTAAGCTTTCTATTATATTTTATAATAAATATAATAATTTGTTAATGTTTTATATTCATATTATAATTAAATAAATATAAAAATTGTATAATATAAACTAATAATAATAATAATAATTAAAACAATAATAAATTTAATAAAGCTATAAAATATTAATAAAATATTAATAATAAATTTATAAATAATAATAAAATTAAGATAGTTATAAAAATAAAATACTAATAATATTAATTTAAAAACTAAATATAATAATAAAATTATAAATAATAATTGTAATAATAAAATTAATAAAAATCATAAATAATAATTATAATAATAATAAATTAAAATTATACTAATAGTCAAAATAAATTTTTAAAATAATATTTTAATTTTTAATTTTAATTTTAAAATAATTGATACTTTTATGTTTTATCAATTAAAATAATAATAATTTTTCAATCTATCCAATAAATTAATTATATTTAATCTTAAATTATTTTTAATTATAATTTCATTTATTAGAAATTATTTTATCAATCACACCTATCACATCACTCACAAGCTTTTATAGACTTTCGCTTAAATTCTCACAATCTTTCCCTTAGTCTAAACAATCCAACTTTTCATACATTTTCATCTCAAATCAATTCAAATTCGCTCTCTCAAATCTCTTCTCCAATCCAAACAAAGCCTTAGTGTGCGCCTAATACAATGAAAAAGCTTAATATATATCTTTGATGAAAATTGAAAGAAAAATAAAATATTTTAGTCCTAATAAAACGTATTTTAAGTTTTACTTTAATTTTCTAAAAACAAAAACAGAATGTGTTTAAAATAAATGTCTCTTTGTTTCTCATTTATCATACAAGACGAAATTATAGAGAAACAAAAAATATGAGTTTCTTCAAGAGTCATTTTCTCCCTGTTTTAGTGATCGTGTAAGATTAATTAGGATCAAGTTACCCATGTGTATAAAATATAATAGATAATTGACCAGAGTAGATATCTATGATAATAAAAAAGTAATTAAATAAATGAAAATTTAAAATAAAATTAAAAAGCTTAATGATAATATGAATAATATTAAGTTAAAGATATAATAATCAAGTAATAAATTAAGTATTTTTTAAGTGATTCAAATTCTTAAATTTTTTCTTACAAACAAGATTTGAAATCACGTTTAATATTCGTCGTTCTTTAAAATATAGTATTTTTTAATAACTATGAGAATATCAACTTAAAGATATCATATAGACTAAGTAATATATTTAGTATGTTTTAAATATCTTAAATTCTAAAGAAAAATATTATGGTAAACAATATCTGAAGTTACATCTGATACATGCTATTACTTGTTTGATATTAATATTTTCCAAGCAACACGTGAAGTAATGAAAGAATGAAAATTTAAAATAATAAAATAGACCTAAAACAAATCACATATAAAAATAAAATAATTATTTTCAACCTTGTAAATCTTTAAAATGGAAAACTAATTTTGAAATTTAAAGAAAAAATCATGTGAAATTTCTCCTTTTCATGACTTGGTAAGGATGAATGCTAAATATTGATGTTTAATTATTAATTAATTATCAATATTTTATTACTATTTAGTTTTTTTTATGTCTACTAATTTATTTATATTTAGAGAAATAACCTTAAATTTGGGTCGCAAATGTTTATCCCAATTTAAAATTATAATATTTAAATATTAATGAGTTTACTTACACTGATGGAAGAGTTTTTAATTTAAGTAAAGTTTAAAAATATAGAAGAGATAAGGAAATATCACCTTACTCAAAAATGATGTGGAAATTATGTATTTGAAGAAAGAAGAAAGATAATAAGGGAAACATTATTATTATTAGTAGTATTTTTACTTTATTGTATTATATGGAAAATATAGATTTTCACCTTTTTTCCAACCCATATTAATTCTTTCATCACACACATGTTTAAGATGATGCTTATTACAGCATCTAGCTACTTTATTACACAAAGCTGAAAATGACGACTCAGAAAAAAAAATAATTTGTAGGACCTAAAAAGACTTCAATAGCCATATCTTCTTAGCTTTAAGTGACATTTAGTGTTTAAAAGTACTGCATTTTCTCATAGCATTAAATTTGAGACAACCTAAAGATTGTGATATGAGTGCTTGTTTACAGCACTACGTAGGATAGCACTTTCAAATAATAACGCTATCTTACCCACTTGTACAAAATGATCAAACAATATATATATATATTTGTAGGTTAGCTAATTCCTAAACTCTTGTAATTGATACAAAAAAAGTTAAATACTAGAAATCAAAAAACAGAAAATAATAAAACAAACTTTATATGTCGTCTTATTACTTTGCTCCCATCAAACTTCTCTTTATTCAAAATGGGATTCAACATCATAAAAGTTCCAAAATTCTAGAAATTGTCTCACTCCAATGAGAGCATCTAGATGTTGGATGTTTTCTCGCATGATCAAGGAATTCTCAAAACCTTAAAAATTCAGACAAGGTAAATTACCTTACTCAAATCTTAGTTAAGAAGTTTAAAAAATAGAGCTCTTTTTCTTGTATTGACTTTTATAGCATCATTTTTCATTTTTCTTTGATTGTTAAGTTTGAAGGACGGAAGTTGTATGTTATGCTTAAAGTTTTATGATTATATATAAGAGTAAAGTTATCTGGTGAAAAACTGAAAAATAATATGAGTAACATTTGCATGGGATATTTTTTAGTAATTTGGGAAAATTTTGAAACACATTAGTTGCATCAGTGTTCAGTGCATGTAGAATTGAGATTAGCCTTTGCATGTATCTTTGATGTTTACAATAAGTATGTAGGATTCTGAACAATATTAGTTGTGTGTGTATTTGACGTTTCTATAATTATATCAAGTCCAAAATTTTTATTTTATCAGTACAACTTGAGTTTTTTCATATTTGCTTAAATCTAAACCTCCATTAAATCATAAGACACATGTAAAATCAACTCTCAGCTTAGAAAGAAAAGGTCCAACAATTTTGAGATCGGTAAATATTTTGAAAACATAAAAAAAATAGTTATATCTAAATATTAGGGTATTTATACTGAAATTTTTGTATAATCACTTAAGTAAAAATACCATCAGATACTCTCACTCTAAAGAAGGTAGACGTGCTTGAGTTGAGTATCATTAGAGTCACTCTTTAAGAGTGTTTCTTTTGATTTCCATGCTTAGCGGAATTAGTTTCGATTAAGTGAAACTTTATCTAAGTGACTTTTGGTTGGGTTTTTCTAATTGTATTTATTATATATACATATATTTTATGCAAACGTGTTTGATTGTTTAAGTGAGTGTTTGATTGTATACGTGAATGAATACTATTTTTAATTAATTATATAGTGATATATGTAGATTTATATAAATATGAAATGATATATTTATGTATGATATCTGACTTTTAAGGTTACAAATCTAAAATGATGTGTGAAATACAATTATTTTTAAATATTAAACAAAAATCTATATTATAATAAAAGTTTCCAAATGATCTAACTACATAGATTAAGATATTTTAGTGAGGAAAAGGTAAAAAGAAAGTATCTTATATATGTCGTTGAAGTTTGAATGATTGAATCAAAGTATTAAAATATCTTTTAAACCACCTTAATTTATATAGTCGAAGTTGATTATGACATTACTTAAAAATTTCTTTTGTTAATCTAACCTGAGTCATATTTATCTTTATGTTGTTGATAATTAGCATATGATAATGTAATTATTAATGCTATGTTGTATTCTTATCTATTCATAGGTTACCTTCTCATCAATAACATTAAAAACGTTTATTTTAAAGAGTATTTAAATTTAAACTAAATTAGTTAGATAATTTTTGTTTGTTTATTTTTTTCACATAATGAAAACTCACCGAGATTCATGTCATTATTTGAATGTCGTACATTGACTAGGATCCAAACAGCTTCTCCATAACAAGAGTAGTAGGTTAGGCCCAAACAACCTTCACCTTTTCAACTCAATTCGTACCATGCCAACAGATACCTGTAAGGGCTAATCATAATACTTATGAACGGAAGAAAAAATATTATATCAACTTGGCCAACAAAGTCAATGGTGAGAGTTATGTGTACTACATTGCTTAGGTCCGTATTGAAAACCATGATTTCACGTGCATCATGGGCAAGACAAAACACTCATGTAATATTTTTTTATTAAAATTTATTTTCCATCACTTCATTCATTATATTTGTTATTTATTTTTTCCAGATTTGTTTTTATTATCAAATTTTTATTTCGTGCGCATGCAATGAAGCATGAAGCCAAAATAGATGTACGTTTTTGCTTTGCCATTTGACCTGGAGGGCATCCTTACACAGCTAGGCTGAGATGGACCATAAAACCTAGTGCCAAGATGCTCAATTACAATGCTTTCAAGCACTTTTAGTGACAGATTAATTATCATCCAATATATAAAAACAGTTTTAATGGTTAGAATTTTATTCAGTCATTTTTGTGAGAAGCCAAGTGCCATGAGCCATACGCCGGACATTACATTGTCATTGAGTACCCGCATGAGAAGGCAAGGCAACATGGGCAGATCCTAGCTAGGGTTAGCAATGAAATACTCTACCTCTTCATAATGAATATTTAACATTTTTTTATCACCTCTTCAAACTTTCTTCTTTAATATTTAACATTTTTTTATCAGGCAATAATAAGCTATTCATGTAATTTCATAATTCATTGTGATGTTTGTTAAAATTTAAATTAAGAGACGAAAGCCAGAAGTAAAAAAATAAAAATAAAAAGTTTAGGGACCAAAATAGGTAATCAACCCTTCCTATGTTTATATTATGAGGGAAGGAAGAGACATGATTGTATTTTTTTTCTTTTTCAATAAATATATATATATATATATATATATATATATATATATATATATAACGGATATCTTTCTAGATCAATAATGCATATAAAGTTGGTATCACATAAAACAAAAAAGTTGGACTGTTGATAGCATTTACTTCCTTAATCCATCTTCAAGAAAAGAATGACAACTTTTTTTAGTAAGGAAAAATATATAATATACCCAATCCTTGTATATGGACCAACAATAATTAATAATGAAACACTTTATTGAGTCCTACGAAGTTTATCTTCCTCAAAATATCTAACAAACATAAATTATTATGATATATTTCTAAAAGTATTTGGTTTGTTCAATAAACACAAAAAAATTTATATATATATATATATATATATATATATATATATATATATATATATATATATATATCAATCGCCTCACTATCAATAAAATAATATTATTAGTACTAATAATTAAAAAAATTAATAATTTTAATAAAATTAATTATTAATATTATATAGAAAAAAATTGTAAATAATATTTACCAATATTTTTGAAGTAATTATCTACAGATATAATTAGCTATAAATGTTTTCATAGGTAACATTAAATAAAATTTGTAGATAATGACAAATTTATATATGAATTAGGATTCATATATAATTATTACCTTTCATTCATATATCTTCACCTAAAGCCATTGGCACATAGCACGAGTGGACAAAATTGCCCTTACACATAACATTTCTTTAATTGACACAAAAATCCTTGCCACATAAGAAGACTTAGAAAAAATTTTACCAGTGACAAATAGGGGTTAAATTTAAGGGTGTTAAAATAAAATTACTCTTAGTATTAAGGCTTTTTTTTCTTAGTGTAATTTTTCACATTAATGTTCAAAATAATCAAAAAATTATTTTTTTTACCAAAAAATCTTGCCAACTAGATAGGATTTCAATTTAATAAATTCTTTCAAAAATACAATTAACAAAAAGATTAATGATAATAATAATTAACAGAACCTTAACAAAAAAATTAAGAATACAAATTTATTTTAAATTAAAACAAAATAATATAATGATAATAATAATAAGGATCATTTTAATTAAACTCATTTGAATTTATTTTAAATAATAATAGTAATAAGAATAATAATTTTAATTAAATTCATACAAATTTATTTTAAATAATAATAATAATTATTGAAACATAAATTATAATAATATTCTAACAAATCTAAATAAAATAATAACAATAATAATAATTATAATATAATATAATAATATTTATAAATAAATAAAATGATATTTAATAATATAATATTAACTATTCAACAACAATAAGTGGATTAAGTTGCAGATCACTACCATTAAAGTTTTCACAAGAAGAGAAAATGAACAGACACTCTATCCACTACAATATTAACTATTTATCACATCATAATAAATCAACATCTTCAACTTATCATATTTTCACTTATCAGGAAGAGGAAATGAACATGCACTCATCAAATTAAGACATACAAATTTATTTTAAATTAAAACAAAATAATATAATAATAATCAACTAATATTTTGATTTAAAAGAATTATAATGACTAAGTGATTAAATATTTGATAGGGAAGTAAATAAATTGATTAAATTAAAGTAATGGATTACATAAAATAATTATGGGACAATTTCTTTTGTTGTGACCTTCATTACGATAATAAGTACATTTTTTGCCTATTTGGAATTGGCTCATCCATTTCTTTATGTATTCGGGTTGTAACTAGTTTTCCGGATTTGCTTCGTCTCAAGTCGGGGTTGGGTATAAGATTTGGACCCGTGTAAGGAGATCAATAATTTTGATTTTGAACTCGATGAAATTGTATCTCATAGGCCTTTAAAATGTTGTAGAGGGTGTAAACTGGGACAACAAATAGGCTAAAATTTAAATAGCTATATGAACAAACTGTCATGTGTGCACGAGGTAGCCTTGGAGCTTGAAATTCTCCACACTCACAAGGTAAGCCCGTAACGTCATTGACATCCCTTTCCATAATTTACGTATCTTGCGACGTACCTATCTGTCTTGGACTCCATGATCTTTGTTGGACTCCACGATCACAAATTTGTAGCCCTGGTCAATGTGATATTCTTTTATAGCAGATAAACTGACCTATTTTTTTGTGAAAAACACATGCCTTCACATAACTCAAACTAAATAGTTTGAGCAGCTCTACTGAAGGATTGATTAGGATGTGTCAATGATGTCGGAATAGAATTGTTGTCGTGCTTATCATCTTTATTAAAATCATGAACCATATCCCAGAGATGATAGGATCATTGTCACAAAATGTTAAACTTTCTCCAACACCCTACGAAGTTATTAGCATATGGTAAATGGAAATTTTCTCTTCGTGATCAGTGAAAACGTTAGGTGGTGACCTACAACTGCAACTTGAATCTACTTATTGTCATTGAATAGTTAATATTATATTATTAAATATTATTTTCTTTATTTATAAAAGTTATTATATTATTATTATAATAATCATTATTATTTTTATTTTATTATTATTATTATTTAGAAAATAATCATAATATTATTATCATCTTTATTATCCGTAAATAATAATAATATTATTATTATTTTAATTCAATTTATGTGAATTTAATTATAACTATTATTTCAATAATTATTGTTATCGTTTAAATTAAATTTATATGAATTTAATTAAAATTATTATTATTATTAATATTTAAATTAAAGTCACAGGAATTTAATTAAAATTATTTTTATTATTATCGTCATTATGTTAATTTACTTTAATTTAAAATAAATTTGTTTATCTTAATTTTTTTTTGTTAAAGTTTTATTAATTATAATTATTATGTAATTATTGTTATTAATTTTTTTTGTTAATTTTTAAGCTTAAAAAATATAGTGCCAACTAATTAAAAAATAATTACATATAGAGAAACTATTTTAATTAATATTTTTAATTAAAATCGTGACCACGTTACTTCTATTTTACTGACCTGAAATCATACTTCATTAGATGAATTTCTTAATTTAAAATCTTATTTAACTGAACAAAATTTATCATTTTAATAAAATAAATAATTTTTTTTCTATTTTGAGCATTAACGAAAAAGTACACCAAGTGAAAAAAAAAAAGCCTAATATTAACACATCTCTTTTCAGTTAATTAATTAATCAGTGGTTTGGGAGAAGAGTGGCCGACGGTGGTGGCGGTCAGCGTCGGAGAAACCTCTTTGCGGAGGCTCTAAAGGGACAGGTGGAGCTGACAAAGCCATCAACAAGGTGCAAGTAGGTGTTAAGCTCGTGACATGTGGCAACGTTAGTATTTCCTAGGTAGGGAGAATCCCTGCTACATAACCTCAGCTCCTTCCCAACCTCCGCGTACACCCACTGTGCCTCCTCCACCCTCTTCTGTACCCACCCCGGAAACCCAGCCACGCCGACCCTTCCGCCGCTCGCCACCTCATCATCAAACACAAATCCCGGAACCTTCGTGATGACATCCTCAGAGTTCACTATCCGCAGAACTTTGGTCCCTTGCCTCTCCAGCTGTCGTCGGAATCTCCTGTCGCCGACACGGGGGCCGCCAAAAGAGATGACCATCACCGGCAGTCTAGGAAAGAGGGTTTTGATGTCATACGCCGTGAGCGTGGACAATGCCGCTCCCAGACTGTGACCCGTAACGGTCAAACTCAGTTGTTCCCCGCTATAGATTTGGAGGATCCTGGAAATCTCGCGCTTCACCATCTCTTGCAGTGACGAGGTGTTTGTGGAAAATGATGAGGTGTATAGACTCAAGAACCCACTTTCTACCATGGCCCCACTTCCGTCCATCACCTCACTATTTTCAAAGGCTCTCTTACTGTTGCATGAGATATGGAGGTTGGTGAGAGCGGCACGAAAATTCTCCAACCATTCCAAGCATGTGGTGGTTCCTCTGTACGCCACCACAATATCCCGTCTACCAAGCCTTTTTATCATTTCCTTGTTGTGACACACTGCAACATATCCGACATAGCTCGATTGTTTTGCTACCCATGTTGGTGCTTTGTCAACCCAACTAGGTAACTGAATGCCTGAGGTGGCACGCAGGTACTTGGTCACTTTGTAACCCGTGTTAGGTAAACCACATCTTTCAAAAAGAGATTTTTTATGGAACCTGGAGTTTGCGTAGTTGGGGGAGGAAGGATCAAACTCGAATGATTTGTACGCAGTTTCAACGAAATGACCGTACCTTAGGATTTCAGCTCGTAAGCTTTCGTCTAATGGGTCTAGCAAGCCATCCCAATTGCTCATGCCATGGTACTCCTTCCACCTTTCCGCGAGTTTTGATGATTGCATGAAGGGAACGTTGATGTTATTATGGTCTCCTCCTTCTAAGTGTATCATTTTCTCTAAATGTAATGCGGCTTGTTGCATGCCATTACAGAGGTATGTTGGTTTGGTTGATTGGGTTGTTGTTGTTACTCTGCAAATCGGTTTTAGGGTTTTGGTTTGGGTTGAAGGGAGAGGATGTGGTGTTCTTATTGTAAGCCTCATTTGGAGGTAATACAGAATGACACTAAAAGAGGGAGCAAGACAATAAGATGAGAAGGAATGACCAATTTGGTGAAACACATACTAGGACGGAAGGGGGTTTTATAAGTGGCACACAAAAGTGTTCCTTCAAAGAGGGAAGAAGGGAAGATGACAACTAAGAAAGAATGAAAAGGACAGTATATGGTATAGGCAGTGTTATATTAGCTGCCTAGGTTTTACGGTAAACAATAAATGATAAAAAAGAGTACTAATTGAAAAATGTAATTTTCCTATATTATTATAACAATTGTATCGAGTTAGATTTTCAGATTTAAGGAAAATATAAAATTATAATTAAAATTATATTTAAGATAATAAAAATAAAATAAACTTGATTTCCATTCACATAAATAATACATTTACTGTTACAAATGAGGAATATATTTGTGATTAATGTTTATGATGTCATATTTGTTCATAGCTTCTGTTTGTATATGGATTAGGGTATCCGTATACATTCCTATCGATGTATATGATTATTTTGCCCAAAAAAATAAATAAAAAACAGACTCTTTCAACACTTCACTATCATTAGTTTCTACATACTTCATTTGTCTGTGCGTTGCCCATTAGTTTTCCATTCAAAAGGTAAAAAGGAGAAAACTCGTGTCTGACAGAAAAAATAATACATCAGCAGATAGACTATTTCAAAGTTATCACTGTAATTGTCGAGCGAGTAAGCCTTATAAAGTGTTGAAAGAAAATCAGGAAAGGAATGCGTATTCTTATACTGGACAATTATACCATTTATATACTGCACAATCATTTTATAAGTAGAAACTACTTTTGTGTCCAAATCATTACTGTCTTGTCTTGTTTGTTCATGGTGATATACGTGTGTAGCAGGTAGACTACATTTCGTATCTCAAACCAACCTAGAGTGGGAAGAAAACTAAATATTTTAATATAAAATATTTGCTAATTTGATGTCAATAATTGAACACTAATATGAACACTAGGATCAGTAAACAGGTTGAAGTGAATACTAATGGTTTGGTTAGAACAACGCCGACCACCTTTGCGTTTCTAAAGCGACGTGGTTGCGGCTGAAGCGCACCGCCCCATTTCACTATGTATCGATGTGATACATGTATTTTTATGACATTTCAAGTTATATGTATGATATTCTTGTTACTTATAATGTTAGGTATATCTTGGAAAACGAGAGTTTGACACTGTTAAAAAATATTTTTATTTGAGAATTTTTTTTATTAATAAAATAATAATATATATTAATGTTAAATGTTAAATGGGTATTGAATGTGAATAGTGATGTTAAAATTTCTCCCACCCGTATATGTTTGGCTTGGGAATACAAGCAGGGTGAAATTTTAGGGGAACTTTGTGGAAAACAACGTGTTTTGCATGGTGCAATCTTAAACCAAGCAGCTAGCTAGACAAAGTTTTATCACTACAAGAAGTTAAATTTTTCCCATCCATAAACCTACGGTGTACTGTTCACATACTGTATAATATAATATAAATTCCTGGTTTATATATTTCTAGTCTAATAACGTGTTCAAGGTTCCTGAATTTTTATATTGACAATTTTAATCTTTAATTCTTAAAAAATAACCAAAAACAATTGAGTTATCAAAACTATAGTGAGAATATTTGAAATAGTGTCACACTTGAACATTAATTTCTCTCAGAGCAGTTTTAGACGTCTTTGAAGTTGATAAAAAGATCTTGGAATAAGCGAGAAATTCTAATGAAAAATATAGTTTGACCGGTGGAAAACACCTGTAAAAGTATCTTCCTGTGAAAGGTGGAAAACACCTGTGAAAACGCCTATGCGGCAACTCGTAAGTGGTAAGCTTTATTGATGTAATTAAGGATACAATTTTCTTGAATAAAAATGTAGTGGGAAAGAACAAATTCAAATAAAATAAGTATTGGAAATTTGAGAACTGGCAACAGATGTATTGGGAAGGAGAACTGTCAATTTATTACAAACTTAAATTTATTAAAAATATAAAATAAAATAATTTATTAATTATTTATTTATTATAAATAGTAGTTGAAAATACTTATAAAATATTTTATTTTATTTTTTAAAATTTTAATTTAAAATTTTAATTTTAATTTAACTAGTTTTATGCAAAATTAAATTTAAAATTATTATAAAAATATAAAATATAAAATAAATAATTTATCATTTATTTTTTTATGATAATTAATCAGTTAAAAATATCTATAAAATATTAGATTTTATTATTTTCGTTTTAGCTTTTTTAAATTTTAATTCAATATTTTTATATTATTTTTTATCTTAATTTTAATTAATTCAATTGATAGTAACTCCAACAAACTAACAAAAATATCTAAAAAAATCATAAATAATTAGAATTTATCTAGGATTACTTGGACTAACAACATAAGGAATGTATTGTGGAAACCTATTATATAAAATAAGTTGCTAAGAAATTTGTCCCATATAAACAAAGAGGACAAGTGAGAATAGTGATAACTACTGAGAAGAGTTTTCTTCACAAAATCAACATATAACTGTAACACAGGAAATGCAAAGTCCCTCTCTCCATATGATGTGGGGATGCAAAATTGCATTAAAAGTGAAATGCTTTTACCTGGAGTATGTGTTGTTAACATCTCTATGGTCATATAGAATGTGGTCTAAATGTTATAATTGGGTGAACCTTATAATTGTATTGTAATGTAAGTGACATGTACACTTATGCAAGAAATTAGGAGTGGGTGTGTTTAGGAAAAAAAATGAGAAATCATTTGGTTTGATATTGCATTGAATTTGTAGATAGAAAAAAAAAAATAGATATGTTAAATTCATACTAAAGCTCACAAATTTATGTCTTTTTTCTGATGAACTTACCACCTAAGTGCTTGTATTTGAACTATGTAATATCTTTATGCTCAACACAAACAATATGTAGGATGTGAAGTTACATATGATGGTAATGCTAATACTAATGTATATTAAAGGCTTGTTGAACGAAAATTTAATAGGATAGTCCTAAATTTGCACAAACAGGTTTTTGGGAGGTTTCTAATATATATTTTAAAAGTAGACTATTTAGTATTTAGGATTCTTATTAAGAATACTCTATAACTGGTGTTTTGTAATCTCTCATTTATTGCCTTTTGCTCTTGTATATAGTTTAACATCCCTTGTATTATATATATATATATATATATATATATATATATATATATATATATATATATATATATATTTCTAATAAAAAATTGAATTTAATCTCCTTAAAATTTTAAAAACATAATAAATTCTTGGATTGAAGAGATTAAAATTTGTTTGAGAGTTGAAGGATCAAATTGGTTAATATTGTTTGACTAAAAGCATTGAGCTAAAAAATGTATCTTTGAATTTATTTAAGATATAACTAGGTAGATAATTCAAAATATTTTACATATTAAAATAGTTTTAGTTGAAATTATAATTTGTAATTATATTCATGAAACTAAGATATAAAATTAATATTTTGGATTTTATTTTATGGAGAAGAATGTCTCGTTCACTACTTTTTATAAAAAGAATAATTTAATAAATAAAAAACGTGAAAAGGTCTTTCAAGCCGTTTAAATTAAAGATTAACTAAGAATATAGCATGTGTTAACATAGAAATCCAAAGACAGCAAAGCATACTTATGTTTTCGTATTGAAAAATTTAGTACTGAAAAATTAAAAAACATGGTGGATTTAATGTCTCTTAACTGAAAAATGATAGTAGGAAGCTCAAATATGTTATGACGACTACGGTTCCATATTACACCCACTTGGGTGTCAAAAAACATTTGTTGTGTCATGTTATTTGCATGCAGAATCTTTTCACACCAGAATGATAAACGTGCCTTTTTGTCTTCAGTCAGCATGAATCTTAGTTTGTTCAACTGTTTATTCAATTAATTATATTATAATTTTAGACATAGTTTATTCTTTTTTAATTCACGGATATGATTACATAGACTAAGTTTTTCTTCAGTAACTATGGCACCGGCAACGGAGGGGGGTCACTGCTTGCAGTTGACCCCAAAACTAGGATAACAAATTTTATCTTAAGGTGGTAGAGCTTTACCATACATCTAATAAGATGAAGAAGTACATGCACCACTTCCACTGATAAAAAAAGAAAAACATGCACAACTTCCATTCCATTTTTTCAGAAAAATATTTGAAAATGAATTAGATAAAGTCTTGTCAATATCATGCATAACTTTAATAAAATGAAACTAAAAAAGGTTAATATTAAAATATTAATACATGAAAAGTTGCTTTTGAATGCATGACTTCTTCATTTAGTATTAACCTCAAACACGATTTATTCATTTTCATAAAAAAAAGATTATCTATTTTATAACTTTTGAAAAAAATTATACTAAATCTATAAAAAAAAATCCAATTTTTTTCTCACCAAAATTTTCACTTTTCAGAATGTTTTGTTTCCGGTTCAATGTTTCTAACATTGGGACTCTTTGGATAACCTTGTCTACTGCAATAAAACGTGGTTTTGACTTGTATCAACTATAATATTAATCATAGGTTCTTCTTCTTTCTTTTCTATGTTTGCTGCTATCCATTTCTCATATAATTCTTATAAGATTGAATAGCACTATCATTTTCAAAGTTAATGGGAAATGAGGTACCCGTTAGTGTCCTGGTGCCTTTGTAAAGTTTAGATTGTGTTACAAGACACCCATTATTAAGGTGAGTTTCACAATCATGCAAATGGTGACGGATGAACTAAATCCGTTTTTTAAAAGAGTGACAAGATTTGGCATGAGAGGTATTAAAAAAAAAAAGTGAAATGGTTAAAAAAATGCTTAACTTTGAAGAAAAACAAGTCATTACATATGGTTAAAATGTTGGTTTTTTTTTCAATAGTAATAAAGAATAAAATAAATAAAAGCACAAAGGATGTCTCAACTCATGTACTCCTTAAACAGTCAAATAATCTCGAAAAGGGGTTTTAACTGCAAAATTCCAAGGGACTAAATTCTTTTATAAGAACTTAAAGTTAAACATCAGGAAAAGAGAATGGTTAAAATGTTGATACATCAAGGCTCCATTGAAAATCTATAACTTTATATTTGTGCCCATTGATCATATTAAATAGACCAAACTAAAATTGTCTTCCTAAAAGGAAGACCAAACTTTTAGTAATTAATTAAACAAAATACGGATAACATATCACTGAGAACTAATTACCGGTTACAATGCAAAACTAGAACTGAATCAATATGTACTGTACTAATTTGCAGCAAAAATACATAAAAAGATTGTTCATGATAATACAAAACACCATGTTAATCATGTGCAGAAGTTATTGAAAAAATTGTGTGCTTTTAAGGACACCCATCTTCCTATAGAATTGGAGTCATACTCCTTCACCTGTTGAATTCAACGCTTTGACTTTGACCACCATATTAATGCTTCCTTATATTTCAATAGTCATGCATTTATTTCTGTAAACATTTTAAAAATTATGTTTGATATGCATTGTAAGCACACATATTATTGGAGGAACACATCACAACAAGACAACAAGACCATAGAATCTCAATATATATATAAAACTTACTGTATAAATATAAATATTAAAAGTAATGTAGCTAGTTTTATTTATTTTTAACATTTATATTTATTTAAATTGGCATAAATTAAATTAAAATTAATTTTAATGATTTTATTATTTATTTTAGTGTTTATTTATCTGATTTATTTTCTACATCTATTTTCATTTTTTTCATCTATACTCATATTTATTACTTACACTCATCTCTTTCATCAACTACATTTTATATTATATTTTATTTTTATATATGAAGATACTGTATAAATTTTTTTAAAAGATTGTTGTAGTAAGCATCGGTAATACCGACATAAAGTAAATTAATGTTAAAATATATTTTATTTAACATAATTATTTTAATTAAAAATGATATATTAATAATAAATTAACATAGACTAAGTTGATATCAATTCAATACTAACATAAATATTTTTTAAGTTATCTTTGATGTATCACCTTGTTATACTTATTTTATGAATGTCATTTTTTAGTGAAAATAAACTATGGTAAAATATACAATTGACTTATCATACATTAAATACATTTTTTTGGAAAAATCTCACTCCTTAAGATGATTAATTAATATTATTAATTATTTGTTTGTCGTTATCCATCATCTAGAAAGAATCATTTTTTACTCCAAATTGTGTATATTTCTAATTAAGCACTTGCTTCGATGTATATTTTTCCTTTGTAATATTATATGTGTCTTCCTTTTGTTTGATTGCCCGAATGTCAAAAATTATATATTAAAAATATTAGTACCAATAACATTGGATTCGTGTATTACATCTGAGTCTTATCAATGAAAGAAGTAACTGGAAGAGAATATTTCAACAACTTATAATATTTATATATAAATAGAATTCAATAATACTTTGTAATAATAATACAATAATATAAAAATGTTAAAAGTCAAAGCTTGTATGTAAAGAATATTTTACCCTAATTCATGAGTTAGAATTACAATTTTTAATAGAATGATAGAAGATATTATAGGAAGAGGGGATTCCCTTCAATAGTTATAAATTCCTCAACCTACAAATGAAGATACGTATTACACTACAGTCCATTTCGTACCACCTAAACATTTGATGGAGTTCATTGTCTACTCTTAAAACCAAAACTGATAAACCTTTCACACTATTATTGTACAACCATAACTGATTAAGTCATTAAAAAAGAAATATGTGGTGTGAAAAAGTATGAGAAAATATGATGATAGTTGCTGTTGAGATTGTACTTCTTACAAAGTGTGATCCATGTGATTCCAGGAAAATTTAGACTTGCGTGAAAGGAAGATTTTCTAACGTTATCCTTTATCAATAGAAAATTGGATTGGAGAAAAGTCTTTAATAAGGATGTTTTTATATTATAATTCACAATAAATATCCACGCTAATGAATTGAAAAACGTGGACTACAATATTTAGGTTTATCATTTTAGCCCTCCAAAAGTCAACTCTCAATATTTAAAGAAATATATATATATATATAAAAATATATATATATATATATATATATATATATATATCTTTTTTGTGTGAGTGGTTTTGAAAATATTATCGTCAAAAACATTTTGAAATAATATTTTAACCAAAACTTTTAATGCGAAGTAAAACATATAAACCCATATAGTCTTAAATTTAAGGAGATTGCATATTATTGGATATATATATATATATATATATATATATATATATATATATATATATATATATATATATATATAAAAGATAGAACGATACTTTGAGAATATTATTTATGTTGTGAATAACATGTATATTGAGGTAGAAATCACTCATACTCTAACAATTGATATAGGATATTATGATAATGGTGTTTTGAATTTTTTTTATCTTTGTTTAATTTTTTGTCTTTTTCACTCTTTATTTTTTATTTATTTATTCTTTTCTTGATTGTTCTATTATGTATGAGTCAAAGTATGTTACAAACGCATAACATAAAAAAATTAATCATAATATTATTATTCAAGTGATAGTTATTTACTATGTCAATTTTATTATGATATTGTTAGTTATAATTATTACTATTATAAAAAATAATAAATATTAATAATAATAATATTTTATTATTATAAGAATAATAATATTTTTAATACTAATTTTCTTATTATAATTATTATTATAGTTCATATACAATTACTTTTCTAGAAATTTTTAATATTTTTACCTGTATAGAATAATAAGAAATACATAAATAAATACAAATATAATAGGCAAAAAAATTAAAAGTAAAAAGAAAGAAAAAAATTTAAGAAGCATTATTATAACATATTATGGCAAATATCAACTTAATAGTAATTTCTACTTAAAAAATATAATACAATATGCTATTTATAATATATATGAAAGGATCTAGCATGTGAGGGAGGCACATCTCTTGTATGGTTTTGGAATGGGTTGAAGGCAAGTGGGTTAAAGAATGAGAATACAACAGAGAGCAAGACAAAAGAATGAGGAGGAAGAACCAATTTGGTGGAACACATAAGGACCAAAGTGTTTTAAGTGAAAAAGAAGTGTTCTTCAGAGGTAAGAGAACAGTGAAGAAAGAATGACAAGAACATGTTATGTTATGAAAATTTGTATTTGTGGTGTATATTCGGAATGTCGGTGTCAGCAAACAACGACTGATGAGAAGAAAATTTCTTTTTATTTTCTCTGTTTAGTTTTCCTGTTTTAACCTTTAGAAGATGTTCCATGTGGATCTTAGTTTCAACCCCTTTCTAATCAAATCATTGTCGTTGATAGCCTTTAATTATAAATAAATAATTGGTGGGTCTTCGATTGAACTCCTTTCTAATCAAATCATTGTCGTTTATAGCATTTAATTATAAATAAATAATTGGTGAATCTTAATAAAGATACATCATTGTCATTATGATCGAAATTTCCTTCCTTATAGTTACTGTCTTATAAAATCAGATAAAAGAAAATAATAGTTTTATAAAATTAACTTTAATTGATATTATATTAAAAAGTTAAACAACATTAGATTGAATTATTGTGCAGGGGAGAACTAATTGTTTTCCAATCAATTATTGTACAGTTGGCTGTTTTTAATAATGACTTTTTAATCTAAAATAAGTTTCTAAATTAGTAAATAATGATTAGTGTGCTGACATTAATTGACTAGTATTAGTAATCAATGTGAATAGATAAACGCGACTGTAAATGTAAAGAATAATTAACCAGAGAGAAATTGGATAAAATAAAAATACATATTTTTAAATAACTAAACACCACTTAAAATTTTCTAATAAAAAATATATATAGCACTAAATTATGGATACACAAAAAGTACTACAATAGTATTTTAAATTAAAAAATTAACTATAAAATAAGTGTTAGTGTTAATCGAAATCAGTACATAATCAATGTCAGTTAAAATAACGATAAATTCATATAATTTGAAATTTAACGTGGATTAAACTAACTTATACAATATTGAATTTTTATATTAAACCAGACAAAATATTAAAAAAAAATAAAACATAGTGTTAATTTTTAATCGACACAGATATTCTATTTAATATAAATAGTACAAAAGTAGCGTTAGTCTAATTTACACTAAAGTCAGTCTAAATATCCTAGAGTTGTATTTAATATGATTTTTACGACTTTTATGGTTGTGGCTGTGGTTGTATTCACAGATCAAATAATGGCCTGATTTAATAATAAACTGGAATTCAAATTTGACTTGTTTACATAGATTAATTCCAAATCAAATTTTAATCTAAATACATTCAATTTAAGTGTAATTTGAATAAAAGATCTCATAATTTATTTTAATAAAAAAACAAATTTATAACACCACCAATTTAGATTTATAATTTCAATTTGAAATTAATAAGCAATTTGAATTATAAGATCTGGTAATGAATTTGAAGTGCAATTTCTGTTTCAATCCAAATATCAATATATATAACGTCTGCAAATTAATTTCAATTCCAAATTAAAATTGAATTTCAAATATAATATACAGTTCCACAGTTCAATTCCAAACTAAAGTGAGATGAAAATTTAATTCTAATTATAACAATTTCAAATCAAAATTTCATTTGAATATAGCACCTACCTATGAGTTTCAACTAGAAATCAAGTTTCAAACTTCAGTAACACCTATTGTTACGATTTCAATTCATTAAAAGTGATAATAAACACAGTGAATGTAAAGATGACATCATATGAGAACGAAAAAATAAAATTTTAAAAGATACATAAGTTTGGCAAAAACATCATAATGCATGGTCAATTGAAAGTATATTTTACTAAAGCTATAATAAATGAAGCTTTGATCATGCAAAATGTAGGATAACAAAAATATAACTATACATACCTCTTTATAAGAGTTGGGATATCTCTTACATATTTTTATCATATTTATTTATTCTTTGCTAATAAAAAAAAAATAAACTTTGAAATCTGATTTGACACCTAATTTTGCCACATAATCAACAGTCATCCACAACATTTTCCGTAAGATAAAGTCAAATAACTAAACTCTAGCTTTTCAGTGTAATGAAGTCCTATGATTTATCAGTGCTGAACTCATTGAAGAACTTTAAAATTGTTAATTATGAACTCACCTTTGTAAAAGTTGATGCAGTCTGCGCAAAACCATTCAAATATCTATGATTTATTTAATATAAAATTGTATATGTATTATGGTGGACATATTAGGACAACATATTATATTGTCTATTTAATTTGATGTTAATGCAAATATGTCATCTTTCAAATAATATTAATGTTTAGCGATAAATTAGAGTGTAGCCTCAACATTTTTAATTAATTAAAATTATATTTTCAAAGTCATTTTAAAATATTAATTGCAATAAATTATATATTGTGATAAAATATATCCACAGAAATTTTCGTTATATTTATATAATTCATTAGGATAAAATATTGAATAATAATTTTTATCTATGAAGTTTATTGGGATTATTAAAAGAGTGTGTGCTCATATTATTGCAAAGAGGACTTTGTGATTCAAATAGATGAAAATATTAGAGCTTATTGTGTCTTATTCTTTTCAAGTGCACTATATTTTGAGCACGTTAATTGCTTCATCAATATGCTGTATTTTTTTACCATCTATGCTCAACTCGTATCATTTTCCGAATTATTCTGTTCATGTTGTTAGACGTCAGTGTAGGATTACAATATAAACCGAGTATTCATGATGATGGTGTATACAGTAAATTTCTGATAGGGGACTAGACAAATTTGTTTTTTATAAAAGTTAGAATATCCTTAAAATGCTTTGTTTTTATTTATTTATTTTTTGTTGATAAAAATTCAATATGTGTCAATAAAATATTTTACATCATCATACACAAAAATAAATAGGTTATTGATAAATTATTGATGATGTGTGTTCAATAAAAAATGTTACTTATTATATACTTGATTACCTTTATAAAAAAGTAAAAATAAAAATCAAGTTAATCACAATGGAAATATTTCTATTAAGAAAGTCATCAAAGAAGAATCAAATTATTTCTTTTGTAAGATAAAAAAAATATATGAAGAACGGTGATATTTGCATGTAACCTACCTACTTAATTGTGATGCACTGTTAACATATTTACACAAGACGTTTTTTTATAAATCATGATTATGAGGGAAGAAATAATTTTGTATTCAAAAGGTATAAATTAAACAAAAAGGAACTCCAACTCGTGTGTCTAAGCTTCAAGCGTGCATTAGTCGTACATTCAAAGAGTAAAAGGAAAGAACTCGCGTATGACCGAAAAAAAATAAAAGTGTCAAATTAAACAGGCACTTTCAATGCTGATAAAAAGAAAAAAAAAAAGGCTAACGCTATCACTATCATCATCATGCATGTGATCCTCCGTGTATTATTCTAAAATCTTGTGCAAGAAAATAAGGAAAATGAATGCTCTCAGGTATACTTAACAGTTATATCCATTTAAATGATCTTTAACTTACTCTTTCGTATTCTGATCAACTTATACATGAGACTATATTATTTAAAGGTAGTGATTTCATAACGGTTTGATAGCAAATGACCTGATAGACCTAATAATCATGCTAGAATATATTATATTATAAAATAGACTTTAAGCCTAACTCAACCCTAAATTGTAACTGAAACTTGTATCCAAAGGTTTCATCTCTAATAAGTTGACGTGGAATCTAAAAGAATAATGCCGTTAAAAAAATCCATTTAAATGATATTAACCATTTCATAAGTATAAAATATTTTTCCGTCCAAATCATTACAACCTCTCTCGTTTGTTCATCGTGATAATTAATTGTGGAGAGGAGATATAATTGTGTCTAGCTGGTAGACTGCATTTGGAGGCTGAACTCAACCTAGAGAGAAGAAAAGTAAATATTGTGATCGAAAAGATGAGATTTTTATGTCAATAATTGCACACAAATATGAACACTACGATGAATAAACACTTGGAAGTGAATATAATGTTGTGGTTAGAAGAGCACCGACCACCTTTGTGCTCCTAAAACCACGTGGTTGTGACTGAAGCCACACCGTCCCTGATTGTGTCTCAATCCACTATCTATTATCAAAGCGATACAAGCATATGCATTCCACGCTGAACAATCTTCACCTTACTTTTCCTATGTTTATCTTTAATGCTTTGAGTGTTAGGTATATGTTTGGTTCGGGATATAAACGATGGTGAACTTTGTGAAAAATAACGTGTTATGCATGGTGGAGTTTGCAGATAGCAAGGTAGACAATGTTTTATTAAAAGCAACAAATTATATTAATCCCATAAACAACCCGACAAAAGAGATAAACTTATAAATTTACTATATGTTCAGTTCAGATAAATCAGAGCATGCAACTGTGAATCTTCTATTAAAAGTGAAATGGAAAAAATATCGGGTTTTCTGAGATATCTAATGATAGGTCAAGTTCGTTTCTTAATTATCAAGAACAAAAATATCGTTTGTTTAGAGAGATTAAAAATATATTTCATCTTAAAATTATTTTAATTAAAGTTTCTTTTAGTAATTTTTGTCAAGAAATTTATCAGAACGATTATCGAAAATAATATTTAGGATTTGATTCATGAAGAATAATGCGTCATACAACTGTTGATAATAGGTCCATTTACCAAAAATGTGTTTTTAATTCATATACTTTTAGTATCATGTGTTTAAGTTTTTATATTTTTTTTATTTGTAAATTTTATCCTCAGTCTTATAGTACTTGGATTGTATCTCTCTCTACTTTTAAAAACGATATAATTGTTAAAAAGGAGAGATTACATTTTCTTATAGTTTGAAAGCCAAATTATCTTTATAAAAATATAAAGACCTTATTGAATTATTAAAAGCATGTGAACCAAAACACGTATTTTCATTGATCGATTTTAAATTTAATTGTTTAAATCATTCTAGTTGAAAATATAATGTGTAATTAAATTTATGAAACCAAAATAATAGATGCTTGGGAGGCCCAAATTTGTTAGGGTGAGACTCTTAAATGATCGGAGGTGACAAAATCGGAAAATATTTTATAAAAATGAGAACTAAATCAAATCCATATAAGAAAATGACTTTATTTTCAATCCAAAATTTTAAGGTATTGGATTTGTAGGTCTTGTTTATTATATGTTGTTTAACTTTATCATTCTTCCTCAATGTGAAACTTAGACTCACAATTGAATACTTAACAGAGACTACGTCGGCTTTATTGTACAGCTATAGGGTGTCAAATATTTGTTGTGTCATGTTATTTGCATGCAGAATCATTTCAGGATTATTAACCAGAATGATAAGCGTGCCTTTTTGTTTTTAGTCAGCATGGATCCTAGGTTGGTGAACTGTTTATGCAATTGTGTTTCAATTAACTATGAAATGAATTTGGACCAGGTTCTTCCAATTTATGGATATGTTCATAGTCTTGCGGGCAAATTTTTTGCATGCTTCTTCCTCGGCAAGAGTTTCATTTTTGGCATGTTTTGTTTTAACATTCAAGATTTTCCCCATCGTGTAACAGGTGACAAGATCTGAGAGAAGACATGCGTTTTTCCCAAAAGTCGCAAACTTTGTGCATGAGAAAAGAATTTTCATTTGGAATAAAAAATATGTGAGAAGAGTTATTAGATTTTTTTCAAAAAAAAAAAAAGTCAAATAATGGTAGCATTTCGTGTATATAGAAAATTAAACTAAAACTGAGGAAAAATAGTCGTACATGTACATTCTGTTTAGCCTATTTCGAAAAGAGAGCAAAACTTTGCAATGTTTTATGAGCAATACCAAAAGAATAAAACTAATATAAATATAATAAGATTTGTTTTAATTCTTATAAAAAAATAATGATTTCAAAAGATTGATAGATGTGTGTGATATATATAAACCGTTAGTCCACATTTTTTTCATTTAGAAAAATTACAAAATATAATGGTAACAGGATATAAGATTTATAGATTTTTTTAAGATTGATTTTATCAAGCTTAATCACCTAAAATCCAATTATTTCAAAATTAATTGTTATACTGTTATAGTGGGTATTCTTTTTAAAATCAATTATTAGATCTCTTCAAGACTGACTTTTTCTAATTCGATCAATTATTTTCATATTTCTTTTTCAAAGTCGATCACCTTAAAATTAAAATAATTAATTAACTCTTCTTATTGCCAACTTTGTTTGTAAAAACTAATCACATTAAAAGAAAGAAAAAGTAACCTTTAGGAAACTCTTTTAACAGTTAAAAATAGTGCTAAGAGTGCAATTTATAAAGCAAATTATAAAGGTTTATTTTCATAAGTATTTTAAAATATTAAAATAAGTAATTTTTTTCATAAATCAAAATCAATTTATATATAATTGTATAATTTCTTTCGTTTGAGAAATTTATCTCAAACAAATCCTTTATGTAAAAAAGATGTTAAATGTTAAGAATCAGTTTATATAAACACATGAAAACTGAATACCCATGAATCTAGCATGTTTTCTGTCAAATTCTTCCATTTTTTTTTTCCTTTTTATATATTTAATCTCTAAAGCATAAACGTGAATCAACAGTAGGGAGTTGAAATTACTGAACGGGGGTGACGTTTATTTGTTGTCCACTCAAGAAATCAATAATATAGGAATTCCTAATATTTTCTTCTCAAATTGGAGCGTGAATTGTTAATAAAGATGAGCCTACGTTCCTAAATTAGCAGTTCCTTGTGCTATCACTTGAACATTTAAAATTTTAAAATGATATTTTTATAATGATTTCAAGAGTGAGTAATTTGGGATGAAAATTAGTAAACCATCCTTTGAGAGCTTACAACCTTGACCTGTTAAGTTATGTCCTAACTTAATTAAGTAATTTATACATAAGATAGTGATTTTTTAAAGGGTAATTCAATTTTATAGAAAATTTAAAAGGTTTTATAATATATTATTTGAATAGGTCGTATATAAATTAAACCACTAGGAACTGGTTTCTAATTAAAACTAAAAAAAATTAAGTATATTTAATACTATATATATATATATATATATATATATATATATATATATATATATATATATATATATATATATATGAGCGTTGTGAAATATAAAAATAATAAATAATATCACTAGATGAGTCTATTTTGTTTCCTACATTTTGTGAGCCAACCCAATCATCTAGTGAGGTTAAATTGGCTCAATTTTTAGCCTAGATTTCAAGAGTCCAATCCCAACATTAATTATGGGTTATGTAGGTTAATCCATTGATGTTATGTTAATTTGTTTTCTTCTTTTGTATTGACTTTTTAGATTTAAATTAGGGGATAGAATAATTCGTAGGTATATTATAGGTTTAATTGTAAAAAAAAGAATTCTATAATTTTAGTCTCTCCATTTTTCAACACAATTTTGAATTATATATTACTTTATTCAATTTTCAGCTCTACAAATATATTGAATCACTATTAAATTATATTTAATATAAATTATTAGCTTTTTCAATCTGAAGAAATCAAGAGCATTTAAATTTCTCCCTACTAGGCCCAGAGTAATAAAAAAAGTTGTGAATAATTGAACTGAAAATTGGAAAAATTACAAATAACTAAAAATTAGAAACCAAAACTTCAAGTTTTATAAAATATAGGGATTAAAGGCATAATTAAACTTATATATAATATATCAATATGATGTAGGACTCTGAACTAAGAAAATGATGTGGGATGGGTCTTAAGAGAGAACATTGGCTGAATGGAATTTAATAAACTAGGTCAACGCAAGATATCTTTACCATGTTAAAAAAGAAAGAAAAAAAACTGTCTCTTATGAATATATATATTTAGCATATACATAAAAATTCACACTCGTTAATAATTAACAAATCTATAAACTTCAGGTATAATCATATGCAGAAAATATAGTTGGCAATAATTAAATTTGAGGCTTTAGAATTATTTCTACAGAATTGGTGCCGTATTCCTTTTATGGACCATATATATTACTATTTTTGGCCCATTGAATTCAACTCTTTGACTTTCATTTTTTTTATAACAAATTATTCAAATTTTGACAGAAGTTCAAATTCAAATTTCGGCTACCCTATTTTTCATCTCAAAAGCATGAGTCCAACATCAAAAGAAAATACAGAAAATTAAAGCACCAACCTCACATGTGTTTGAATTGAAGTCAAATAATGAGGTTTTTACTCAGTATCAAAATCTAAACATGTTGAAATGTTATTAAACTATCCATTTTTTACTGATACACTTTATCACTCATAATTTAAATAACTGTGTTTATCTTTATGTTGTGAAAATATTAAAAATAAATAAATAATTCAATAATTAACTAATTGAAATAATAATTAAGCACGAATATAGTTTGAAGTATACCATATAATCGCATTAAATAGTGAGAATAGTCGTAATAGTAGATTATATTCGTGAAATCTTTTATGACCTAAGATAAAATTTTAAAAATTTGAAGACTTGATGTATTAATATCTAAAATTTTTAATATAAAAAATTATATAAAAAATAAATAAAAAATAAAATATTAGACGCCGACTGTGGGGATCGAACCCACGACCACGTGGTTAAAAGCCACGCGCTCTACCACTGAGCTAAGACGGCTTTGATGATAAACACATAATATATTTAATTAAATATAATTTCTATTTTACATGTAAATGGGAGATTTATTTCCTTCACCTCTACACTTTTCTTTCTGCATCACCCCATTAATATACTCTGTAGAAAAAGATAATATTTTCAGGTTACTCATACATTCCAAAAGATATTTTTTAGAAGTTTTAGATTACCCATTTCAAATAACAAATAAAGAGGTAGAGGGATTTTGAAATACATCATGTGCAACCATTTAAAAGACGTTAAAGATTATGCATTTTGAAATAACAAAAAGGTCCTTAGTCTAAGTAATATTGAATTTTATTCTATTAAACAAGATTTCGAGTTTGAGTCATAGATAAATAAGAAAGACTCACTAAAGGTGATGATCCTAATTTGTCCAATAAATATTAGTCATCAACAAAATCATTAATACCCAATAAAATAGTTAAGGAAAAGAATCTTAAAAATGTGTCGAATGACTTGGGCCTAAAATTAATGTAATAGCCCATTTTACAATTTTAAGTCCATGGAAAGATCCAATAGGATACGTTGGTTTCTTATAATTGTCTTTCCGTAAATTTTTCAATAATATTCACACTACTCTTTTTCATATGTTAATATTGTAAGTTATGAAATGTGATTTGAGAAATGTTTAAAAATACTATATTAGAATTGATTTTAACTTTAACTAATTTTTTTAAAAATGATATTTAAACTGAGAATTGTCATTCTTATGTATTATAATTTAATCTTATTTCTAGTTAATATAAAATTAATAAACATATTTTTCTTATCTTAAGGTAATAATATTTCATATGTGTAATTTTACTTACCTAGAGATGTGAGCATCTAGTTGAAACTAAATAATTATAAGAGATTTGATAGCAGTTCAAAACAGTAGACAACACAACATATCTAATAACTTTGCTATAATAGATTTTAATATTATATTGTAAAGAAAATTTAAATTTAACTTATTCTCACAAAATTAATTTATAAAATGAGAATTATCTTTACTTATATATTTTGAATTAACTTTAACTCTACTATATTTGAAATCTTCATCATATTATAAGATTATTTTTGAATTTTCAAATTTGCATTTCGTGTTTATAATATAATTGGGAATGATGATTTTGAAATATATATTTTATATTAGAAAATGATTATTTCAAAGTGTATTTTCTTATATTGTAAAAATATTATTATGGAATTGAATGTGTATTATTTTTTTTTGAATATTATATTTTAGGTGGATCAATCAATAAATCCAATTTGTATTGTACTTTGAAGTTTATAAGATTCGTTAGCCGACCGAAATAGATCTTCATAGAATTTTTATAGAATTTTTATATCTGAATCTTCATAGTCCGACAGATATTTTTATATCTGGATCGAAAAAATATATGGTAACCTTTAATAAGTTGGGCCACTAAACTACTTACCAAAGATTCATTTAAAAATTTATAAATAAGAAGATAAAATATTTTGAGATCATAGAATTTAAAACCGACCGAAAATTTATTGATCAAAGCTAAATAATTATAATAGTCTTCTTAATGACTGAGGTACCGATTAAGACCGATACACTTCTGCCATTGTCTCGATATACTTCATCCTTTGCCACTTGCAGTTTCATGGTCTCCACTTTTCGTACGCTTGCTCTAAATTATCAGTTCAAGTGATAATTCAACCCAATCACTCTCCTAATTTGAATTTATTTACTAATGCTCGCATGTATTTTGATGCTTATTTATTAAGAGATAATGAGGTAGGACAAGTATGATGTGGAAATGACTGAGATACTACAGTAATTGGTGTACCTTGAGATATTCTATTTTACTTAAATATATTTTAGAATAACATTTCATATTACAATGTACTATTCGTTTAATTATATGCGTCCTACAATCTATTGAAGTTTTTTAAAATAATGTAATGAATTAGATTGAATTAATTTCTACAAGTAGATTATTTTTCCACCCTTAGCTTCAAGAAAAGTTATTAAAGAAAGCTCATACTGTAGATTCCACATTTTTCACATTTTGCATATTTTTGCATAAAAGGAATCTATCAATCCGAATAAGATAGGAATGTCTTTCAAAACAGTGAACTCAAAAGTTTGTTAAACTTTTTCTGGTTGTTCAAAAACTCTATTGTTGCCATGCATTAAATGTTTTTCTACAATGAATTAAAACGAATGTCAGAAATTAAAGCTCAAATTTTTATTAAAAGAAGTGTACACATTACTTTCACTAAGAGAAATGATATAATATAATGTATAGTTATACTGTAGATTAATTCAAAAACCCTTCAGTTAATACAAAACTATTTGATTTTTTTCTTTAGGGTGAATGATGTAACGCATGCCTACAACAAACCCCACAAACTTTTTAGAATATCTACATATTTTGGTTACCAAAACACGTTCTTTGTAGATACTTCATTTTTTATTATTTTATCATAAAAATTGGTTTTCTTATGTAATCCAAATTAAATAATTTTTTTAACTCACGTATTTTCTTTAAAAGGCAGAACTTGAATTTTACTGTGTTTGGTATTAACACAAGATGTGAACAACCAAACTAAATATCAAAGACCACTTAGACAATATCTATCCCTACATCCTTTTAACAAAAAAATTTCAAGGTTGTACTAAAATTATAATCCTACCTTACCTGTTTATAGTATAAAGAAGTTAAGAAATACATATATAAAGAGAGAATTAATAACACTTGACATCTATATCATATTTTCAACACCCAAACCCCAATAAGTTTAATAACATGTAGACATATATATAAAGTTGTCTTCTCAAGAAAAGACTTTTCAGAAAACGTGTTTCACTTATTCCACGTCCAATAATAATATAGTTATACTAGGAAATAAAATCCTCTTCCACTCTTATTTGATAAAGAGGTTAACCCATAAAACATGTATACCACCCTCACCAATTTCATCACACTACATTTAAACCATTAAGCAAACCACGATCTAAGGGTTTAAATCAAGCATAGTGGCAAATAGTTGCGTCTATCATAAGTTGTTATCTATTGTCATGACATGATTTGGACCAATTAAAATTGTGATACAAAATTGGGTTTTTTTTTTCATTTTGGTGTAGTTTTCAATTTTAATTCCCAAAATGGGTAGAAAAAAATTTATTTACTAAAATGGATAAATTTTGTCAGCTAGATATACATCATTTCAAACTGGTCAAAATAGAAGTGACATGCTGGCGATTTCAATTAATGATATTAATTAAAATCATTTCTCTTTCTGTAATCATTTTTTAATTATTTGATACTATGATTGTTAGGTTTAACAATTAATAAAAAATAATAACAATTATTATATAATAATAATTAACAAATAATTTTTTAATTATTTAGCACTATGTTTATTACTTTAACAATTAATAAAAAAATTAATAATAGTAATTAACAAAACTGTAATAAAAAAATTAAGACATACAGATTTATTTTAAATTAAAACAAAATAACATAATGATAATAATCATAATAATTCATATGAATTTAATAATAATAATTATTATTTTTAAATTAAAATAAAATAACATAATAATAATAATAATTAATAATAAGTGAATTCAATAATAATAATTATTTTTTAAATTAAATTTGTATGAAATTATTCTTATTTAAATTAAATTCATATGAATTCAATTAAAATTATTTTTATTATTATTATTATCATTATGCTATTTTATTTTAATTTAAAATAAATTTGTATCTCTTAATATTCATGTTATAGTTTTTTTAATTATTATTATTATTTATTTTGTTAATTATTAAACTTAAGGATCACACTATCAAATAATTTAAAAATGATTGAATAGAGAGAGAAACAATTTTAATTAATGTTATTAATTCAAATAGTCAACATGTCACTTATAATTTGACCAGTTTGAAATTATGTCTATCTAACTGGCAGAATTTACCCATTTTGATAAATAAATTTTTTTCTACCCATTTTGGGAATTAAAATTGAAAACTACACCAAAATGGGAAAAAAACCCACAAAATTCATATAACCTAAACTGTCATCAATCAAAAATACTCTTCATATATGAATATTTTTTATACATCGTGATAAGTCTTCGAAAATGTAGAAAATGGTGTTGGATTAGGTTGTTGATATATTTTGTAAATTGGTGAGAGTGAATCTCCTGAGTTATTTGATTGAACCAATACTTAGATTTATAAAGCGTTTTTCATTTCTATGTAACATCTCTGCGGCTTATATTCTTCTATGAAAGTGAAGTTACTTATCCCTATCACCCATTTTATCTGAAACCCTACTTTCCAATAAATTTATTTTCTTACCCTATATCGGTCCGTTCTTGAATCCCAACAGACAAGTCTGCATTAGTTGGTATAGGATATTATTCAGGAAGTGGTTTAGGCATTTCATCGTACACGTGGAGTATAACTTGAATTTTTGAAGATTACCTGAACTAAAATTTGGGACCAATTTTCTTGAAAAATGGAAGGATGATACATCTTGCAAATTGGTGAGAGTAAATCTTTGAACCAATTCTTAGACCTATCAAACATTTTTCATTTTCTTGTAACATCTCTATGACTTAACTTTTTCTATAAAAGTTTGCTTATCTCTATTATTCATTTTTCATAAAATCCTACTTTCTAATAAATTCAATTTCCTATGTTCTTGAATTAAAAAAGAATGAGTTGACATCAATTGTGTATTAAAATATGTACTCCACCTACGATAAAAAAACACTGTAATCTTCTAAAACATCTCACAATGCAGAAACAAGTAATTTATGGTTTCCTTTTTACCAAATACAACTAAAAAAATGGGAGAAATACATAGGGATTTTTTTTCCCACACCTTTTTAGGAATAGGTAATTTGAACTCACTCATATGGGTATATTTGTGGGTAATGTTGGTAGTCAAACAAAATCAAATATAAATGGGTAATGCTACAATAAGTCTTAGATAACTGAGGTACAATCTGCTGTTGGCTCACGGGAGTAATGGTTGCAAACACCCCAAACTCATTTTCCCAATCCATAAATTGGCTAGTCATTCACAAAGCCTTTACATACTCCATTATTCCCTGTAATATACAAATCTCATCAAGACCTAAATCTTATGCAAAGAACCTAAATCCCAATCACTTACTTCCCTATATCTCTCTCCAATCCCCAGTTTAGGTCCTAAACTAAAAATAATCACAAAACTAATAACAATCAAACAAATGAGAACATAAAAAAAGGAAAATATGATTTTTGATATTAGTCCTAAGAAAGAGCATTAATAGATAGATATAACAAAGATATAAATATATAAATATGACAATTGCATAAAAACTAAATTATCTTTAACTAATATATATATATATATATATATATATAATTTATTATTTATCTTTTAAATTTATTATACATTAGTATGAAGTAGTGAGAGTTTGTCAGTGAAAAAATGAAAACACTTAATAGAGTAGGATTTTATAAATAAATTA
>Ga0209700_101756_pt1 | contig 45051 bp, 14 predicted proteins | sample SiratroredBW_FD_187528 | JGI IMG/M metagenome (GOLD analysis project Ga0209700, IMG submission 187528) | Root nodule microbial communities of legume samples collected from California, USA - Siratro red BW (SPAdes) (version 2) | ecosystem: Host-associated > Plants > Roots > Nodule | place: USA... | reverse complement strand
ATACTATTAAATGGTATGTTCATATTTTACAAGTTTAATATTTATTTTCTTAAATCCAATTTTTTTTGGAGCTAATCTTATTGAATAAAAACTCATGATATCAAACCTATACGTTTTTTTTTTTTTGAAAATTTAATTTTTTATTTCATATCGTTAGAATGGATTTTGATCTGTTTAAATGAAAGAAAAAAGAAGTAATGAATTGAAGTTAATTTCATAAAGTAAATTATTTTGAGAAAATTATTTTAAAAATTTAATTACTTATAATAAAACTACTAGAATTATAATTTAAAAGGTTAAAAAGATGTTTTTAAACAATATGTATCAGTGATAATTTAAACCGTTCAAACGTATTTCAAAATAATTTAATTCTGCTCCATTAACTTAAATTAAAATTAAAATATTACCTAATTCAATTCATTTGACCAAATACACAATTTAGTTACTGGGCCATTTTAGAGTTCAATTAAAGTTTCGTTCAATTTAATTACATTATCGATTTAAATATCTCTTACCAATATTATTTAATTTAAAATTTTTATAACATAATAAAATTATCTAATTTTGATATTTTTGCTAGACACTGCATGTGAAATGTAAGACTTTATGGAGAAAAATCCATGCATGTAACAGTTCAACTACCCAGCTCTGGGTTCACAACATTGGTAGCTAACAATTATGTGAATTATTATTATCACCATTATTATTATAATCATTCCCTAAAATATCAAATATTTTTAATAAAAAATTACATCTCTCATCTGTTTGTGAATTTTCAAATAGACCTTTAATTTTTGTTTTTTTAATTAGATTTCTAAACTAAAAAAGTATATATTTATAGAATCTGTTTTTGAATGGCATAAAAAATTAGAAAAAGATAAGTTATATTTATATTTTATAACAATTTAAAAATTTCTGGCCATAAAAAAAGGTGAACTAAAACGCCTAATTTCAAAACTTCCAACTTATTGAACCACCCGTTTAATAATATAACAATTTAAAAACGGTGGAAAGTGGCAAAAAGGGTTATTTTGAAATGGTTTTGACGGAGTGGCGTTAAAAAGTTTTGGCAACGGTTGAACGGTGATAGCGGAACACAACGTTGCAAAAGCAACGGAACAGTGAGGGTAGAAACGTAAAAGCACAAAAGAAACGATGATGACTGGGACCGTAACGTTTATAAATGCGCACTAGATTGAAAGAGAAGGATGAGAGCGACACCCAGCAATCACGCAGCTACATAAATGCAACCAAAGTGGAACTCAAATAATTCAAAATAAAACTTCAAAAACAAAGAAAAGGCCAAGACTGCTAAATATTATATTTATTTTTCACCTTAATTTCAAATCCAACTTGGAAAATAATAAAAATAAAATTAAAAAATGCTATCCAGTAATATAGATACAGTGTTCCATCTAGTTCCAGAAGAAGCCTGAGCTAACAGACAAAATAAACCCAAATTCATATTGTTTCCTATGCGTCTTAAATTTTATCTTCCAGAAACCGCATTTTGAATTTTGCGCATCTTCATTTAATTATTTTTATTATTTAATATTACTACACTTTCCATTATTATCATTTTAGGGACTGGTCTCAGTGATCCCTAGAGAGGGGTATCAGAAATGCAAAATATCCTCTCTCTGATTCAGGCATTCGGATCTTATTTCTACTTAATTAGTATATATTTATTATTTATTTAGTTTAAACGAAATTGAATTGAGTTCTCTGTAGCTATGAGTTGTTTTTCGTGCTTTGTTTCTCGCCGGAAAGATGTGAGGAGGGTTGAAATTGACAATGGCGCTCGATCTGCTAATGGTGGTTCCTCAGGTTCGTTACGAGATTATTTTTTTGGTTTGGTTTTAGTTTAATTTGTTAAATTGTTTGTTTAATTGTAATTGCAGAGGGTGAAAGGAAGAGAGAATCCACAGAGGCAAAGGGGAAGAGTGTTGGTAGTAGTAAAGGAAGTACCGCAGCGGCTAGTTTTGGTTTTCGGGAACTCGCTGCGGCGACGAGGGGTTTCAAGGAAGTGAATTTGATCGGGGAAGGTGGTTTTGGAAGGGTTTACAAGGGTCGGCTTTCTACCGGCGAGGCAAGTTTTATTTTTACTATTTTTTTTCATTTGTTTTTGAAATGTTGGTTTCTGATTGTTGGATCTTGGACATTTGAGTATTTCGGCTGTTGTCTCGGGATTGTGATTTTCTTAATTGAAAAAATTTTGCGCAGCTTGTTGCCGTGAAACAGTTGAGTCATGATGGTCGGCAAGGTTTTCAGGAATTTGTGACGGAGGTTCTTATGTTGAGCCTGCTGCACCATTCTAATCTTGTGAAGTTAATTGGCTACTGCACTGATGGAGATCAAAGGCTTTTGGTTTATGAGTACATGCCCATGGGTTCACTGGAGGATCATCTTTTTGGTAACCACGAGTGGTGTACTTTCAGCATTTGGAAGTTGCTTTCTTATATCATGTTTTCTAGTTCGTTAATTTGTATTGTATTTAACCTGCATTACCAATTTGACTGCGGGAAGTAATACAAACTTAATGTGACTGGATGCATGTCTTCTGAAGCATAACAAAGGTGTTTCTTTGGCTTTTTAATAGTTTGATGCTAAAATGTGAACTCATACGTGTTCAAAACGCCAGACCATACATGCTGTTAAGTTTTCTGGATAAGTTGTCTTCCGAGTATTTTTTTAGTCAAGAGTCTAAGCATTACAAGATGATTTTTAACCTTAGGTATACATCATTTGTTTTCTGTTGATATTTTATTGCTATTAACTCCACGCGTAGTATTTCTAGTTTTTGTCCACTTCCTTCTTCATGAAAAGATTCTCCTTTACTGAATATAAATTGACTATGAGACTGACTGGAGCTGGTTTAAGGAGAGTTATACCAATCAAATTAGTCCACTATGGAGTTCTAAGTTTTGTCAATGACTACATCGACTACATAACGACAGTGTCCCTGATTCAATAGTATTGATGCAAATATATGAATGAGCATAGGCCTTATGAAGAAAAGGTTTTTGCTCGCTCTAAATAAGGGTGTTAGTTGTTTTCTTGTTCTGGGATTTAACTATTTTAGTGTAGAGGCCACAGGCAGCTTGTGGAGGAGAGTCTCGTTAAATAGCTGCTATATGGTGTTGTGAAATTCTTCACGCCTTCCATCACAACTCCATCCACTATGGGTGTCGTGGTTGTGGCAAGTGTCCTACATCCTCTTGTCATCTCTGGCGAGTCACCAGCCAATTGATCCTAAGTTGGCAAACACACAGCTACTGCAGCGAATAGGAAATAGCAGTAGCGAATTTGACTTCTATTTGACGCAAAAGGGAATAGTGTTGCAGGTTTGAAGAAGTGGAATGCAGCTGCTATTTCACTGCAAATGTCAGAGGTCGTGTGCTTTAGAACCTGTGATTTTGAAGCAGCTTTGAAAACCAAACTTTACCCCTATTATTGGGATTTTAATATTTTTTCTGTCTTTTCGGCACCCGTTTTAGCTTTATTAGGTTGATCCTTCTCCCATTTGAACAAATAGTCAGAAGCGAGTCTTTGATTAGTGTTGGATTTGAATGCTAGTGACAATGACAATGGATTTTGATTATTAGTTCTGACCATGTCTTCAATTTTGTCTACTTTTAGTATTTGTTTATGATATAAATTATGTTATTGTTTTCTAGACTTTGCAGTAGTGGTCATCTTACTTCGTGGTATCCTGCTTTAGAAATCTCGTAGTTGGCCGTTATGTGCCGCTATCCGGGTTGACTACTTAAAATTTTGAACTTTTTAGTTAATATCATGACAATGGTGTGCATTTTATGTTTATTTGCACACAACTTACATTTTTTTCATTTCAACTGCTATTTGCTCTATAGCAGATTATTGGTTTTTTGCAATCTGCAATCGATAACACACCTGGTTTTTCAGCAGGGGTACTTTTGTGCTTGAATTATTCAGTATTTACTAAGAATAGATCACGGTTATTTTTGTGTAGGTCAATGTGGTAATTTTAAGATAACAGAACTTGGCCTAAATGTGAAGTTAAGAAGATCAGTATAATTTTGATTAGGTTGCATGGTTATGAAGTCCTCTTCAAATATATCCCTAAAAGTTTCTCCTTTATGTGATTTTTACCTCCTACTTTTAATGATTAAATATACTATTACTAATCAGGTTATAACGTTATCTCTCTTTTCAGATCCTACCCAAGACAAAGAACCCCTTAGTTGGAGTTCTCGAATGAAGATTGCTGTTGGAGCTGCTCGTGGCCTCGAGTATCTCCATTGTAAAGCAGATCCACCTGTTATCTACAGAGACTTAAAATCTGCTAACATCTTGTTAGATAATGAATTCAACCCAAAGCTGTCAGATTTTGGGCTTGCTAAACTTGGACCTGTTGGAGACAATACCCATGTTTCAACCAGAGTGATGGGAACATATGGCTACTGTGCGCCTGAGTATGCCATGAGTGGCAAATTAACTCTTAAATCTGATATCTACAGCTTTGGTGTGGTTTTATTGGAGTTGATCACTGGTCGCAGAGCAATAGATGCCAGTAGAAAACCAGGAGAGCAAAACTTGGTTTCATGGGTAAGTGTTTAATTTGTACAGTTTCTTTTAGAAGAGATCCCCCTTTAAGTTAAGCATGTTAGTTTGTCTTGGCTTTGCATGTTAGTGGTTCCTTTTAAGATTTTCATATTTTCACTACGTATTGAGAATCCTCACATCATTTTATATGGAAAAGTGTGGAAGAACTAGAAAGTAGATCATGTCTCATTGTGAAAGCTATAGCGTGTGATCATAAGATGTTTCTCCATTAACTATGATAGATCACTGGATTAATTGACGTGTCAAATTTCTTTTTATTTTTGTGGATGACTTCACATATAGGATTACTTCTTATACTTGGTATTTTTTTCTTCAGTCTCGTCCATATTTTAGTGACCGGAGAAAGTTTGTACATATGGTTGACCCTCTTTTACAAGGCAACTTCCCCTTGCGCTGTTTGCATCAGGCAATTGCTATAACTGCTATGTGTCTCCAAGAGCAACCAAAGTTCCGTCCACTTATTGGTGATATTGTTGTTGCACTGGAATACCTAGCTTCTCAGAGTATTGCTGAAGTGCATAGACAGGGTGGGCGCAGCTCACCCCAACAACCATATTCTGAAATGAACAGAAATTGACATTCACAGGTATCTGATTCTAGCCTGCGTTCCATTTCTGTATGATTTTGCGTACTGATTTCTTTAGCGGTTTGGTCAGCGTAAACTACCAACTTGGCTATTTAAAGTGTCGTGTTATTGCTTCAATGAACTTATTGGCATAGCAGTAGTGAAGATAAACTTGGTGATATAGCAGTAGTAAACATGTGGATCGATTTAATTACAATGCGTATGATTTTATTCTTGTTTAGGCTTAAACTTCCTCGAGTCCCTCTGACACTATCTTGTCTTTTCAACCAAATGAGAAACGGTGGGGGTGAAATGTTTTTACTTATTGATTTGGTGTTTGGTTTTAGCGAGATTGGCTGGAGCTGGAGGGTTATTGCGTGACGGTAGCGCTGGTATAAAATGAAGGGTATTTAATTATTTTTATATATTTTAGTTGAGGGAGAGGGGATATAAATGCTTCCAAATACATTCTTCTTTATTCTTTGGTCTTGTTTTTAGGATAGATAGATTATCGAGAAGGATGGATGCAGCTTGTACATATTCTTCAGATAGTGCTATGTTGGTCTTTTTTGCCCCTCTATGACGAAATAGTGCTGTATTTGTCTTTAGAGTATTCTTGGTCTATGATCATTTCATTATGTCTTTTGTGAAAGAATTGCTCTGTGAAAGAACTCATAGAGAGGTTTTTGCAATGTGTGCTAAATGACAGCAGCTTTTATAAATTTATCTTTCATTCGGTCTCTTTTTTCCCCACCCAGGAGTGGTGAAGGGTTATACTTCTAGTACCATAATCTTGACTAGAAATCTCAAATGTGGTCACAGTCAGGCCACATTTTATCTTATTTTCTTTTCTAATTGTTGAATTAGTTTATCTAAGCCCTAAATCTATTATATAATATCTAATATTTACGAATATCTAGTTTATTTTTTAAAATATATTCAGTTATTTTATTGAAAAATAATTCCCTTCCAATAAACTATTTTAATCATTATTACAATTTCGAAAGTTATATCGTCATCTATAGATTATATACTATTTCTATTTAAATTATCTTTTCTATATTTATAAAAAAAGTTGTCATAAAACTAAGATAAATAATTGATTAAGCATTCAGTGTTTAAATTATAAAATTCAAATATATTTATTTAATATATATTTACATTTTTTACTTTAGACTTTCTTTTATATATTAAGTGTGTTTTCGTTGTCTGGTGGTGATAAGTATTTATTATTGACTTTTCAGTGTTATGCTTTCACTTTTCAATTCTTCCTTGTTTACTTCTTTATGTTAATTAATTAATTTGATTTAATGTGTAATTATAAAAGTGATATTAATTTTGGAGAGAAAAAACATACTTCTTTTCTATGATATACTAAGATATTTTGAGATTTGTCTTTTGATTGTTTGGCAATTTACGAATGTTTATTATTAACTTTTTTTAAATTCTTTTAAGAAACTATTTACTTCAAAGTGTCTGCATATATAAATTTTTGTTTAGTTTTTAATATTAATTATTAATTATTTAATGGGTATTTACATAATTAATCATATATATATATATATATATATATATATATATATATATATATATATATATATATATATATATATCTATATATCCTCGTACCAATTAGCGAGCTTGGGTGATTTGCCTCGAGTTCTCCCTTGCGATGGGTGAAATTTATGAATTTTCTTGAATCTGAAACTGCCAAATGGCTCTCAACTCTCAAATCGGAGACATTTTTTTATTACCATCATCCATTTTCTTTTTGAAAAATATTGTATTTCCATAATATGCAACAAAATTAATATTCACTGGTTACAAATCACCCAAATAGATTTTATCTTTTACAATAATTTTTCGTAACAACACTGCAAACTTGAACCTCTATGGATGATTAAAATGGAAAGTTGTTTTTTGATAAGCAAGTTTGCATAAACCATCAACTTTACTTTAATAATAAAAAATTATATTTAAGTAAGTCAGCCAGCAAATAGAAAACATTTTTATTTAAAATCTAAATGCGTGGTATAATAGTTGTATAGAATTGATTGTCTCTCAGTTTAAGAAAAAAAAGAAAAACAACTTTCTATCAAACTATATCTTTAAAATCATTGTTAGTTTACCAGTCATTATTTTTTACTCTATCACATGCTGATAACTCTAACGCATACTTATTTAGATTAAATTCAATTATTCTAAGGTTAACTCCAATTTCGTATTAAAAACTAAAACAATTAATTATTTACATTTTCAAAATTAAAATGTAATTTTAGGTCTGCATATATCCAAATAAAAAAACTTCAAAAGTATAGCTAAAATATGATGACTGCAAAGTTTTTTTTAATATAATTTTTTTTTTATATTCATGTTGTAGAAATGATTTAACTCAACTTAATTTAAATTTAACTTAACATAACTTGACTTTAATATGACCTGACTTGATTATCTTGAGTGCATTTCAATCCAAATTTCAATACATAAGGCCACACAACTCAATATTGCATGAAATAACTCAATTTAAATTGATAATACCTTATTTAGACGTGATTGACCTAATCTTTTAAATTCAAGCTCTTTTTGATTTTTGATTTCTAAAATTTGAAATATTGTACAATTCAATATTAAATAGATCAAATTTAAAATCCAAAAATATAGATTTAAATTTAAATATATCCATTAAGATAAATTTAAATTATTATAAATTTGAATAATTAATTGAATTTTTTCAAATAGAAAGAATGAAACTTAGTATGAAACTACGCTCTTCTTATTTTTCTGCTGCTGCTTGATGTTTATATTTATATTTTGTTTTTACTAGCAAAATTATTTGATTTGATTGCATTGATGGTGGTATATATTTCAATCAATTATTACGTATATGTAGTATGTCCAAGGAATGGAGCAACACATGTCAGTGAGTGATTCGAAGCGTTCACACGGATTCAATGATAACGCGTATGAACGTAATCTCAGTGTCATTCTCATGTCCTTCTTCTCTTGCGTAATAATTTTGTAGGGTAAAGGAAGAAAAAAAAGTTTCATAACTAAAACCACCACTTAATAATTATATTATAATAATATAATAATAAAAATAGATAATTGACGAATAAAAGGGAATTATGATTTGATTGTATGTTTAAATGGAATTTTCAACATATTATATATTGGTAAAGTAAGCTATTTAGTTTCTAAATTTTGTTATCCTATTTTCGTATGTTTAATCGAGTTATAAGAGAGGACAAACTGATCTATATTTTATTTTTATATTATATGTATAAAATATTTGAATTAACTTATTAAAATTAAAATAAAAGAATTAGTATTTGATAAAAAAATAGTTTATAAATTGAATTCAATCAAAATAAATAAGGTTGCGAGCTCTTCTTATTTATTTACATTAACAATTATAAATTTTTGAATTTAAATGATGATATAGAATAACAAATTTTACACAAACAATTGGGGTGAATGATTGAATGTTGGAAAGATGAAATTTAATTTTCATAATTATTAAGAGTGATGTGAAATAAAAAAAAGCTTGAAGTTGTACATTCTTACAGAATTGTTACTTGTAATGTTTTAGAAAATAATATTTGAAAAAGGCATTAATTGGTAAAGACCGATTTGAAAGAAAATAAATTAGAACGTAACGGGTACATTGTTAAAGAAAATTTCAAACGATTTGCATGAATTATCTACATGTTACATGTTAGTTTAATGGTATGGGTTTCACAACTTAGGTATATCAACAAAAAAATGACTATGTTGAGTTAGAATTCTTATTTGAGTTAATATATAGGTGAAGAGATAATATGATATACTATTTTTTTATTAAGTTTAAATCTTAGTAGAGACGTCTCATAGTCTTATATAGAGATTAATCCTCAACATAGTAACAGTGGCGGCTCAAGGCTTTAGGAGGCCTAAAGCGAATAAAAGAATGAGGCCTTTTTTAAATTAATAAAATAATTAAATTATGATATTTTTAATATTAGAACAATTTTATCTTGCAATTTCATTCTCGTTATCCTGAGCTTGTGTTACTATCAAAATTATTATCTTCGTTGACTACTTTATTATTGTTTTCACCTATATTTATATTGTTATGTTTTTCATTTAAAGAAGACTGACTGCCTGCATTTTCTAATTCATTGTTTTTATTTATTTTTATAAATTTATACATAGTCCCTTTTTGTGATTCAACAAAAAGTTAAACTCTTATTTTTTTTTTTGAAGTTTTGAATAATCTTATTTAAATTTTCTAGTTGACATATTTATATATTTTTACATAAAATTAAAAATGATAATATATATCACACTGAATATAACTTATAAGTTAAAAAGATAAAACCTGATTGTCAAGACAATAAACTTGATCCTAGAGTCTCAAGTCTCCTATTATGATTTGATCATGTCCTTTGGTATGTCTTTAAATATAATTTGTAACTTCTATTATCTTTCAATCTTGTCTTGTCATTTGGTATGTCTTTAAATATAATTTGTAACTTCTAAATTCTCTTTCTTAAATATACACAAATTATTTTAAGATTAATTAAACAATAAAGAAAACTTAAAAAAAACTGGGATCAATTGATCAATCTCATATTATCATATTATTTTTACCTGAGTTAAAGTGAACACAAATTCTTCCTCAATCAATCTACTGCTCAAAATCTCTAAGTGAAGGCACACATATAAATGCACAATAACAGAATGATTAAATATGAAATGAAAGAAATTTGAATTGAAAATAAATTGAAATAATATTATGGAAGGAACAAAGAGACGGAGGAAGAAAGAAGAAAGGAGATAAGTGAAGAAAGAAGGAGAAAAGTGAAGGAGTCAGACAATGATAGGATATATATAAAGAGATGATATCAATCTGTTGAAATATAGGAAAGAGATAAATTAGAAAGTTTTGATAGGAAAGATTTCTTGCCTGTTCAATTTTTTAAAAATATTATTAATTTATTAGAACAAAGTTTTAAGAATATTATTTATTAAATAGTATTTATAGTACCAATATAAATTTAAAGTCATTAGATAATATTTATAGTACCAATATAAACTTAAAGTAAGTTAAAATATTTAAATTTTTAATTAAAATTTTGTTAGTATAATTTTAAAATTAAATATTTTTTATTTTATAATAATATATGAGTATTAAATTTTTTTGAGGCCTTTGAAGCCTTAAGGTTTAAAGCATATTAAAATTTTTTGAGACTTTTATAGCCTTGAGGTTTAAAGCATATTATATTTTTTTGAGGCCTTTGAAACCGAGGTCTAAAGCGATTGTTTTACTTGCTTGAGCCTTAAGCCACCCCTGCATAGGAATAGTCTTATATAGAGATTAATCCTGAACATATGAGTAGAAGAGAAAATATGTTTCCTTCTCATCAAGAAAAGATAAAAAGTTATCTTGATTATTTAAGTATTATATGTCAAACAATTAGAGAAAATTTTACAACCAGACTTGTATCATATAAAAAAACGAAAATGAATAGGTTATCAAGTTAAAATAAATCAAGCTAAGAAAATTTATTTATATTTAGGCACCTTCTTTTGTTTGCAGGTTACTAGTCTCTCTATTTAAGTCTAGTTTAAGGATTCTATTAATAAGTTAGATAAATTGTTTGTAATATATGAAAGTGAAAACTCAAAAACACAAACATAGTTGTATATTAAATTTAATTGTCTACCAACGTAACAAAATTAATATATATATATATTAACAACTAAGGTTTTATAAAGATGATAATTTCATTTTAATATTAAAGTGAGTTAATCATCAATAAAAAAATATTTAAAATTTAATTAATGGTATACAACTGGTTGATTGTAAAAATAGTTTGTGAGTGAGTCGTTGAAGGTCCAAGTCGTCTTCATAATGTAAGATATCTTCTAGGAAAACAGTTACTAAAGGTTAACATCAACTTAGACATATGAATATTACATGAACCAATACAAATAAAAATAAATATGTTTAATTTATAATTAAATAATAATATAAAAGACTTTATTATCATTGACTATTTAACATTTCCTATATATTTTTTCATGTAAAAGGCTGTCCTAAATAGCTTACCTCATCTCATATAAATACATTGGAACTGTTCCTAACTTTTGGTGGATCCCACTCTAACCAAACGCTCCAGATAAAAGTCTATAGTTTTTTTTTTTCTCCCCCAGTGCATGCTTTTAGAATGAATTTGACGACATAAAAGTCTTCTATTTTTTTTATTTTTTTTTTGTTTCGCCAATTAGTCTTCGAGATATTTTTATCAAAAACTTTAGATCAATTATTGTAACTAATATGTTGAAAACACTTCCCTGTTCAAACTTTTCCCTTTATCTCCAAAATGACTTAATGCATCATTCATTGTACATGCATGAGTTCTTCTTTCCAGCTATGAAAACAAAACTAGCCTCTATGCATGCATTGCTCAATTGTTTGTTCATATTACACGCAATGACGACAAAATCATAAGATTTTCAGATTATAATTATCCTCTACTGTATGAAATTGAAAAATGTCTCAATTTGCATAAAGCAACCACGTTTAGCACACACTAGATGTTACCATTAGATAGCCATAGAGATAGGTTATTATTTAACACAACAAATCTTATCAAAATCCCTTCATTTTAGAGTATAATTAAATAATTAAAAGATTCTTAAATTTGCATCCTGAATTTTTTTAAGAATGTGAGAGAAACTAATTAGTCCTCTCAGTGAGTAAAGAGAGTATCTTTAATAAAAAGAATGTAAATAGAAGTTATGAATAATCATAAATAATATGAGCCAATAACCTTATGTTTAATTCAAGTCTCATTACACAGAAGCACAGGATCAATAGCTCACTACAAGAATCATAATAATAATTAATTATTATTAAAATGTATATATATATATAATATTACGAATAGCAACAATTTAAAGGTAAAATTAAATAACTTATAATTTTGTTTAGAATAATGATTATATTATAAAACAAGATCGTTTTTAATAACGATGATAACTCCTATTTGGGTTAGCTAGATAACGATAAAAAAAATCCCCTTGATTAGAAATATAAAGAACATAATAAAAATAAATGCATTTTATAAGAATTAAAATATTAGCTATGTTTTTTTTATTTATTTTTTCATCACAATGTGAAAACGAGAAGACCGTTTTGGATGAGTACAAGACAAAAGTGAGCACAAAATTCTTATTGGAAAAGCTCTTATGTTTCTTTCCAAGAGATAAAGCTCAATAAAATTAATATGCGTTCTGACCTATTTTCGTCATTCTAGAACATACCGTACATATACATAGCTGTACATGTACACTAATTCTGTGAAAAAAACTAATTTCTATATTAATTTAATTAAACTCAGAATTATTTTGGCATATTTTTTTTTTGTTACATTAGTGCATGTATATATATAAATGGCCAAGTCAAGTCTTGACTTAATAGTTTAAGAGGTCAGGAATTTGAGAGATTCAACGAGCCATTATTAGATGGTTACTACAGTACTATCAAAACCAAAATATGCACAGGGACAACAATACCAAGTCTTCAACATAGTTTGTCTCTTTCACTTTCCTTCATATTTAGATGAACAAGTCAAACTTCAAAGATGTGTTATATAAACTCAAACGTTAAAAAAAGTTGTTCCGAAAGGAGTACTATTTACCCATATATAGGCCATTTTCTTGGAATTTTTCCTAGAGAATACTACAAGAGTCAACACAAATGAGTTATAAAGTTATAAATTGTGTATAGTTACTTAATTTTCTCATTAATTCTGTGAAAAAAAACTGTTTCAACGGAATTTCTGTTGTGTGAGTTCATCGCTCACAACATTTGACATTGTTGTGTGAATGTTGTCGCTATGGCTGACTTTGATGGCGTTACCCACTTGAACTGCAAACTCTTGTTATTGTAGGATCATGATTCATTCTGATTCTCTTTACCGTGAGTTTTAATTTGGAAAATTTTGGGACACAAAATCTTTCGTTTCACAGACCTCAATTTCTGCTACTTTGCAACAACAATTTCCGGACACACGTGGAAAACAAACAAGCCCTAAACAATTAGTACAAGTGCACAAACAAGTCAAAATCACTTCCATTCACTAACGACAAACTATTATTTACGAGCACAAAATCAAAACTAGGGAGACAACAATTTTGCACTCAAAGAAAAAGTCAAGAAGCAATATTCTTCTTCCTTTTGGTCCCTTATTAAATTTCTCTGCCTGAGCCCTTTCTTTTCAACTTCTCCTCACTTTCGTGGAAACCCTCACGCTTACTATATAATAACTCCGCAACTTTATCAACTTCGTTTTTCAATCATATAGACTCGTTCCGTCGCTGGCACAGTTTTAGCTTCACCACTTTGTCTCACTCATGGGAAACTGTTTTGGAAAACCAGATGATGGCAACAAAACTCAGTACAAGATTCCCACCGTCAATAAGCCTCCCCCAGGTACATATAAATGTACATATGATCATATATATGATCATGATCCAATATTATATACAATTGTGTGGGTTTGTGTGTGTATCCCTCGCATAAAATGAACCCTTTTAATTATTTTTCCTTGCAAGCTATGTACTTTCTGTTACCCTTTTATGTTTCTTCAGTATCATGTGTCAAATATAGGATTATTATAATGTTCAACACACATTGGAAATGAAAAAATGCAGGGAGATCAGAGAAGAAGGGAACGGTGGAAGGAAGAAATGAAGATGTGAGGATTCTTATAAATTACACGTTAGATGAGTTGAAAAGTGCGACAAGAAACTTCAGACCAGACACGGTCCTAGGTGAAGGTGGTTTTGGTCGTGTTTTCAAAGGTTGGATTGATAAGAACACGTTCAAACCCTCGAGAGTTGGTGTTGGAATTCCCGTTGCGGTGAAGAAGTCTAACCCCGATAGCCTTCAGGGTCTGCAAGAATGGAAGGTATGTTCCCTTCTGATTCCTCAAGATTCTTGTCACAGTGATTTGATTTTCGTTATCTTCAATTGTGCTTTAGTGTTTGTGGGTGCGCGCCAAAAGCATAAAGTCTTCGCTTTTCATGATTGTTTGGATAAGTGATAATTTATGCGTTTTTAACTTCATGATTTGGATCTTACCAACAGTATTCCTCGCTGAATGCTGAGTTCAGCGTGTAAAACCGATGCATAACCACCTCAAACTGCGATTATTTAATTTGGGTGACTTCAATTGTGTCTCCACTTCGTTCCAAAACTTCGTATTGGACAAAAAATTGCCGGTTAATTAGCTTGGTCATTGGTGTTAATTTGTCACCTTTGTGTATGGATAGAGATGATTGAAAATTTTTGAGTAGTTTGGCGTGAGATTCAATATTACATTTTTGTTATTGTATATCAAAAAATTATTAGACAACCATGTAGAGAAAAATTAAGAGACAAGCTTGAGAGCAGCTTTCATGTGAACAAAATCTCATACCAAAAGGGTTGTTGAGTCTAAAAAGAGTTTTGCTTTCGTGATGCAATGAATTAAATTTTAATTAAAAAGGTGTTTATATTTAGTAATTGGGTGTTTTAAATAAAGTTATATGTAAAAGATAATGTGGGTCAGAAAGAAAATTCCCAGGCATAGTTAATAACAAAAGATATCTTAAAAAAATAATAAAGCTTGTCCTGATGTTGTTTGGATTATAGCTAAATCTTTTTAGTGATTTTAGTTCCAGGTAGTATGCCATTGCAAGAATTGGTCCAAATGTAATAACTAGGACTCACAATCTGAATGTAAATATATTTTTACAAGTGTCGGTGTCAAGAATCACGAGCCATATATAATACTAAGTGGGTCAAGTCCACTTTTGTATGACTGCATTATTTTACTCACACATGCTAATCAGTGTTTATTCATTAAGAAAGCATTAATGTCAAAAGTCTTGCAGTAATTCATAATTTATCTCCCATGTTCTCCACATTTAATAAAAAAAAATCTATTATTAATTATTTTATGAGTATTGTAAAAACACTCGACAAGACCATACCTATATATATATATTCAACAGTGATATTCATGATATTTGGATGCAGAGTGAAGTGCAATTTTTGGGGAAGCTCTCTCATCCAAACCTAGTTAATCTAATTGGCTACTGCTGGGAGGATAATCAATTCCTGCTGGTATACGAATACATGCAAAAGGGAAGTCTTGAAAGCCACCTGTTCAGAAGTAAGAAAGAAACAACATTAAACTATAAACTGTTTGTTTAAACTACGTACGTACCCATGATGATATGGTTCCAATCTTGTACTTGCAGAAGGTCCAGAACCACTTTCATGGGATACAAGGCTGAATATAGCCATAGGAGCTGCCAGAGGCCTAGCTTTCTTGCATACGTCAGAGAAGTCTGTCATCTATAGAGACTTCAAGTCCTCCAACATTTTGCTTGATGGGGTACGTATTATGTATGATGAAATGTGTGTGTTATGATCCATCATCATTAACTTAACCTGGTCACATTGTTGTGTTCCCACCATCCATTAGGATTTCAATGCAAAGCTATCAGATTTTGGACTCGCAAAGCTTGGCCCCGTCAACGGTAAATCCCACGTAACCACGCGGGTCATGGGCACCTATGGTTACGCAGCACCTGAATACATGGCCACAGGTACTTTTTCAAATTATATAGTAAGATAACATAGGTAACATAGTAAAATAACATACTAATAAACCATCTAACAAAGTATACCTTAAGATTGGAATTTATTGATGAAAAAAGATGTGTATTTGGAAAATTGCAGGGCACCTGTATGTTAAAAGTGATGTGTACGGATTCGGGGTTGTTCTGCTAGAAATACTAACTGGAAGAGCAGCTCTGGATACAAGTCAGCCCGTGGATAAGCAGAATTTGGTGCAGTGCAGCATGTCGTCTCTGGATGACAAAAAGAGACTGAAAAAGATAATGGACCAAAAAATGGAGGACCAATATTCCATAAGGGCTGCATTTCACATAGCCCAACTTATCCTCAAATGTTTAGAATCTGACCACAGAAAACGACCCTCCATGGTGGAGGTTTTGGCAACCTTAGAAAAAGCACAAACTATGAAGTACAAACCCAAACCCAAGAAAGCCTCTGCCATTCCTCAAACATCAGAGGTGCATCGCTCAAATAGCCACAACGATTAGGTTACCAACTCATTCTCCTTCACACCAACACACACTCTTTACACCCTTATCCTTTCTAAGCACTTGTATTCATAATTAATTTCCAAAGATTTTTTTTTTTCTTTTTTATCAGCACACATGTATCTCTTGTACCTCTACAATTTAACATTTCAGTACATTAGACTAAAAACTACCACTTTCATTTTTTTTAATCCATTTTAGTTCTTGCACTATGTGCACTGGAACAGATTGAAACTGTAGAGATTAAAACAAGTATTTTTTAAATATAAAAGCTAAAGGGTAAAACCTGTGAAGATATAAAAAACAATTTAATAATAAATCATATTATATTATAAATGTCAGACATTTGTTATTGTTGATACAGAGTATACTCTTCTCTTTCAGTCATAAAAAACATTAATAGAGTATCTTTAAAACTTGGTTTGGTCACTCTCATAAAGTAATCAAATCCAAAGATTTGTTGAAGACTCTGGTTTTCACCATTGAAACAGAGCACCAAAGTTCACAGACAAAACGAAATAAAAGAAAACTGAATAACAAAATGTTTTAAAAAATCACAAATTTGTATCAATCCACTATATTCTGAATGTAATATAAAAAGTTAGAATACAAATTTGTATTTCAGATTTCTAAAATAAAAAGAAAATGTGATTAACGCCTTATATGTATAATTGAAGGAATCTCAAGATTGCAAAATTTAAAAATAAAACTCAAAATGTAAAAACAAAACATTAAAGTTAGAATATTTAAATTTTTACGGGTGCAGGAAGAAAGTGTCCATCATGAGTAAAAAAAAAAAACAGAAAACCTATTAAGAAGACCCAAACAGGTTCAAAATAGGTTTTTTCTTCCTGCACCCAAAATTTCTTTGTGCACCCCCCACAATTTTGTAAGAGGATTTTTTTTCCTTTTTCAATAATGACTTTCGAATTACTCATCCTGCAAATTTTATTGAGCACACATTCTAGAATGAGATTTCTAAAATTTACCGAATGGAATTTAAACATAATTTCCAGAATAAAATTCTCAGAATAAGAATTTATGAATATAATTTTTAAAATGTATGAAATACATATCAGGATAATTTTTTTGAAAAAAAAAATTATAAAACAAAATTTCCAAAATATATAATACTTTTGAGAATGATCTTCCTCAAACAAACTTTAAAGGGTAAGTTTTTCAGAACGAGTGGTGTGATGTAATGAATGAGAATATTTAGTGGAGGTGCAGGAAGCAAAACCTTAAAATAAAATATGCTATTGGACGAAATGGGAAAGTGTATACACAGATTATTTTTGTGTCTAAGCTATTCACCTATTTTTTCCTTTCACGAAATTGGAAAAGTTTAGTTTCCACCGTCGATTTGTACCTCATCCAACTTGAAATCTCCAGTTTCATGTATTTCTTACCACCATCCTTACATCATTAAACCAAACTAATGTTTTCCTACATTTTTGTTGGAAAATATTTTATTAGAATAAAACTAAGTTCCTTCTAAATGTCACTCTCCTGGTTCCATGTCAGTGTTCCATTATACATAAGAAGGTTCTTTTGTGCGTGTGAACTTCAAATCTGTCAACACAATAATATTACTTGTCAGCTTTCAACTGAACCGTATTCAAATTGCTTCACTCTCCTTTATTTGGATAGTTGGTTGGTGAACTTTCCCCGTGTTCATATGTGCAAACTTTGAAAGTGAATGAAAAGAAAACTTAGAAAGAACCTATTTAGATCCTATTATTAGTTGATTGTGTTTTTGATTTTAAAGAATCAGTTTCTGAGAAGAGCTGAAAATAAAAAAGTAATACTATAAATGATCATATGCATACGGAGGGTATGACCTAAGAGAAGATAATGTAGTTTCTAAAACTCTAATAACTTTGAAATCGTACCAAACCTAAGAATGGTGATAAAAGACGGAATAGACAATAACTTTATTAATTAACTTAGATTGTGACTATAAACAAATTATAAACTACTTAAAAAACTTACTAAAACAAATATAGACAAAATTTAGTTCTGAAAGATAATAAATTTTAAAATAATTAATTAAATGTTTAAAATTCTAATGGTTAAAACATAACTCCCAATGATAGCATTTATCATTCTAAAACCATTTCTTTAAAAACCTTCAAATTCCTATTCTTACACCCAATCAAATTTCTATCTTATGCATCTTTTACAAATATTATTTTGGTCAACATATTATGATCATACTTTCTAGTTCAAACTTTTCTTCCAAAGAGGACTAGATAAGAAACAAAGATAGTTAAACTAAATAGCAAACATTTTTCAGAAAAAGAATCAGGAGAAAACAGATTTTTACCTTTTTTAAACTATAACCATAACTTGTTTATTACTTGATATCTTAATGCATACAGAAAACATATGATTAAACTAATACTTGAATTAACTAATATCACCATGTTCCAAAAGATATGTGGTTTTTTCTAAATGATCATAATCAAATTAATCCCCTCCTCCTTTGTGGGTGGTATTGCCACTAAAGCAAGGTACAAATCTAACTGGCAAATAGACCCCTTTTTAAGGACTTCACAGCGGAATCTGCTTTTCGAAGGTTGGTTGTGTTGTGCTGTTGCGTGTATGCGCCTCTGAAGCAGCGTGGCGCTTTGCATGATCAAGGCGTGTAGGTTTGTTTGGGTTTGACACATAAAAAAATATATATAATTACATCATATGAAGAGCAATTATGATGGCTAATGGGTCCTCCAAAAATTTCCACACAAACAAAACAAACAACCCAAAAGCAAATGGTCCCATTATCATAAAGTGCAACCCTCACAACACAAACCATTCCCCTGTTTCACACTTTCCCTCAACAACAAGTTACTAAACCAAATCAAATCAACAATCTCCAATGAAATGTGTCTAACTTTTCTGAAAATGAGTTGATTATCCAAGGAGTCTAGTGATTAGTAGCCGCTTAAGGTCCCACATCTAGAATCTCACTCTTCCTTCCACAATCACTACCCTGGCTCCACTTTCACACTCACCATCATTAATCCCACTTACTTACCCCCCAACTGTTAACTACACATCTCAATCATTCAAATGTCTCCTCAAAACTCCCTCTCTCCTCTTCTTTTACATTTCTCAATATTTCACTCCCACAACACAACCCTATCATCATATATCTCTACCCCTTTGACCAAACCAATTCTCTTTCTTCATATATCTTTTTCCTGCCCAACTCATTCATTTCCCACATTTAATTAAGGATAACTCTAATAAATACATGTCCTTATCACTTAAGGAATCACTGCATCACATAAAGTTACTATTTTGTTTTGATTCAGAAAAGAGAACGAAATTAATGATTTATCAGTTCAAGGCTCCACGAGAAGCGTTGGATCTAAGGCAGTTTCAAATTATTTGGTTTTGGATGCATGGGGTTTAGGCATGGACACATATGGCACAAGGAAACTATGAAGGTGTGATTGCAAAAGCGGAAAGAAAGGAAGAAGTGTGAGCACGCTGATTAGGTAGCTCAAGTAAATTATTCGTCCTATGTTCTTATTACAAAAATTCAACCCATACTCTTCAGCATTTCTCATGATGCGGTTCTATAACACTTTTTATTAGAACTATTTATATTGATTTTGGAGGGGAATTGAAGTAACGATTAGTTTCAACTTTCTGCACTACTTCAATGTCTCTCCTCAATAAGGGAATTAAAGGCCATGCATTTTTTATTTATAATATAGCACCGATTGACCCATCAATGCTGCAAACATACATCAATAGAAAAGGCAGAGTCAATGCGAAATGATGATGGTGATAGCCTCAACCATACGAATGAATGATGATGACGGATACTATGATTTCACTAAAGTTGTCTACATGTAAACCCTAATCTAATTCTTCTTTTGACTAGTTACATTATTTACCATTTTTTTGTCATTATTTATCTGGTGTAGTATTGTATAATTGTTGAGTTTTCTTAAATATCAAAACTCTAACCATCTAATAACCAATGAAAAAAGAAAGACGTAATTGTAACCCATAAAAAAAAGTGATTATAGTATGAAACCACACGGATTTTCAAAACCAACCAAACAAATAGTATTCTCCAATAAAGTTTGTGCTGAGGTTTTACATTGTTCAATAGTTTTCTTAATAAAAATAGTATAGGTCCAACATAATTTGTCATATGATTAGTTAATTTGTTTAATGTTCATTAACTAGTATACATATGTGCTGCATATACTATATGAAGTGTATATACTAACTGTTCATGGCATCATATACCCTACATTTTTAATTAATCTGACAGGATGAATGCCACGTTTATACATGATCTTGTTACAACATCATTGACATTGACATGTTAAAGTGTTTCTTGCGTGAAGTTTTGGGCTAATCAGTTTCAAAATAATTTGTGTGAATGGTGGATATAACTGAATCATATACTCACAGTGTTTTATGATTTTGGAATCAATCCTTTTAAAGTAAAATCGTAATTGTTAGAAACAATAACACGTCTGGCAAAGAAATAAAATATTACGTACACGCAGGAAAACATTACTTATTTCGAGATTAGCATTGAATAGTTTTACTCCATTTTACTGTTAAATAAGAATATTTTTACATTTTAAATTTAATTAGTATGACTTGACTAGAAAACTAAGTTAGACTTTCTTTAAATGAAAAGAATCACATTAAAAAGGTTGATTAACTAGGTTTTCCTAGATAGATTAATCATTGACAAAAATTAGTTAATATTATATATATATATATATATATATATATATATATATATATATATATATATATATATATATATATATATATATATATATATATATATATATATATATATATATATACACGTATTAATGATCAAACTATAAAATATATAAACCTGTACAGTGGTTAACTAGGTAAATTTTAATACAATTACTAAAATATATTAACCAAGTTATATACAATATTTTATAAAAATATTTATTTCTTAGTTCGTATATAAAATATATATCTAAGAAAACCTAGTTAACATGTATTTTTAAGTAACAATGGGATAATTAAAATATTAATTAATAGAAATAAAATAGTTTTGATAAACCCGTATATTTTTATTTTATAATTTAGTTATACTTTAAAACAGTTGCATTACCTATTGTTTTCAACTTGAACTTTCAAAATTTAATTATTAGACAAATTTTAATATATGTTTCAAAATAATTACATCTTACTAAGTTTATTAAAAGAGATTACTATTTAACAAAGTGACAAATCAAGGTTACAATCTTGCTTAAGTTTGTATTTAACTTTCAACCGTATCCCATATCTTAACGAGATTACTTCCGAGAAAGAATACCTATACTAAAAGGAAACAAACAACTGTTAGCTTTTGCTTCTGTTACTCAAATTTTACTATATTTTTAGTGTTTCCGTGAATAAAAGAATAAAAGGTGTTTATTCTTAATAGTATAAAGGTCTGTGAGTGTTCTTTATTCAAAATTAAAAAAATTAAATGTCTATTAGAAAGTATAAGGTTTGTGAATATCATTTTGTAAAAAACATAAAAAAAAACTATTAACCATTTTAAAACTGAAAGTGTATTGAAACATTTGTATGTATAAGTGAGTACAATTATTCCGAATTAAAATATTTAATTTTAATTTTCTTTATTTTTGTATAATTTTTAGTTAATATGTTATCTTAAAATAAAATAAAGGAGGTCACTCTCATTTCATCAAAAAACTTATGAAATATTAAAATCTGCAAGAAGGGAAAGTAAAAGAACCTGTATTTTTGCAGTTAATGCAGGAAAATTTGTTTTGTCCCCTTCTGAGTTCACTCTTGCCTCTGTAAACTGGACAAAAATGAAGACAAGTCCTTTTCCTTCACCTACCACACTTCCCAAGTTCCAACAATTAACAGCATTGAATACACAACTTGCAATTACTCCTTCCTTTCACAATCACCATAATTTTAAACTGACACATCTCTAATTTTGAATTTCACTATTAATCTTTGTTAAGAATTTGTCTAATTAATTAATTGTAGTATCTTTTATTGGATGTTACATTTTAACCATATTCTTTATATTTGCAGTTTCCAAACTTTTCTTAAACAATGTGATAGCTTTTAATAACACCTCCTTCTAAATACATACTGTTCAGACTAAAAAAATAATAGTGAATTTATTTCAAATAAAAATAAATGATTAAATCTGTGGGACTTTGATATATCAGTCTCTGTAGTAAAAATAATCAAGTATGAATAGGCATTCATCAAGTAATAAAAAAAAAACATGTATGGCAAAAGTAAATAAATAGAATTGACATATATATTCAGTCATTAAAATTACACTAAAAATTAGGTACTTGTTAGACATTTCAGAAATTAATTAATATTTTTTAAAAATTTACAAATTTTATAAATTAATGTGATAAAGCTATAACTTTAAATAGTAAAATAATTCTCAATTTTTTAAATATTATATGATATTATCTATAAATTTATTCAATTTTTAGTTATTAATGTACCTATTTATTTAATATTAACCCATATTGGAATTACTTGCCAATTTGTATTTTCATTTTTAATATAATAGTAATTGTTAATTTTTCAAAGCACTACTTATTTTTAAATATTAATGAAGATCTATTTCTAAACTAGTAAAAATCTGTACATATTGCTATTTATATATTTTGTAGTTAAGGGAAAAAGGGTTATTGCTACTTTCACGTACAAGTTATCTCGATGAAAAAAAAAATATTAAATAACAGTTGTTTAAAATAGTTTCCAACTAAAGAATTTAAACCCTAATAATTTAAAACATAAAATCAAGAATGTATTAATATAATGTTTTAAATATAAAATGTCTAAAAGTTATTATTTTTAATTTTCGAAAAAAATATTATTTTTTTATTATCCGTGAATATTAAAATTTGTAACATGCTTTTTGATTTTTAAAACATAAAATCAATGATGTATTAATATAATGTTTTAAATATAAAATGTCTAAAAGTTATTATTTTTAATTTTCAAAAAAACTATTATTTTTTTATTATCCGTGCATATTAAAATTTGTAACATGCTTTTTGATTTTTAGTATACACATCTCATAATGTTTTTGATATTTTTATTAGAGTCACAAAAAAAATATATACTTCTAACTAGTTTAACGTGTAAAACCTTTTCAACTTATAATACAGCTTTAGAACGAACATATGTCCTAGATATTCATCAATCAAAACTTTAAATTAAAAAAAAAATATTTTAAATATGAACATGTTGAGCTAGTTTGTTAAAGTGATTCCTGTGTAAAATAGCACTGTAATTAAAATGAATTAAAAAAAGCTCCATGTTTGTTTACAATTATATAAAAGAACAAGTTTTTTTGTTACAAATAGTTGATCATTATACATAACAATAGTTTATCATTATACATAACAAGGTAACAACAAAATTTCACCAATTTTTTTATTTTCCAACTTATCATTATTTCGAAGAATAAAAAGGTGTAAAAACTGTAAAAAAATCTATTTTGAAATTTTACAAAAACTATAACAAACCACTTCATTTTCAATTTTTTTCAAAAATGAAAGATTTTGAACATGAAGGCACACCAACTTAAGTTATATGTTGATATGGTTGGACTGAACACATATATATATATATATCAATGCTAATAAATACTAACACTGTTAAATTTAGTTAAAAACACTAGCAATTTATTATATGTAAATTTATCAACATATTATCACTTTTATTATTATCTATTATATTTACTAGATAGCACTATTATATAAGAATAAATATTATATATTTTATACTATCGTTTAATTGCAATATAATAAAATTTGTATATTTAAAATAAGTCTCATAAAAAATCATGTAAAAATATTTACACTACGACCTATATTAAATTCGATTTAATATTTAATAATAATATTAAATAATTTTTGAAAAGCACATTGTAACCTAAAAGGTAAATACAACTTTAAAAGATAAATATAACTTTAAAATATAAATATAACTTTAAAAGTGAAAAAATAATATCATAAATTAATAACTTATGCGTGTGTATGTATGAATTTGTATATAATATTTAAGTTACAGTTGAAATGATAGAGATATATCACATTATAACGTAAAAGATAAATACAACTTTATAAAATATAAATACAACTTTAAAATAAAAAAAAAATAATGTCATAAATTCATAACATACGCATGTGTATGTATGAGTTTATATATAATATTTAAATAGCATTGAAATGATAGAAATATATCACATTACAACGTAAAAGATAAATACAACTTTAAAATAAAAAAATAATGTCATAAATTCATAACTTCGCATGTGTATGTATGAATTTATATATAATATTTAAGTAACAGTGATAGAAATATATAACGTAAAAGATAAATACAACTTTAAAATAAAAAAATAATAATAATGGCATAAATTCATAACATACGCATGTGTATGTATAAATTTATATATAATATTTAAGTAGCAGTTAAAATGATAGAAATATATCACATTACAACATAGAAGACAAATACAACTTTAAAATAAAAAATAATATCATAAATTAACGTAAAAGATAAATACAACTTTAAAATAAAAAATAATATCATAAATTCATAACTTAGGCGTGTGTATGTATGAATTTATATATAATATTTAAGTAACAATTGAAATAATAAAAATATATTATATTCGTAATGTAAAAGATAAATACAACTTTAAAAGATAAATACAAATTTAAAATAAATAAAAAATAATAATGTCATAAATTCATAACATACGCGTGTATGTATGGATTTATATGTAATATATAATATTTAAGTAACAGTTGACATGATAAAAATGTATAAACATAAAAGATAAATACAACTTTAAAATAAAAAATAATAATAATGTCATAAATTCATAACATACAAATGTGTATGTATGAATTTATATATAATATATAATATTTAAGTACCAATTACAACTTTAAAATAAAAAAATAATATCATAAATTCATAACATTATAGCATAGGGTATGAAATTATATATAACATTTAAGTAACGCTTGGAATGATAGAAATATATCACAGATTTAATCTTTAAATAAACACATTAATTATATGAAAAAAATTAAATAAATACATTTAAATTGGATTATAATAGTATCAATATTATGTTGAATGAAAGACTTTTTATTCAACTAACAATTTTTTTTTATTTCTCTCAATAATATTTTTTATTTTTATTCTCCTTACTTGTATTTTTCATTCTTTAATTTCTAAAATAACACTTTTTTATTTTATATAATAGTATTTTTCTATAATAATTTTAAAAATTATGATTATTAATTTATAAAAAGTAAGATAAAAAAAATATAAAAATAATTAAATTAAAATTAAAAAATAATGTAAAGAAAATAGAATGAATTATTTTATAGGTTTTTTAACTAATTAATTATAATAAAAAAAATGATAAATTATTTTATTTTATATTTTATAATAAATTTAAAATTGGCAAAATAAATTATAATACTTTTGTGATTGTATTTTTATATTAAAATTACTATTGGAAGAACAAATTATAATAAATTATAAAATTATTATTTGAATTTACTTGTATTTTTAGTTTGTTAAAAAAAATATAAATAATTAATAGCAAAAACCAAATAAAATTTTAATAAAGATAAATTTGATTTTTGATAAAGATAAAATTTAATTTTATATAGAGATAAAATTTGATATTTTATTAAAAATATAATTTAATTTTTTATAAAGATAAAATTTATTTTTCGATAAATATGTAATTAATTTTTTGATAAAAATAAAATTTGAGTTTTGATAAACATAAAATTTATGTTTCATTTTATATTATAACTAAACTATTTAGTGAATATATGATTGTCATTTTTTTAATTATTTAAAGTATATTGTATTATTTTAATAATTAATAATTTTTAAATAACGAATATATCATTTAAAAATAACTCATAAATAAATTAAATTTTATTGAAATTTTTAAACTATTTAATTAATATATATTTACAAAAATACTTCAACAAAATTATTTTATTTTTGTTATTAATTATTTAGATATAATTTGTAATAAATAAAAAATATAAATTTTACTTCAAATAACAATTTTATAATTTATTATAAATTTTTCTTCTAATATTATTTTTTAATAAAAAATATAATCAGTAAATTATTATAATAAAACACAATCATAAAATCATAAAAAAATAAAAATAAAATAATAATAATTATTATAATTACTGTACATTAATTAAAGAATATAAAAATAAAAGAGTTTTATTTCAAAAATAAAAAAATAGAAAAGTATTATTAAAGAAAATAAAAAAAATAAAAAGTATTATTAAGGAAAATAGAAAATAAAAGATGGTAAGTAGATAAAAATGTGGAATGAGTTGACGGTTTAGAAAAACCCATAATTCAAAATTAACACTGAATAGTCCTCAGATACATTTAGTCTTATTAGTACATGAGTTGGCCACTCTGTAATCTTATAAATGCGGTTTTTGACTCAGTGTGTGCCACAACCGCAAACTGTTTCAAGCTCACTCACTCTGTCACAGCGATTCTAACTTTTCTTTCTCTTCGAAGAGCTCTTGCAAGCGAGTTCTTCCGTTATGGACCTTCGCCTGGGGTTCTTCGCTTTGTTAGGGCTGTTACAGGCAATTTCTCTCTCACCTTTTGCTTCAACTCTCATTTTTTCTTTCCTCCTTAGTCTGTTATGGACTTTCTACAATTGGCATTATGTGCTGTACTGGTCATCATTTCCTCAGATTCAGAGGATGCAATTCGTGTTTTATCCATGCGCGTGTGTTTTTGATTTTCTCTTTATACTTTGTCTGGTTGTCGAGAAAATTAAAATAGAGATGAAAGAATTGATGTGAGTTTGCTTGAAGATTTCGGAAACCTCGCAGAATGCCAAGAGAACGTTCCGAGTTCTCTCTCTAACTCTTTGAAGGAAACATGATTTTTTGTTGATCACCGCATGGTTTCTGTTTCTTCCGTGACTCAGACTGTGTTTACTTTACTGACTTGAAACTGATTTGGAAGTAAGAGCAAGAGCATTGGTTACCTGATTTGGTTGGATAGCTAACTTATGTGGTTCGTGTTTTGCAGCTCTTTCGAATTTTATCTTCGGCAGAAGCGGACAATTTGTCTACAAGACTTCTTTTGTCATCCAATGCCAACACAACAGGGTAATTCTTTCTTTATATATGTAACAACTATGACTGTGTCGCTTCAATTCTATAATTCTTCTACAATTCTGTTTGTTTGTGCATCTACAGTAAGTAATTTTGGTTTTAGTAATATTCTGCAATTCTGCAACACATTAGCTGAAGGTATTTACAATACAGGAGTTGACTGCCTACGTTTTTCGATCTGAAAGCGGACAAAAATTCATTTCAATTTTTTTTATACAGGAAGAAACATTCCGAGGATTACTGTGCAATGTATGACATTTGTGGAAAGCGCAGTGATGGTAAAATAGTGAACTGTCCATATGGTTCCCCAGCTGTGAAGGTATTTCGGAGGCATTTATCATCATTTTATTCTCCATCCAATTCCTCTACTTCTTTTCCTTTGTAAAAGATTTATTTTCTGAAACTCTTTTTTTTTGCATTTAGATTTTTATTCTGTGATATGATATTTGGTACTGCTCTTTGATTTCTGTTATCTTAAGCATAAAGGTAAAGGTGCCTTTTAAAGCTTTAAATATGTCACCTTCTAGTGAACTATCTGCCTCTGTCTCTTTCTCCAGCCAGATGATTTGTTGTCATCCAAGATCCAAAGTTTGTGTCCAACAATTACTGGGAACGTTTGTTGTACAGAAGCTCAGTTTGACACATTAAGGACACAAGTCCAACAGGTCAATTTTATATCTTTTTCTTTTTTAATTATAGATGCATGTTGGTGATGGTTTAAGACTTGGGTTTATCTCACACTCTCTGTCTCTCTCTGTTTTCTAAGGTTTTTCTGGAATTATGGATACTAATATTTTTACTAGTCATAGTTTGCCTTTATGTGTTTACATATTTCCAGTTAATATTGTCACAATTTTGAAATTATGTGCAACATGCTTTTAACACATTGTACATTATGGCAGGCCATTCCTTTTCTTGTAGGTTGTCCAGCATGCTTAAGAAACTTTTTGAATCTGTTTTGTGAGCTTACATGTTCTCCAAACCAAAGTTTATTCATCAATGTGACATCAGTTGACAATGTAAGATCCAACACATTCCAAGTGTTGTGCTTTTGTATGTTTAGTTTTGTTATTTAGCATTCTTTTCAATCCAATTAATTGAGAAGAGCCTATTTCATGTTATTTTTGTCGTATATTATTGTTGTCAGTATTTTTTATGCAAATCATAGTTTTGCTATCGCGTTTATAATGCAAATAACTAATAGACTCCAATTATTACAACATACAGGTTGATGGTAATTTGACAGTGGGTGGGATTGATTATTTAGTAACCGATGCTTATGGTGAAGGGTTATATGAATCATGCAAAGAGGTAAAGTTTGGCACTTCGAATTCTCGGGCTCTACAATTCATTGGTGGTGGTGCTCAAAATTTTAAAGGTATTGTACTTTAAAGTCTAACTAAGTATTGTTTCTCCTTACATGTCTTGTATATGATCTGCTTTTCTCAACTAATTCCAATATCAATAAATGTGAATTAGTACTAAAATTTATAGTATTTGCCACCATAATTCTTATATTTATTTATTACTATAGTATTTCTCACCAAATTGTCCAATTCATGTTTCTGACTATTTTTTTTTTTTTTTTCAAAATGGTGTAAATAATTATGGTGTGCTCTATGCATTCCACTTTCTTTGTAAACATTAGACACATAAATTTATAATAATTCAGAGAGTTTTTAAGTAAGGGGATAATTGAGAAAAATAAATTAATTTAAATCTGAAATTTTAAAACATGAATTGTTTTCTGAAAAAAAAAAAATGTATAAGGCTAAAGCCTTATACATCACAAGAAATCGGAAGGACGGAATAGTTCTTCTGAACCTTGGATGCTAAAGCCTGTCACTGAAATGACTTGTATAATGTGTTTTGTATACTCTGCATGTGGTGTACCAAAGATATTGTTGCAATATATGTGCAATAATTCTCTTGATCTCTCTGTAAACTGGCACGTATTGATGGTTTGTGATTCTTTTTTGTCTTTTGTATCTCTAACATACATGTAAAGGTGGAATCAAACTTTGCATCTTACTTGCAGTAGAATACATTTGTTTTTGTTATTTGTTATATTTAATTTCAAGGTGACCTTGCAAAATTTTCCTCTTGAACATAATTTGATTTGATACCCTATTATAGCCTTGTCTATGCAGAATTTTTTTTATGACTATCGTTATGGTAATTTGACTGACATGTGATACCAGCAACATAGCAAATGTAAAGGTTCCTTTTGATAGGGAACTAGTTGTGTAAAATTATTTTTTAGTTCATTGTTTGAAAGTTTGATGCTTATACTGAGATTACTTTTGGCAGATTGGTTTGCTTTTATTGGTAAAAAAGCAGTCCCTCATGGTCTTGGTTCACCATATGCAATTACATTCAGGTCAAATGCAACCGAGTCATCTGGCATGAAACCTATGAATGTTTCAACTTATTCATGTGGTGATATTTCTCTTGGCTGTTCTTGTGGTGACTGTCCTTCATCTTCAGTATGCACCATTTCATCTTCCACTACCACCAACAAGAAGGATTCATGCTCGGTGAAAGTTGGGACCTTAATGGTAAGGGAGCATATTATAATGATTATGATATTTACCAGATGTATTTGCTTGCTGTTCATAATGATGAATAAATTGTGGTTTGTGGAGGCTACTGTGTATTATTAACTAACATGTTTTTTACCTTTGGCATCTGTAGGTTAAGTGTGTTGACTTGATTTTGGCAGTCTTATACATTATACTGATTTGTGTGTTCTTGGGTTGGGGATTGTATCATCGGATAAGGGAAAGAAAAGCTACATACAGAACTAAATCAGTGTCTAATGTCATTAGTGATGGTGCACTGTATACTCGTAACAGGGAGAAGGATGAGAATCTCCCAATGCAGATTCATGTTAGTATGCTATTTCTTAATCTTAGCATGTTTGTCTTTCCTTTTTTTTTTTTATAACTTAAAAAGGATAAGTTTTGCTTCTTTTCCTTCCTAATGCACGTTTCTCCAATTCTGACTTTGTTCTAACTAACGTTGATTATAAGATGATGGAAGATGCCCAAGAAAACAGAAACAAAGTCCGGCTCTCTGCTGTGCAGGGATATATGACAAATTTTTACAGGTTACTGCCTATGCTCAATATATATCATCTGATGTAGAGTGTCATCTGACCTCACTTTTGCAAATAGGAAATATGGATCGTATGTAGCTAGACATCCGATTACGGTATTGGCTTCGTCCGTGGCTATAGTTCTTCTCCTCTGTCTTGGTCTAATCCGGTTCAAGGTTGAGACACGACCTGAGAAGGTAAATGTCACGTAGTTCCTACTCTTTTGTTTAAAATGCTGTTTCATTTTGTTATCTTTCTGAACAAGCTTTTTGTTAGATTTTGTTAAATGATACAACTGCAATTGATTTCCATATTTAGTGAATGAATCTTTTCACCTCATTTCTGAAGCTTATAAGCAACTAGCTGTCTCTGGTTAAAAAAGTACTGTTTTTTGTTTATTGATTTTCAGTGCTATTTGTATATGTAGCAGAACTCTTTCGCTGGTCTTTTTTTGTCTTGTTGGCTCCATTCACTTGAGTTTCCACTATCATTAATAGGGGAAAGTTTTTGGTTGAAAATTTTTTCTAGTAAGAGTATCAAGAAATCTAGTGACTGATTGCAATTTTTAATTCAAATGGAAATTGGGGGGAGGGGGTCATTGAAAAGTTGTTTTGCTTGAGCATAAAGAAGAAAACTGAACCATTAAATTTTTTGAAGTCTGTTGTACGGAAGAACTAGCTTTAACATCCTATTATCATGTGTTGTGGTTTAGTGTCTGAATATTAATTTTTTATCTTCTTGATATATTTCTTTACATTACTCGGAATTGGAAAAATAACTTCCTGCACCTTTTAGCTCTGGGTAGGACCTGGAAGCAAAGCAGCCCAAGAGAAGCAGTTTTTTGATACTCATCTTGCTCCATTTTACAGAATTGAACAGGTTCTTGTTTTGACCCCCCTTTTACATTATCCGTATAATATGCAACAACTCCTCCCTGTGAATGTTTTGCTAATTTTATTTTGTAGTTACTTCTTTTTCTCTTATGGAAAAAAGATGTATATTTCTAACTTATTTGGCTTTTAGATTCCTTACATGCATTTTCTGAGGATCGAATGTACCAAAAGACAAGCTTGTTTATCAGTACAATATGCAACAACTCCACCCTGTTAAAGTTTTGCTAATTTTAATTTATTCAGTTACTTCTTTGCTTCTCTCATGAAAAAAGTGTATTTCTTTTTTTATTTTGCTTTCAACTTCCTTACATGCATTTTCAGTGAATAACATGTACTGAAGGACAAACTCGTTGTAAGGAAACAAAAACTCCGTTTTTTCTCTATTAAAGCTTTACCCTACACAAATTCTTTATCAAAGGTGATGAAACTGTATAATAGTATAGTTGTAATCCGGTCTTGAGAGGTTTGTCATTTTTCCTTTTATAGCATAATGTTGATATCATTTTCATCTTCCCGATAATAAGTCAACACTAGTCTGCATTCTGCAACACTAGGCAACTTGAAATAATCTTCAGGCTAGACTTTTGCTAATTTATCTTAATGAATGACAGCCACTTTTCTTTGCAGCTCATACTGGCAACAGTTCCAGATCATGTGAATAGTACGTCACCAAGAATTGTGTCAGAGGACAACATTAGGTTTCTGTTTGAAATACAGAAAAAGGTACTTTCCATCTTGTAGTACTGCTGAAATATTTTGATCATTATGTGGCATTGAGGGCTTTGCTTTCAGGTTGATGCAATTCGTGCTAATTATTCTGGCACGATGGTATCTCTGCAAGACATCTGTATGAAGCCACTAGACAAAGATTGTGCCACTCAAAGTGTCCTGCAGGTATAATTATTGATTTGCAGCCAATGTTTCATCATATTTGTTGTGATAAATTTGCATTTTAAAAATTTATGAATAGCAATTTCCCCCTCCTGATTGACAGTACTTCAAAATGAATCCCAAAAATTTTGATGATTACGGGGGAGTTGAGCATCTCACTTACTGTTTCGAGGTACCCAATGTTAAATTTACATCTTCAAATTGATTGTAGCTTTAGATATTCTTAATTCTACTGTTGTTTTGCGTGTTCACACGAAAGACCTGCTATATACCATTATATTCAGCAGTCGTTTTCAGTACACTTTAATTTCTTGCGTAGAGCAATTAGAGAAGTAGAACCATGGCAACTACTGGGATTACCTTCTTGGTGCATTGTACTAAATTTTAATTTTAATATCACACAGGAAATCAGTGGTTGATAAACTTTGTTGATGTGAATGTCATTTAAAATCCTATTGAATGTTATGAATTTCTTTTTTCTCTGAAATTTGGGGGAAGTGGATGGTCATGATTGGATAACTTGTACTTCATTTTACACTACATATTGCATCAGACCTCTCTCTGAAGTTTTACAGAATAATAACGAGGGGTAAAGACCTTTTCTGCCTGATATGAATAATAAGTGGTATTTTTTTTTCGTTCATGCAATCTAGAAGCTTTAATGCTTGATTCATATGGTAGTGGGTGATGTGTAAATATTATGGATTTGACTCCTCTAAACTCACAGGGTGCACTTTAGAGGATGAAAGTATATTACCATTGATTAGAATATTATTTGTTGAGATTATGATAAAATACAAGTATCACAAACTTCGAAATTATTAAATCTCAATCTTTGATTTTCTAATCAATTATTGTAAATGCACTAGTATCTAAAATGCAATTCCCCATTTTAGAGGAGTCAAGTCTGTATAATATAATTTCAAAATGACTTAATTATTTTCTAATGTTGTGTTCGTTCAGCATTATTCCTCAGCAGACCAATGTCTGAGTGCATTTAAAGGTCCTCTTGATCCAAGCACTGTATTAGGAGGCTTTTCTGGAAATGATTATTCTGGGGTACTCTCTCTTTTCTTCTATGTTGTGAATGACTGGGATTCTGTTGAGCATATCATAACTATAATGTGATTTATTCAAGACAGGCATCTGCATTCGTTGTAACTTATCCAGTCAATAATGCTGTTGATAAAGAAGGTAATGGAACAAGAAAGGCAGTTGCTTGGGAGAAGACCTTTATTCAGCTGGTGAAGGTTAGTATCCTGTATATGGGCTGCAGTTGGGCACCAGTAGGGCCACCTAGTTAGTCAACATTGAACTGTATATTTTAAAGCTTGGTTGCCAATTTGCATCAGCGCAAAATAACTGCTTTAGTTTGATCCAATTTCGTCCATTCCTAGGAAATACTTTATCTGGGTATGATTCCCAGTGAGTATTAGTGTTCACACTTGTTACACATTCCATAACTGGGTCCAAGGTCTTCCTTTGTGGAAAGTACAAAGGTGCATTAAATGTTTTAGTAATCTGCTTGTTTGTCCTTTGTGATATTATATGGTCATGTATAATGGAATCAGGCTTTTACTATTTCTATAACTCATCCTAGTTTTCCTGATTTCCTGCATCTGTGGTGTCCTTTATGACAGGATGAACTGTTACCAATGGTACAATCAAGAAATTTGACACTGGCTTTTTCATCTGAAAGCTCTGTTGAAGAAGAGTTGAAAAGAGAAAGTACTGCAGATGCTATTACTATATTGGTAATATTATGCTTTCTATTGTTGACACATGCTGGTCCTAAGTACTTGAATTTTTCTTTTGCGAGAGGCATGATTATGGATTTATCTGAACAAGCTCTATGCCATGTATTTCCAAAATTAATATTTTCCTTTTGTAGGTTTAATTTGGTTAATTTCTGTTGTACCTTATTTTATTGCAGGTTAGCTATCTTGTGATGTTTGCTTATATATCTCTTACTTTAGGGGATACACTGCACCCTTCATTTTTCTATATTTCTTCGAAGGTGCTGTCTCAACCACAATATTAAGCCATCTTTCCTCCCCTTCTATTTTTTTTTTCTTTATATTTCCTCTTACCTAATCCTTCATTAGTGTTTACTTATGGAAATCATTTCTGATTTTAATATCTATTGAATAATTTTGGATTACAGGTGTTACTTGGTCTTTCTGGAGTCATTCTTGTTATGTTGTCTGTCCTTGGGTCGGTTGGATTTTTTAGTGTGCTTGGTGTAAAATCTACTCTGATCATCATGGAAGTTATCCCTTTTCTTGTCCTAGCTGTAAGTTTTGTTTTGTTTACAAAGTTATGAAATGATAGCTATGTGAAATATATATATATATATATATATATATATATATATATATATATATATATATATATATATATATAATTATTTTTGTAGTTTAAGTTATTTGTGTTGGTGGTAATGATTATCATTATTTTTGGGAAGTTATTTATCTGCCCATAATTAGATCTGTTTGATTTAGCTGGATATGACGTTTTACATTATTCAGTGTCATTTTGATTTTCATTAACAAAAGTCTGTAGAGTATTTTCCTTGATTAATTGATGTTATCAAGATAGTAACTGCTAACTTTCACTTTTTTGATGAGTTTAAGCAAGTTTCATGATGTTGAAAGGAATTTCCTTTCTGTATAATATATGAGTGGAAAACGAGGAATCAAATTAGAAGTTGACAACATAGTGATGCTTCCTCAATGTTTAGAGACAGAATTTGAAGTAAAGTGCATATTGTTGGTTTTGAAACATGAGACAAATCCACCATAGACAATGCTACCAAGAATTAATTTATGAGTACAAAGATAATTAATCATGCATTCTTTTCCTATAATATATGATTCTTTTGTTCAAGCCAGATGAACAACTTCAATGAATTTCTTCAAATGATTGTTTTTCCAGTTTATTCCAACGTGTCATTTGATTGGCTACAGTGCATTTGTGTCATCATTAAACTTATAGAAATGGATTTGTGTACTAGCTGAACAATATATTACCCAGTGACAGGATCTGTTAAATACGGATATTATATTACAATTTACCAACTTTTTTTGGTTTAGCATTCTTCACTTCCTATTTTTCTTTGTGAATCTTAGGTTGGGGTGGATAATATGTGTATACTAGTTCATGCTGTAAAAAGACAACGACTGGAGTTGCCCATAGAAGGACGAATAAGCAATGCACTTGTTGAAGTTGGACCATCAATAACATTGGCCAGTGTTTCAGAGGTTGTAGCATTTGCAGTTGGGAGTTTTATTCCCATGCCTGCAATCCGTGTGTTTTCCATGTTTGCTGGTAAACTTTTATCCTCTTGGAAATTTATACCTTTGCTACTGTCACAATTGTTTCTATCGTGTCTAATGCTAATCTTAGCTTCCCTTCTCACTTTCATTCACAGCGTTGGCTGTTCTTTTGGACTTTCTCCTGCAAGTTACCGCTTTTGTAGCTTTGATAGTTCTTGACTCTTTGCGAGCAGAGGATAAGAGGGTTGATTGTTTTCCATGCATAAAAGTAGATGCAGACCCTGATATAGGTATAACTAAAAATTTTAATCTAAGATGAAACTTCTAAGTTTTATCTGCATATTTTATTTCTTTCATTTTGATTGTAAGCTTTCCCTCATTCCTGTTTGATAACTATATCTTTGGATGAACAACATGGTACTTTACTTTTCAAAATTGGAAGTTTTGGTCACTTTCATTCAAGTTTGCGTTTTCATAACTTCTCAGGAATTGGACAAAGAAAACCTGGCTTATTGGCTCGATATATGAAGGTAATTATCATTATCTTTGTCAGCAGTAATGTTTGGTGATACTTGTAAGAGGACTAAGCATATCTGACATTGTTTTCGTGTAGTACATTGCCCATAGGATTTACTTTTAACCTAGCTATAATAATAAATTGTACAATCATAAAAGAGAGTAATTGGTATGCTAACATCCTTTCTTGGGATTCAAATTTGATCAATATACATTTTATAACGTTGAATTAATCTTTTAGTCCTTGAACTTTTGAAAATTTTTAATTAGGTCCCTGTACCTTCGTAGTTTGTAATTAGGTTCTTAACTTATAAATAATTTTTAATGGGGTCTGTAGCTAACTTTCTGTTAAGGTTTTTGGTAACTACTGCGACCTGATTGAAAATTTTCAAATAGTTCCGAGAACTTAATAATTAAACTACTGAATTGGTCCTTAAAATATTTCAGAATTTTTAGTTAGGTACTTGTACTTAATGAAACCATAGCTACTAACTAGGAACCCGATTGGGAATGTTTTGTAAGTATGGGGATCTAAATTAAAATATTAAATATAAAATGATTAAAAATATAAGGACCTACTTAAAAATTTCTGAACAGTTTAGGGACTAATATACTAATTTGACATTTTAAAACATTTTTGGTAATCTTCTAGTTAGGACGACTGTAAATCTTGTCAAAATTGAGTTTATGTAGTCATTTTTAGCTTTTTACACGTCTTTTGAATTCAATGACAATTAGTTATGCTTAGTTTCTTATCCTGCCTGTTCATTTTCCCTTTCAGGAGGTTCATGCTCCCATTCTGAGTATTTGGGGTGTAAAAATAGTTGTCGTAGCTATTTTTGTGGGATTTGTATTTGCTAGCATTGTAAGTATTTGTATTTGTTTCTACAGTTTTTGAAATTAGTTAAACTATACATCTGTGCTTCTAATGCATTGCTTTCTTTTTCTTATTCCTCCTTTTTTATTTTATCTATATCTGAACTACAAAGGCATTGAGCACTAGAGTTGAACCTGGTTTAGAGCAAGAGATTGTTCTTCCTCGAGATTCATATCTTCAGGTTTAATGTTTGGCTCAGACTTCATCTTTCCTTTGAATTTTTATGTATGTGCATGTGTTCACATAGTATATTTATCTTTCTGCAGGGTTATTTCAGTAATGTTTCAGAATATCTCAGAATTGGACCTCCTTTGTATTTTGTTGTGAAAAACTATAATTATAGGTAATTTGGATCTATCATGTTTTGTTCTCCAATCCACTGTTGTTCTCTATTAATGCATGGTTATTTTATATATGTATCGCACCCAATTTGATGTTTATTTTTAGTTGTACTACCAATATAGATAACTGCCAGTGTTGGTCCAAACTTACTAATGGATAATTTTCTTAAATCATGATACAGTATAATGTTATGCTTTCAACTTCTACATTTAGTCATAGTATAGACTATATCGTCTTCTAATCTATTGTTTATGCTATATTTTTGTAATATTTATTTCTTGCTTATAGGCTTTATACGTCAATAATAAAACAAACTACTGTGACCATAGCATGAATCATAGAAATTTGTGCATTTCTAAATTCATCTTCCTTTATTGCGAGGTGGTATTGATCACAAGTTGTTTTCCTCAACAATGGTTTTGTGAAGCTTTGAATTTTTTACTCCATCTTCAATAGAGATCTGCTCTTAGTATTTAAACAACTTAGGTTGAATTTATGTTAATATATCACTGGATGAGGAATGCAGATGCTTAACCTTGGCTAAGTCTTTCTAATGTTAAGGATGATTTCTTCTAATACTATTTTCCTCAATTCAGCTCAGAATCACGACAAACGAATCAGCTTTGCTCCATTAGCCGATGCAATTCAGACTCTCTTTTAAATGAGGTATAAACCTGTAGCAGATGGCTTATGTGACTCCTGATCATTCTGCATATTTGACTTATTTGCTCCATATGTGTGTGTGAGTGTTTATGTAACCATGCTTTTGGTTATTAGGATTTGTTATTACAAATCCAACATTTCTGAATGAGGCGTTTTGTAGTTATTTTTGCCTGTAAAGAGTGGCTAGGCCATGCTATCCATCTACTTGTTTGCTAAAGTAATTGTTGATCTTTTCCTACATGTGATAATTTGGATACGCCCAGTAATTGATGATGTCTCTTTACCTTGTAGATTGCTAAAGCGGCCCTAGTACCAGACACAAGTTATATTGCCAAGCCAGCTGCCTCGTGGCTTGATGATTTTCTAGTGTGGGTATCTCCAGAAGCATTTGGGTGCTGCCGGAAGTTTACAAATGGGAGTTATTGCCCTCCTGATGATCAGGTCAGGTGCATATGATAGTAAGCTAGTGATTAATGTGTAAAATCTTAATTCTTTTATAATATGTTTTCTTGTACTTTGTGTTAGGGTTGCTGTGAAAATGTTCACGATGAATTAATAGATAACTTGTCTTGATCTTAGGGAATGTACTCACTAGGGCATGAAGATTAATGATCATTGGTTTGGAGTTTACCGATTCACTCAATGTGCTAGAGTTGAATTTCTTGCTAAGAATACTTTTAAATGGGAAATTAATATTTGCAAAGAAATTGTGCTAGGTTAAAAAAATTTTCGCACAAAAGATTGAGAGAAGATGTAGATTGGAGGATAATTTTTTCTAATGCAGTCAAAGCATACAATAAATTTATTGTAGCTGACATTTTTTTTTCTTCTTTCTAGCCTCCTTGCTGTGCTCCTGGGGACAGCTCCTGTGATTCAGTTGGAATATGTAAAGATTGCACAACGGTAACTAAACAGATGTTTTTCAACCTCTTTATTTTTTTCTTGTTTGAATACCTTATTTTTTCTGTTCTGAGACCTTACTCAAGCACTTTGTAACTGTGCAGTGTTTCCGTCACTCGGATCTCCAGAATGATCGTCCATCTACAACTCAATTTAGGGAAAAACTGCCATGGTTCCTTAGTTCTCTGCCATCTGCTGATTGTGCAAAAGGTGGTCATGGAGCATACACCAGCAGTGTTGAACTGAAAGGTTCATTGATTTAAAGAAACTTTACTCACTTTTTAAGTCTGGTTCAAATTCTGTTCTCAAGTCCTGAAGCCTGAATCAGTTTAATGAGTAATATGACAGGAATTATTTGACTTGTGTTTTGGTTGTCAGGCTATAACAACAGCATTATTCCAGCCTCATCGTTTCGCACATATCATACCCCACTTAACAAGCAGGTTGTATTTCTATGTTACTTGTTCTATAATTAGTTATTTACATTTGTATCAAAGGACTCCATGTTTAACTGTAAATCTGTTTTAGATTGACTACGTTAATTCTATGAGGGCTGCTCGAGATTTCAGTTCAAGAGTTTCTGATTCTTTAAAGGTATTGTTACCGTCTAAATCAAATATTTTTGGCCATTTACATAATGTAGAAACAGAAGGTATTACAATTAGATCGAACTAAAGTGTCAAGTGGCAGATTTAGATCTTTACCACATTTTCTATATCCAAACTAACATTCCTTTCTGATGCAGATTGAGATCTTTCCATATTCAGTGTTTTATATGTTTTTTGAGCAATACCTTCATATATGGAAGACTGCACTGGTCAACCTTGCTATAGCTATTGGTTAGTATTGAGACTTGAGTGGCTTTCTCAAAGTGGTCTGATCAGAATTCTGTGCATATATATTATTGTGCACTGTCGTTGCTGTACATTGTTACTTTCATGGGAAAAACATTTTTGTTGAAGGGAAGGCGTGGATAAATCTTAATGAAAATTTTTAGAAGAATTAGATTATTCAATCATGTATTTAATGATTACCGGCTGTAGTTTATTTATTATGCATGTTGATATTTAGCCTATAAAACATTATCTTAATCATACAATGATGTAACAGGTGCAGTTTTTATCGTGTGCTTGGTTATCACGGGCAGGTGAGCGTGAATTTATTTTAGCAAATGGTTTAAACTTTTTTTACTCCTAACTTCCTGAATTAGATAGAGGTACCAAGGAGTTATTGTTTGATGAATTAATCAAATATTGGTTTGATACTCTTATGTTTTCAACTTTTATGCAGTTTATGGAGTTCATCAATCATTTTGTTGGTCTTGGCAATGGTTGTCGTTGATCTTATGGTATTTTACGTTGTTTAACTGTTATTTTATTTTTCACTTTCGTGCTAATTGACAAGTGATATAGTTATTTTTTCATACCAACATTTATCCTGGTGCTTGATATCTAGAATTTTGAATCACCTAGTTATTTTGTCTAATTACAAGATTATGCTTTGTAGGGAGTGATGACTATTCTGAATATCCAGTTGAATGCTCTCTCGTTGGTCAACCTTATTATGTCAGTGGGCATTGCTGTTGAGTTTTGTGTGCATATGACTCATTCTTTCACTGTTAGTATTACTCAGCTTTCCCTTTTACAGTTTGCACGCATGATGCACCTATACCTAAGTCATCTAAAAATTTAAATCTATCATTTCTTCCCTTGATTTCAGTGGAATTTAGTGAGAAATAATTTTGTAACTCATCATTCTCTGTTTTGCATATATTTCTCCCTCCCCCGGCTAGTCTTTCCTTAAAACTTGATTTCATAATAGTAGGTGGTAGAAGGATAAAAATGCTTATATGACTACTGTAATTTTTAAGTAATAATAGTATTAGTAAAAGATGTGAATTCTGTAATACTGAGCTACATGTCATTATCGTGTTTTCGATGAACTAGTTTTTATCAGTTTGGCATGACTAAATCTTGTTATATTACAGGTAGCAAGTGGAGACAGAGATCAACGTACCAAGGAAGCTTTGAGTACAATGGGTGCTTCAGTGTTCAGGTGATTTTGTGCTAGGTTTTTTTGAATTGTTTAATTTCTTGAATTGCATTCATGTACAATGAAGAAGTCATTCTTCACTCTCTGTCCTTCAGTGTAACTAGTGAAGGAAATAAATCAAATAAGGAACACATGCTTGAGTCAAGACTCATGGATTAGATGCAGTGATTCTTTTATACAAAATCGTGTAGTTTATTCCTTCCAGTTTGCTTCTCAACATATTTGCATGATAAACTTGTGCTGTCTGCAACACCTATTTCTCGGAATTGTGCTACATCACATCTGCATCCTCATATTGTTGTCTTAAATTCGTGTGCTGTATTTTTTTCTTCTCCCCAAGATTTACTTCTTCATACGATTGCAGTGGCATCACACTAACAAAGCTGGTTGGAGTTATTGTTCTTTGCTTCTCAAGAACAGAAGTATTTGTGGTATTATGAATTTATGGCTTGACTATTATATTTTCTATTACTTTTCTCTTTGTGTATGTTATAGTTGCTATAACTAACCTTTTCATTTTGCAGATTTATTACTTTCGGATGTACTTGTCGTTGGTGCTTCTTGGTTTCTTGCACGGACTTGTCTTTTTGCCGGTGAGTGATGTATTCTTCATTCGTCCATTTTCAATTATTGTCTTCCCAATTTATCCTGTTTACTAAAATTGAAAAGATACCGACACCTGAATTGATTCGTTCTTTTCTAAAGCATGATTTACTTCTCTAAATTGCAACTGAGTGTCTAGACTATCTAAATCCATTCTGTAATGGACGCCAAGCTCTAGGTGTGAAATTAACAACCAAAAATGTTCCACAACTCATAAGATACTTGTACCTAAACAAAATAACAGTTATCATATCTGTCAGAAGATCGATGGCAAGGTGCCCAGTATACTGTATTCCAGGATTTCATTAAATGTATCTCATAATATTTGAACTTCCTTCTAGATACTGGAAATATGTTTTTAAGATATATTTTTAACCTTTTCTACCCCTTCTGCTGCAGGTGGTATTAAGCATCTTTGGTCCACCTTCAAGATGCTCAATCACTGAGCAAGGGGAAAATCGTTCATCAACATCTTCACGGCAGTAAATGATGGGTTGTCTGCTAGCAATGCAGAAGCATCTGTAAAGTACAGAATTTAATAGGCGAAACAGAAGATAGGATCTACAGAAAATTTTGACATATCCCCACCGTCACTTGTGTATTATTATTACGTTGTACCTATTTAATAATATCTTGTATGTAAGGTAATGTCAAAGTTTATGAAAACCAAATCTCAGTGTTCGTTTAATGTCATATGTAAGGTAATGGCATAGTTTTATTGACTGTTTTTAGTTGCTTGTCCATATATGTATTTAAAAACTATTACATAATTCTAAATGTTTAGAATAGACTCTTTGCAAGTTAACACCACTCACACACCAGTAGTGTTGAAGTGCTGGTGTTTTTAATGTCATTTATTCTGATAATAATCAATGCAGGCTTCTTTTGGGAACTTCTTGAGGTTTTCAGTGATGATGGGAATAAGTAAATTTCTTGTCTCAGTTTTTTACATACAAGTTAATTAAAATCCAGCAAGTTCTTAACATTTAATTATATATTTATGAACTTAAATTTAATGTACTTAATTATTAAGATAATATTTAGAGGAATAGTGCCATATGAATGGTGTATATATATATATATATAAAGTTAACTTTTCTCACCCTTTTTATTTGGTATGGCTATTATATTAATATTAAAATTTAAGGACTTATTAGAAATCTCCCAATTCAAAATTAATTTAGGATTTGATATCTATTACATTAATTAAACTTGAAGTCCAATTCCAATTACAAGGTATTTGATTCAAAGAAGAAAATCAATTTCAACATCACTTTTGAAGTGAGAATGACTCTAGCCATCAATTAAATTGTGTATCATTTTTTAAATGTTGTAGGTTAGTGTAATTACCTTGATGAGTTTCTCTTACCGTTGAGGTTTATATATAAAGTTTTGTTTGATAATTCACATATATTTCTATACTTGATTTTGTGTATATCTAACTAAACACAATAATATTTCTTTCTAGTCTCTTATAATTGGTGGTATCTATGGAGAGACATGGGACCCGTAAATGTATGAGAACCAAGATGTTGTTACACAGACTTGAGGTAATCAAGATTAAATATAGCCCGATAAAGATTTCAAATGAATGTGTACCATTGTTAAGGAGATTAAAGGAAATAGTCGTTGCATTCTTCATAACTCTACTTTAATTGTGTATGTGCCTGCGATGGAAGATAAAGTTTTGATATCTAAGAGAGGTTTTGTGGAGTTAATTAGAGGAGAAGAACCTATTTGACAGTGATAGTTTCGAGAAACTGGAACCTTCCAGACAAAATAATTAGCATGAATTGCATCAAACTGACAAGAATGGAAGAAGATGGAATACGTACCTTTTCCTGTATTTAAAACAGAAACTTAATGTTGTCCTCCGACACCATTCTCGGCGACATACTTTTCACGTGATCTTTGTTGCCAATATAAGCTGCCGAAGAAAAGTGGTTGTGTTATTCGACAAGACAAAGAGCAAAAGTCTAGCCTGAAGATTATTGCTTATTGTCTCATGCTGCAGAATGCAGGCTTGTATTGACTTATCAGAAAGATAAAGTGATATCAATAGAAGAAAAAAATAACAAACCTCTTAAGATTGGATTACAAGTATACTATTATACAGTTGCATCACAAGTCCTTTGTATAGCAACAATTGCACAACCTAACAAAGATAAAAACATCACCAATCACCAATCTACGTGTTTTTCACCTTCTGTTCAGATGATATCTTTTAGTATTCTGCTTTAAATCAGTAAATTGAAGTTGCACGTAACTTCATCCAACTTAGGGCCAGTTGCAGAAGATTTCCTATATGGTTCACAATAACCCAGCAACTTGGACTTCCTAAATTTGTCATTTAGTGGCAATTAATCCTGTGTTGTAAGAAATCAATATTTATGATGTGACAAGATGAAGCAAGATAAAAATTGAAATGACTACAGCATTTCTATAACATGTGAGTGCAGGGCGGCGATAAAACAGTTGAGTTGGTACGTTTTTAACAGGACTTTTGTGGAGCTGAAAATGTAGTGATTCATTTCAGTTTCCGGGAGGAAAAGGAAATGTAGGTTTAAGTTGTCTTGAACACGTTTCTGTTACAAATTAGTTCATTTTTGTGCTGTATGTTGTGAATAGTACATCTAGCATAAATAGAAATTTGAGGACCAATACAATCTTTTGATAACCATGTTATAATAATATAAATATATTATTTAAATAGGATTGTCAATTTATTATTGCATATGATGTTTGTTGTAAGTGGTCTTATCATTATATCCTTTTTATTCTTTATCTTTGTTGAAAGCGTCTTATCCTTATATTTTTGTGTATTTTGTGTTTATCCAAATATTTATTCTTTGTATGGTTTCCTCTGCAAATTTAGATTAGAAAGTGTACTAACGAAAAATATTGGCATCTCCATCTCGTATTTTAAAGATATTTTTGAAACACCTACTAACCAACATTATAATTACACGTTATATATAATAAATAATTTATAAATTATGATTAGGAAGATTTTAGAATCTGAATATAATTTAGGTTTAGGGTTTAAGATGACTAATATAAATAGATAAATATTATAAATTCAATTATGATAAATTATTTATTATTACTTTTATATATATTTTTTTATATATAACAATATATATTTTATATATAATAATATATATTTTACTATTTTATATATATTTTTATCGAAATCAAAAATAGAGAAATATAGAAGGATAAAGTAGGACGAGATGTGAAAATACAACCGACTTTAAAGTTTATCTTCCTCTGAACAAAAAGTGAAAATTAAAATGAAACAAAAAATTTCTGATTCTCACAATAAAAGTCATATAAAATTAGATATTTTTTCTCTTTTATATATATATATATATATTATAGTTATTG
>Ga0209700_101755_pt1 | contig 45061 bp, 27 predicted proteins | sample SiratroredBW_FD_187528 | JGI IMG/M metagenome (GOLD analysis project Ga0209700, IMG submission 187528) | Root nodule microbial communities of legume samples collected from California, USA - Siratro red BW (SPAdes) (version 2) | ecosystem: Host-associated > Plants > Roots > Nodule | place: USA... | reverse complement strand
AAAAAAAAAAAAAAAAAGAATAACCTAATATAGAAGTGAAGGCATTGAGACAAAGAACAGAGAAATTAGAAAGTTTACCTTAGAAGAGGGATCTTGTGTTTCAACCATTGTCCTAAGGAGACGAATTTTGGTGAGTTCAGTCTGAGTGCTGTCATCTTCTACACCCACATCTTCTCTAGCCCTCGTGTTCATTGCTTCCATTGCTACCTTCTTTTCTTTTCTTTCTTCTTTTGGTCCTTCTTTTTCTTTTCTACTTGTTTGCGATTTGCCTTGCTGAAGCTAAGAACCAAAACAAGGGAACCCAGTTTGTGTTGGTGAGTTATAGGAGATAGCTCAATTCGTGCAACATATATAACACCTTAACCAAAGCCAAGCCCACCCACCATGATATTGATGTTGAACAACTTAATTTGGTGTGCAGAAAGTTTGGCATGAAGGGAGCATTCAATGCTAAAAAACAGAACCCTAATTAAAAATCAGAATAGGGTGAGTGAACTCTGTAAAAAATGTAGAATAATCCTCAAATGTGTGGCCTTTATATTGGAATACACAACTAGTTTCTATATGTTATTGTTTCCGTGAAGAAATGTGATTACAACTACTAATGGTACCACAAACCCGATCCAATTAAATTGGATTTGGTGAATTCGGTCACCCATAGACGAGTCGCTCTTCAGCAGTTAATGCCACAAGCCTACCTCTAACTTAAAAGCCTTCAACAAATCACATCAAAATAATTTACGCTCCAATATATAAATATATATAGCTCCATCAAAATAACTTACCTTTAGATTAAGGTAAGTACATCCTGTTATTATAGTTTTTACTGTTTGGGTTCATTTCGAAGAAAAAATAAACAAAAATAAATAAATAAATAAGAGATCAAATTAAACATTTGATTATTTGATAGAGTAGAAAAAGATTAAAAATTATGTAATTTTATAAAAATAAAAAATTAATAATCATATAAATAACTATTTATTTTAAGAAAATTATTCCTTGTCGTTTTTTGTAAATCGTCAAATTAATGTTGCCTTTTCTCATTATTTCCTTCACACGAGTTACAAAAAGTCTTCAAGGATGACAGTCTATCTTGTTTTTTCCTGACTTTGAGGGCACCATTGACATCAACGTCAACTTCTCCTACATCAATTATAAGGTTTTTCACTTGTGCCTGTCAAGTTCTCCTTTTTTTTTTTTTATAAAAAAAAATCTAATTTTACACGGATTAATTAAATAAGTTAATTACATTAAATTTTAATAATATTTGAATATTCCTTTTAAAATATCCTTCTAGTAAAACAAATATATACAATACTGTAACAAAAAACCAGCGATTAATTACAGTGAAATGTTTTAATGATTTAACTTGATATGGTTCATCCTGTTTAGTCTCTTAACTCGATAAGTTACTGTTTAGTTCGTTAACCCGATAAGTTACTATAAGATTATCAATACATGTTTTCTTAAAAATAAAATAAAAATGTTAGAAAACTAAGCTTAAAGTTATATTATTTTTATTTTTTAAATTTTATTAATCTTAAAAAGTAAAAAAGAAAGCATTTGTTATTACTATTAGTTTACTTTATAACTTTAATTTCTCTAATACTAGCAAATTAGTATTAAAATAAAAGTTAAATTAAATTATTAATATTTTATATCATTTAACTAAATTTCTATAGTTAAATTAATTACACAAAATAAATAATTTGTCTAATAAATCTTGGATTTCTAGTCTATTTTGAGGTGAGGGATTAGGTTAATACAATTCATATTGAATAAAGTGTACTGTAATAATATCTTTTGTCGAAACTTTTATCATTTTAATGCAAATTTTCAAAAAATAAAAAATAAAAATACAAGAATGGATAGATTTTAAAAAATTTCAATAATAAATAAATTGTGTTTTATATACACAATTCCATATAAGGAAAATCATATCTATGGAACGCAATTTTATCAAAACAAAATTCTGACCTACAAAATTATGTATACTAACTATAATGTTTAGTTTAATCACCCACTAATTGAGTGAAGTTATGAAAAAGGAAGAGAAGTTAAATTTTTAAAAAGAAGTCGCGTATTAAAAACATTTATATTTAATCACCTACTAATTGAGTGAAGTTGTATTGAAGAGTTAAAAAAAAAAAGGTGGTACACTAAATATAACCTCAGTACAAATATTCATATCCAGTAAGTACAATTTCTGTGAATTAAAAATATGCTCTCAAGATCGTTTTTTATGTTCATGATTTCTTTTTCCGTTTCAGGCAGGTTAAAGTTGAGGTTCTGTTCAATAAATACAACTTTTATATATATATATATATATATATATATATATATATATATATATATATATATATATATATATATATATATATATAAAGTTGCGTATACAATCTCCACTTACTCATCCCTGTAATTTTTTACAAATCTTTCATTATGGTAATTAGTTATACTATAATGATTAAAAACCGCTGTTTTTGTCACTTAAAAATACTTTCAATAAGAATTAAAAAAAATACTTAAACCTTACAATAATTTGTTTATATTTTCTGAGTTGCTTACTATGTATATGTGTGTGTGAGAGAGATGATAAGTTATTTAATTTTTTTGTAAATTTCTTCCACTAAAACAAAATGAAATGTAAATTAATTAGTAATAATATGACAAGTAAAAACAGAATTATTGTAAATAAAAAAAATCATATGGATTGCTTATATTGTAAATGCCCTAGAGTCCTACGGAAGATATATAATTAAATTTGATAGTAATTTATTTTTGTTTTCGCCTCAACTGTATTGTTCGTTGGTGCATTACTCACATCCCATGACATGACAGCGCGTGATTCATATCAACTCAAATTTCAAATCATTCTCACCGCCTTATAAGAAGCTGCCGGACCCAATAAAATCCAAGTAAATTACAATAAACATATCTTGTTTAATTATCTTTAAATTATGCGACTTAGTTCAATAGTTAAAAAAAGCAATAAAATTTTTAATTTCGTTCACTTTGTTTCTACATTTTTAAATTTAATAAGTTATTAATAGTCATTTTCAAAACTGAATTACTATATATTTATTTTTCGAAGATTATAAAATACTTAATATTTAAACTTATAACTTTTGTAACTTATAATTTAGTGAGTATATTTCTAAATTATTTGTAATATTAAAGAATATTATAAAAAAAACAGAAAAAAGAGATGATGGGAGTAAAAACATCACAACCCACGTATAAAGTTAACTCGTTCAAAATATTTTGCAAACTTAAAATGTGTTGTGATTATGTGTTTTAGATCATGGTTGCAATGTGACATTGTTTGTGTTTTATAGGTTTGTTAATTTTGCTTGTTGCATCTCTTTCAGATTTTTTTTTTCTTTTCAAATATTTTCTACATATCTAATTTCTGTTAGCAACTCATGGTGATCATTAAAAGAACATCTTAAGCTAACAATATTTTGCTATTCAACAATGATATCTAATTAGAAATCCACATAGAAAATCATGTTGCTAATCACGAAAGAATCATATTTGATGGATGAGCATAATGTCCAACTCACATGTTTGATTAGGTCAAGATTTTCAATCTTAAAACGAGTTTAATCCTAGCCTATTGGTTTATTAGCAAGTTAAAGGATTAAAATGAGTTTACCATTTCACATTAACTTAATCCCATGTTTAAATAAATAAATTAACAATTCTTATAAAATTCAAAAATATTTTCATAGTTTCTGATTTTAAATTGTTTTCTATTGAAATGTTTTATATAGATAAGTCAATTAAAAATTATTACTTTTAATAAAATATTTCAATTACCAATAAATAAAACAAAATATTTGAATATTAAATAATATCTAATAATTAAAGTACAATAATGAATAATATATTTAGTTAATGTTGGTTGGTGTTATTTTTTTTTTGCCAACTCTCCTAAGATTTATTTAATTAATGTTGGCAAGGATTTTTTCTATTAATATCAATTAAGATTATATTTAAATGATATTAATCATAATTATTTAGATTGACATTGGTTAGGATTATTCTTATAATGTCATTGGTTGAATTTTTTTTTATTGATTCTTTCATTAAAATCATTTGAAAAATTTCTTCGGCTAACATTTATAAAAAAAAGAAAAGAATCTAGCCAAGGTTGATAAAGAAATGTTCACTAACAAAGTTAAAAAAATCCTTACAAATTATTGATAAGAAATAATATTTTTGTTATCGATAAGAAAATAATTGTTGGAAATTGACAAAAAAAAAAAGTAACCATGACATGTATAAATTAAAAAAAAAAGTTATAATACGGGTTTAAAAAGTAACTTCCTGTATAAGAATGATGATAGAGTGAAATTGGAAATGAGTCTGAGTAAAAATAGATATATATGTTTCTCTTTATAACTGAGGAGTATGAAATTTGTATTTTGTCTCCATCTCCTTTGTTTTACCCTAAATATTAATTAAATTTTTTAATAAAAAAATAAAAAATCACAATAAAGAAAGAAAATATGATGTTATCAAGAATTGAATGTCGAAAATGCAAATTTTTTTATGTCAAATATCAATAAAAAATTATAATTTCATATAATATGTTTTTTGAAATGGATTTTTCATAACAAACTTTTATCAATGTTCCACTTTTCTTCTTTTTCTACAGCATTGACGGTGCTGCAACTGACAGTAATGGTGGAGACAACGACAGTGTGGTTCAGTGAGGAAGGGTAGTTCAGTATTTTCAGTTAGTAGTGTGGTGCAGTTAGTAATTATGGGGTGCAGAAGTAAAAGCCTGAAAGGGGCAAGATAACTTAAGAAAACAAGAGCCCAGTTCTGGCTCATAGATCAGACCTGAAAAAGAAAAAGGATCTCATTGTGAACCTTTGTGTGTGTGCGCGCGCTTGTGAAAACAGAACATCACAGAAGACAAACACAACAACCTCAAACAATGAAGCAATTTGATGTAGTTCAGAATGAAGAGAGTTACTAACCTCTTTGTTGCCAATGAACTCAATACTTGAGTGCTTCAATGTCTGTTTCTGTTTTTCTTTCCCAAACTTGTTTGAAAAATTGGTAATCTCATCCTTCTCTGTTCAGTCCTCAACCAATTTATAGGAATTGATAACCACTTTGGTGATGAAATGAAACCATTTTCTTTGAAATTGGGTTTGGAATTTGAGAGGCACTTTGTTTGACTTTCAAATTCCGTTGGTTGGTTTGATTGCTTTGTCAAAGTCCTCGTCTCTCTTCGTTTCCAAATTCAATAATCTTGTTTTGACAAGAAGAATCGTGCATGGACCAAGCTCATGCACCATCACAGCATTGCACTTGCAGTGTCTAGATAATAGATATTATCTTGGGAGTGATTAAGGTTCAGTGAAATGGATTAAAGCCATCATTGCATGTTTGATGACTCATAAATGCCAAACACGTTGTTGACTTTTTTTTTTTTTTTCCATCTTGTTTGTATTCTGAGTTTTATTGAGCTAGTTGTGATTGGACTTATGTGACTGGGTTTGGACATTTTCATTTTGCTATTTATTTGTTTGTATTTTTATGGATTCAGATTATTCTATTGGAATTGAATGAGGAGGCCAACAAAGTAATAAAAACAACAATAAATAAAGGTTTAAATAAATTTTGAGTCTTTAATTCGCTTCAGTATGTAATAGAGTGAAAGGAGAATCTGACATCACTTTCTTCTGCTAGACTGGTAACATTTTCGTTTTTATTAGTTTTTTCAAAATTTTATTTTTAATTTAAGTTTAGATTATGTAAAAGTTATTCAATTTTCCTTCTGAGTTTTACATTTTAGCGAAAACAATTCCTGGAAATTTCTTCTAAATATCCTTTTCCCAACTGTCTCAATTTCATCATTTAAATGAGCTACAAGAAACTATAAATTGTTTTTTTATTAATCTCAACTATTTCGTACAAATTATATCATGACATCATAGCTTAAACAATTGCAAAAACATATTTCACCAGATTAAACATATTTCCCGTAGTTTTTCTGGGTCAAAAGTGAATGCAGAAAGGAATGTCAAGTCAGCAACTGAATAACACTGAATTTGGTGTTTTTGAAGCTATTAAAGAAGAATTAAGTTAAAAAAAAAAAAAAAAAATTGGCACAAGGCCAGTATGACTTAATTGACATTTTCTCCAGAAGTTGGCTTGCCCCAAGATACCTTCTCTCACTACAGAGCATTTCCAGCAAGATGCCATAAGAATCTGTGTCACCTGCACCACCTACCTTGTTTGAGATCTTGTTCAATATGGGCCTCACACATCATTAAAAATTATTATTTTTGACAAGTTGTGGCCATGTCATCAGTATAAAATGAGAGTATGAAAGTATCTGGACCCTTCTCCACCTTCTCACATTCCAACTCTGCCATCATCTCCTCCGCATACCTCTGTCAGTCTCACACACTCCAACATTGCCACGTTTTGCCGTCACACCGCTTCTTCTCTCACCCTCATCACGTACAAATTCACATTCAGGTACACAACAATTTACTTCTAAAATTATTTTCTGATTAACCTCTGATCTGAAACTATGTGTACCCTCAATAACCATAATCCTGCTTTTAAATAAAACCTAACTCTAACACAGTTATTATAACTTTCCTCCACATGTTTGGATCTAAGGAGTCAGGTGGAAACTTTAGATGCATCGAATGTAACTCCTGTTATGTGGCTTTTTCTTATTCATTTGTTGATCGATCGGTTTCGTTTTTTCTTATCTAGAACGAACGAACTTACCCTCATCATCAAATAAATGGAGTTGTTTAGTCATTGGCTTATCTCATAATGCTCTTTTAGCAAAGATATATGAAAGACATCATGTATCTTGCAGTCCTTTGGTAGCTGTAGACGATAAGTTACTGTGTCTTTTGTAAAATTTGGAATACGAGTTGCCAATTTGTGGAAAAAAGAATTGGCCAAGGTTGGTGTTTAAATCTGCATAGTGTTTCATTCATTCTATTCTATGCTTTGCTCAAGTTCAGTTGTAACAGTTTTGAAATCTCTTTCCTTGTCTTGATAGTCTAGTTAACAGCTTCTACTGTTCTTGTTTTGAAATCTCGTCCCCTGTATTGACAGTCTAGTTAACAGCTTCTACTATTCTTGTCTTTGAACCACCATAGGAACAGAGGCTGGATACGCATAAAGTATCTTCGTAAGCTCAGTCCAGAATTTACTCATAAAAATGGTATATATCAGACACAGTATTTGTTGGCTACTTAACCACATTATTCAAGAACACTTTGGTCACCATTGTCGGTCCAAAAGGATGAGATAAAGGCAAAAAATGAACATATTTTGTTAGTGTCTAAATTATAACCAAAATGACAATCATATTATTATTAGATTTAGTTTACTCAGATATGAAATCGATTAAAATAGATGTCCGAACTTGATTAGGAAGAGGTTGTAAAACACCATTAGATAAATGAATAATAGGATTTCTTCTTAATTCTTAACATATTTTTTGAACTTTCAATAGAAATATTCTTTCTATGTTAAATCATACTCGGAATGATCACCTATATATAGGTGAATCATGGAATTACTGTCATGAAATTGTTGTAGAATTTGTTTCCTCAACTCCTCATTGTTTCCAAGCATTAATTTTCCTTTTATTCTCGAAACTTCTACTTACACGTGAAGTTCTTGTATGTTCCTTGGGACAAAGAAATGATATCTGCATAGTATAGTCAGTTTTCCAAGAATCCTTTGCGCGCGATCAATTATCAATTAGCATAGAAGTCTAAGTTAAGATAGTGACAACTTCATTTGCGCTCGATCAATTATCAATTAGCATAGAAGTTTAAGTTAAGATAGTGGCAACTTCATATGTTCCTTTTGCTGCTATGTTTTCTTTAACTTTCTTATATTCTATTTTAAAATTCAACCGCATTAGTTTTTTCAGTTCCCAATTCTTGTTATAGGTGGCTGATTGAATAAGTGTTTTAGGTCGTTATGGTCTGTTTTAATAATTACCTGTTGATCAAGGAAGTAATGTTGCCATTTTTTCACAGAAAACAAAATTGTATAAAACTCTTTCTCAAACTCCTCAGATAACATCTGATAACGTGGTCCTGTAACTTTACTAACACATTTTCTTGAAACATCTCTTTCAATAACAAATAGTTTTGTGAAATCAGGTAAACCTAAACCTGAAGCTCTTGTTAACGCTTTTTTAAGTGTAGAAAAGTTACATCTGCTTCCTTATCCCAAAAGGATTGTATATTCTTTTGTAGTAAGTTTATTATTTTCTAGTAACTTACTCAGAGACGCTGCTGTTTTGGTATTCTTGTACGACCTTTGCATAGCTGCAATCTTTTCTTACATTCAGTTTTGAAATCATAATTTACATCCAATTCTGAAATCGTATGTCCCAAATAGTTGACCTGTAGCTAACAAAACAACACCTTTTGTGATTTAAAACAATAGTGGATGTCTTTTTTAAACAGATAATTTGATCCTGCCAACCTTTTGAATAAATTAAAATATCATAAAAAAGATTAAAATAAAATTACTTAAATATATGATCTAAAAATGTCATTCATTAACTTTTGACAGGCATGGCTAATCGCTGTGACAATTTTGCAACCGAAAAGTCCTTCAATAACCTCCAAAACGGATCACAGGATTTCAGCAGGGCCAGGATTAGGAGCCCAAGAATTTCAAATTCCTTCAATAACAGAGGATCAGGCTGGCAAGATTTTAAGGGCTTAAAGATTCAATGTGATGACAGATCTATTTTGCCCAGGTTCCAACACATTGCCCGCAATGGGTTGTTTCAACTTTTCAACTTCGACGGAAACGGATTCCAAACATTCCCTGGTTTCACCTTTTTAAAGTATCTGCAAGCTTTGTTCACAGGGATGGGAGGTACCTCATTTATTCATTTCTCTCCGGTAATATTTGCTTAATTTACTTCATTTATGCCTAGAGTTAAGACATTAGGACCAATGGTTTTCTTCTTACCTTTTATTACTTCACTTGTTTCTGTTATACTCTAGTTAAATTGTGCATGAAGGATTTTGCAACTAATTAAGAGATAATGACCATTTAAAACTAGTCACCTCACTTAACTTACAACCAAATTAGGATTAAGAACAATGTGGGTTATTATCATGGCTCAAAAAGGTAACAACCCATTAAAGAATACTATTTGTTCACTTTGAAAGTGTATTAACAAAAAATTCACGAATTATCTTTGCAGGTACTTCCCGTTCGAGACGGAGACCCTAAAACCAAGATTAAGAGATGAAGATCGAGAAGTGTCGGGAATACGCGTGCTTGTAAAATTTATTGGGGCCATATATGAACTATTGATGTGCAATTATATTATATATTATGTGTTATAGTTTATTATGTACATGATGACCATATATGTATTCACTTAGCTACGTTAATTATTATTCTGCAGATTATTTTGTTGAAATATTTGACTTTGTTTTATTACAATGATATTACATTCTTTTACACTATTTTTCGCTGCTACTTTGTTTTTTTAAGCTGTTCAAATTAAATTAGTTAATGAAAGTTTCTAAAAGTTAAGCTTTGGCTTTGACATGACGATTATATGTATGTACACGTAGGGTATACGAGTCCCCTTAAATAGTCCTGACAAAAGGATTATTATTCCTTTCAGGCAAAAACTTCCTGCACCCATCGTCTATGATATGCAACTCATCAATTTTGAAAATCTGAAAATATCCTTTAATATTGTGCTTTGGAAATAAGTTTCCAAATATATTTTTCAGAACGCAGATTTATGTTCGTGATGGGGTGCGGGTAAAATGTTACAGGAAGTTTAAGTCTTCCTTTCAATGCCTGAGCTCCAACCATTGTACGGGTGGGCTACTGCGAAAAATATAAATTTGTAATTTGTATTTCTAATTATGTATGAAAAATATTAGTTTCACTGTTCATATTATATTTCTTTTGATATTATATTTTGTTAATAAAATATTATATATGAATAAAATAATGTATTTGGTATTAATGTCTCTCATGACATAATTTAAAACTAAACCTGAAAATCTTAAACTAGAGAAATATAAGAGAGAATTTCAAAATTTATGGGCAGGTTGAAATTATACGGACACAGGAAGAAGCTCTCCAAACATATTCATGATATTTAACATACCATTAAATATTAAAAATTAAACAAAAAATATGTTTAATTATTTCTTTAATTCATTCATACACTTATTTAACTGACATTCTTTCAACAGATCAGATGAGCATATAAGCGTTAAGGGGATTTGGCATTCAAAAGATATCCAATCATATATATATATATATATATGAAGTAAACACCATTTTTCTAGACATTATTCAAATTAATTGGGCGAAAAGTTATCACTTTTTAATTTCAAGTACTTGAGATTAGCTCTATCATTTAAATTGATCTTACTCAGATGTCATTGCTTTCTGCAAATGATATTTATACTGTAATTACAATTTAATTATTTAATTAAATTAACTTTAACTTATAAAAAAGTTCATTCAAATATACCTTATAATGATTCCTCTTAATTTCCGTATTAAAATTTGGAGCCTTCTATTCATTTTCTTAATTTCAGTTTAAGATTTTTAAAAAATAATAATTTTAAATACAACTTTTGTTACTTTCCTTCTACTTTGTTAAGATATTCAAAATTTCAAGGGAACGGAGGGGGTATTAAAACTAATAGAAATACACAAACAATCCCTATAATATTCACATGTTTTTACAATACAAAAGCTCATAAGATCAATACATACAACTTTATGAAGCTATTTTAAAGAAGGATTTGGTTTAAAGTGTAGATACAAGAAACAAATTATTATTCATTGGCCTGTAAATCTTTCTCTTGTATTTAAGAAATTTGTAGAGCCTACTAAACTGTCCACGATCATATGGGTGAAATAAACTAAGGGTCTACCAAACCATTTTATATATATTTTTTTTCATTTTATTATTATTTAATCTTTATAATTGATTTTTTCTATCTTTTTAGACTTTATATTTAAAAGTTATATATTTCAATGTTTATATACATATATATGGTTTTTAATTTATTTTAGTTTTTATCGTTTAAATTTATTCAAACAAAGACATTAAAATTATATGTATAAAGATAAAAAATATTAAAATAAATATATAAGAATTAAAATAGATGTTTTCTAAGTATAGAGGATAAAGATAAATAACGAGTAAGTTTTTTTTTTTTTTTGTTCTTTATCAAATTCAAATGAAACAGTAGGTTTAGCAAAAATGAGAATTAAGTATTTTGCGTGTGTTTGAGAAAATGAGGGATACCCAAATTTTAGGAGACACTAAAGACGTGTTCGGTGGATTTGTTTTTATTTTCTAATAAAATCTTAAAAATAACTCTAAAGTGTGTTTGATCGAGTTTTGTAGTGTTTTGGAAGAAAACTTTTATTAAAGCTGAAAAAACACATTTTTAGTGTTTTCTTTTCAAGATTTAAGAAACAATAAAACTTAAAAAATGTGATAGTATCATAGTTAATTAAAACATAAGCCCTTGTTTGTTTCACTCTTCACCATCTCACTCCATTCTTGCAATTGCATCATGTTAGTCTCTCTCTCTTTTGCTGATGATGCTCCTATTATATTTTTTAAATATTTTTTTAAGAATTAATAATAAAATGTAAAATCGTATTTTCCGTAATTTCCTTATTGTAAAAAGCAAAATCACATAAATTAATTGTATTGCAAATAGTATGAATACTTTTATTAAAGCTGAAGAGAGTAACGTAATTGGATTTTGGTGTCTAAATGGTTGTCTGAGATGGACTTGTCATCAAACCTCACAGAAAGAAATTTTTGCAAAATCCTTCTGCAATTCACCACCCTCTTCTTCTTCTTCAATCTTCCTCAGCATTGTTTCTTAAAAGCAAATCCACGCTCTGTTTGTTGGCCCCTCAGTGTTCAAATCTGTCTCTCTCTGTTGCTGCTGAGAAGAACCCATGTCACTTTCCTTCTTCAAAGTGTTCCTGTGAAACCCCATTGCCAAGAAACCTACCACAACTACTTTCCTCTGTGACTTCTCAACCTTCACCTTCTTCTTCTGACCACAATTGACTTCCTTATAATAAACATTTACTTTCCTTCATTTGCAGTTCCACCCTTCATCACCATCACTTCCCTTTTTCCATTCTCCAATCCAAGATCATTTCTTTTCTGGGGAACCAAAAATGGGTAGGTGGAAGTTGAGTTTTTTGGGGTTTCTTTGTGCCTATTTTCTCTTTACAATTGGTGCTGTGGAGCTGGGCAGGAACCAACCAACTGAAAGAATTTCAGGTATTTTTGCTGACTTTGTTTTTTTAGCTTCTTCTTTTGCTTGGCTTTAATTTGGTTGTGATCGACTTGTTATGGTTATGTTTAGTGTTGATTTTGACCGCTTTGTATTGCGGTTTTCAGTACTATGTCTGTGTGGTTACTGTGAATGAGTTTGATTAAGATCTGCTTGTGAGGTTGATTAGGATAAGATAATTGTTGCATAAGTTGACGAAGTGTTTTTGTTTGTGAAGTTATTGTTTCAACCACAAAGCATTGGTTCTTCAGCATTGAATGTGGATGGTTATTCTGAAGATCCAAACTTTGAAGTACCAAGCCCTTTAGTTAGATACTATAAATACTGGAATTTGACTGTTTTTTGTTTCAACGTTCAATGCCTGCGATTGGGTTAAGGGTTTGGATGATGAATAACTACAAAGGTTTCGTACCTTTAATGGTAATGCCTTCCAAATGATGCCTTAGGATTATTAATAGGCTGTGCTTGATTTCAAAGAACACATGACAATCAATCAGAGTATCTGAGAAATGTATTGCTTGGTCTGCCCTGGAACTTGCTTACACTGTAAGATTGTAGATTCGTAATTTTGTGCTATTTCTCAATGAATTACATTAAGCAATGCTATTTCTGGACATACACTGAAGTCAATTACACGTTTTAAATCTGTGAGGTTATAAGCATGCTGTGGTTGAACCAATTGCAGGTAGTGCTGGTGATGTATTGGAAGATGATCCAGTGGGAAGGTTGAAGGTTTATGTATATGAACTTCCAAGTAAGTACAATAAGAAAATTCTCCAAAAAGACCCGAGATGCCTCAACCATATGTTTGCTGCTGAAATCTTTATGCACCGATTTCTCTTATCTAGCCCTGTCCGAACCCTTAATCCGGAAGAGGCTGACTGGTTTTATACCCCTGTATACACCACTTGTGACTTGACACCAAATGGCCTTCCTTTACCCTTCAAGTCACCACGAATGATGAGAAGTGCCATCCAGCTTATTTCTTCAAACTGGCCTTATTGGAACCGCACAGAGGGGGCAGATCACTTCTTTGTGGTTCCTCACGACTTTGGGGCATGCTTTCATTACCAGGTACAAAATTTAGTGTATGATGTTGCACTCTCATTATTTATATCACTTTTATTGTATATTTATATTATTTTGTTCCAGGAAGAGAAGGCAATTGAAAGAGGGATTCTTCAACTGCTACGGCGTGCTACATTGGTTCAAACATTTGGACAGAGGAATCATGTATGCTTGAAAGAAGGCTCAATTACCATTCCTCCATACGCTCCACCACAGAAAATGCACACCCACCTAATTCCTGACAAGACTCCCAGGTCCATTTTTGTGTACTTCCGTGGACTCTTTTATGATGTTGGCAATGACCCTGAAGGTGGTTACTATGCAAGGTAGGTCTTATTACAAGTTTATTTCATATCATAGACGCATAAGAAAGCTGTGAAGATGCAATGAAAAAGGATTTTGATTTATACAATCATTGTATTTTGTGTAACTATAAAAGTCAGGTCAATGATATCAAGATTGACTTCATTCATTACCTAAGATTGAAATTCAAGTATGCATGTAGTTTTGTGCATCAGTGTATGCAATGATGCTTTCGTAACAAAACAAGCTTGGATCAACAAATAATCCCTATTGATCAAACTGGCCATATCTGCAGAGGTGCAAGAGCAGCAGTGTGGGAGAACTTTAGGAACAATCCTCTATTTGACATCTCCACTGAGCATCCAACAACGTACTATGAGGACATGCAACGAGCTGTGTTTTGCCTATGCCCACTTGGATGGGCTCCTTGGAGCCCAAGATTGGTAGAGGCTGTGATATTTGGCTGCATACCTGTCATTATTGCAGATGACATTGTGCTGCCATTTGCTGATGCAATCCCATGGGAAGAGATAGGAGTGTTTGTTGCTGAGGAGGAGGTTCCAAAGTTGGATACCATACTCACATCTATCTCCCCAGAACTCATATTAAGGAAGCAAAGATTGCTTGCTAACCCTTCCATGAAGCAAGCCATGCTTTTCCCACAGCCTGCTCAACCTGGAGATGCCTTCCATCAAGTTCTAAATGGACTGGCAAGGAAGCTGCCACATGTCAACACCGTGTTCTTGAAACCGGGGGAGAAGATCTTGAATTGGACTGCTGGACCTGTAGGTGACCTTAAACCTTGGTAACACTTGCATTGCTTTTTTCTGAAGCCATTATAGGATTCTTTATATTTCTTGCTCAATCCTCCCAAAGTGTTCATAGGGGTTGGTAATTGAGATACCTTTTCTTTATTTTTTGTTCTGTAAATTTTGTTTTTCATAGATAATTCATTAGATCATGTAATCCATTTTGTAACATGATTGAAGTTTCATAATATACTCAAGATTCTTGTTTCCTCCTACAATAGCTAATTCATGTCTTCTTATACTGCATGCTAGACTTGGTAAATTGGGTGGCAATGGAAATTAAAATTGTAATGGCATTAACTTCGCGGTGATTCTTGATGGATCAGTGTGTGGTTGTTTACTTTTTCTTTTTGCAAGTTCTTGCATGTATTCTTCTTCAGAGACAGTTAGTTCTATTTGAGATAGATGGAATACTAAATTTGGACACTTTTACACAGAATATTTAAATCTTGGTTTGTTGATATTTTCACGTAAAATTGAATTCTTTTTCTCTCTTTTTTTATACTGTTGAACTATTTTTATTCATGAAAAAAGAAAAAAACAAAACAAAGTCTTTAATAAATGCTTCTAGAACCTATTTTATGAACATGTAAAGTATAAATTAAGTCTTTATGACTAGAATTCCACATCTTCAATTGAATCTGTGCACTGGTTTGCTTATGAATACTGTTAACCTAATTAAAAAGACTTACAAAAAAATTAAACAGTCATTTCCAAGGTATGACTAATGAGGCCTTCGCCATATGCCTCCATTAAAATTTAAGTTGTATATGTTCTAAAAGGATATTTAAATTAAAACTATTAAATAATATTTTATTATATACTTATAGTTAATTTGTTAATATGATTATACAACTTAGAAATATGGACTGTTGAAGATTATTTAAAAAGTTTTATTACTAATTTAAAAACTTGTGAGAAATTATCGTGGAAATTAAATTTCATAAAAAATCCTACGATCCATAAAGCTATTTTGATGAAAATTATAGTAATGACATCTATCACACAAAAGTTATTACCACTGTTTCTATACTGAGAGAACTTCTTCAAATACAGTTTTAGGATAGAAAAATAAGAAGAAAAAAACAAATTCTTCATAAACAAAGAATAGATTTTGGAGAAAGTATAACTTCTACACATTAACGTTAACTCATTTATGTAGAAATTAATGTTACCTTTCCTTAATACTTTTTCTTTAAGTAATTATACACGTTTTTCTTCAATCTAATAAAGTGTGAAATAGTACTACCCAAAAAGAATAAAGTGTTTTTGAACAAGCAATTACCCTAAATGATATAAAGGTTGTGGATGCTCATGTTTGAAGAAAACGTTCCTATGATAAACCGTGTGATTTTATTTTAATAATTAACAAATATTTCAGAATACTGAAGAACCCTTGTCATGGCAATGGCAGTGACAATGGCTTCAAGCACTGTTTTTCCAGTGGCAGGTACAAGCTTTTTCACAGTGGACCCCTTAGGTTCCTTACTCCCCACATCTCATAAACATCACATTTCACTCACACCCTTATCTTCTTCTTCTTCTTCTCCTATTCTACCTTTTCAGCTGCAACACCCTAAGAAGGATTTGTTTTTTATTTCCACAATCATTTTCTGAATTTTTAGAAAATTATAGTATTAGTACTTTATAAAATCGTGTTGGAACAAAAAAAAATGTCTTTATGTTTTTTTGAATTGGACGTGTTATAGGAGTGTGTCAGTGTGTCAGTTCTCGGTAGTACATGCATTGGACACTCACACGCCATTTAAGAGGTATGTTGAAGCTTCATAGGTTGCATCACATCCACATCTTCTCTTCTCCCTCATATTATCCTCATTTTCTTTTCCTTCCATTGCATTTTCTACCTCAGTTTGCGGTGTCTGGGAGGAACAATGGAACTTAACAGTAACGGGGCAAAGATCAAAACCACTATTCTTCACAGTCTCTTCCAGAAGCAGAGACAGAGTCCTTACTACGACAATCTATGCCGTCCCGTTTCAGATTTGCTTCCATTCATTGCCTATGGGATCAGAGGTGTCACCTCCAATCCAGCGGTCCTCACCTTTTCTCTTCGCCTCAAACTATGTTCTTTTGCATCAACTTCTATTTTATCTTATATACTTTCTTTGTACTGGTTTTAATTGCTGTACAATGTTCTCACGTTGCAGATTTTTGAGAGATCTATTTCATCCTCAAATGCCTACAACGAACAGTTGAGGTAGTTTTTAACTTGATCTTGGATTCACAAGAGATTACTTCTTTGCATGAATAGGAATTGAAGGCCTTAGTTTTGTTCTTAGCTTCTTTCAATACTGACTTTCGGTTATTAATTACTGTTTAAGCCCATATTAATTACTGTTTAAGTCAATAATTAATAACAATATTCAGTTAACATATTCATAATGGTGAGTTTATCCCTTAATCTGAGTTTGCAGGAGGTAAGTAGTTACACTAACTTTTGTCCGTTCAGAGGTAGAAGAGATCAAGAAAGAGAAACCATTACCAAATGCTACTTCTTGCAAGATATAAATGGTCACAACAATAAAAGATAGTTAAATTATTTAAAATATCATATATTTAAATATTCTCTTGGAAATACTTATAAAGTTAAATAATTTAAGTGGTAATTATATTGATGATTACTAGCAAGAGACAATTACTTCTACTAATAAGTTTGGCTTAGATTATTAATGGACTTATGGAATGAATACATTGATTTCACTTGTGTGAAAGATGAATGTGTATCTTGTAAATAAATATAAAATAAAGTTAATGATTGTTACATTTAAAAATAGATTTATGAACCTTGGGATATCTCTCTGATTGCACGTTCAGGAGAACTTATGTGCTTTAACAGGAAGCAATAGTTTATAGTATTTGCATAATAATATATTTGAGTGATTTTATGAAATTTCGTAGGCCTTTAAAGCAAAAACAACGACAAATCAAGATCAAAGAAAATACATACAATGGGTTCTTATAAAAAAATTGTAGGTGATAATTAATTATTTATACGCATTTAAGATAACATGTTTCTGATGTTTTATCCATGTTTCTGACTTGTGTTTCACTTTCTAATTCAAGTTAAAACAAATGTGCTTTTCTGCAGTTTATCTTGATATACAGAATATGCAACTGATGCATATGATATCTTTTTTCTGGGTATGATATAATAAAATATTATTAATTTAATTTGCAATCAAGTAGGAAATTGGTAGGGGCAGGGAAAGACATAGAGAGTGTCTATTGGGAATTGGTAGTGAAAGACATACATGATACTTGCAAACTCTTGGAGCCAATTTACAATGATTCAGATGGGGTAGATGGATATGTATCTGTTGCAGTTTCCCCCAAGCTAGCAAATGATACCAAGGGGACAATTGAAGAGGCAAAATGGCTTCACAAGAGAATTGGGTGTTCAAATGTTTACATTAAGATTCCTGCAACTGATGAATCCATCCTTTCTATGAAGGAGGTTATTTCTCTGGGGATAAGTGTAAATGCCACTGTAAGTTTGTTCTGTGCATTCTGATGCCACAAATTTTGATCCTCAATAGCTGCAGCAGCAATATCCTCATGGTTTGTGTTTTTGAAACAGCTCATATTTTGCCTCCATAAATATGAAGCAGTGATTGATGCTTACTTGGATGGCCTTGAGGCTTGTGGCGGGACTGATCTCTCCAAGGTTTCAAGTGCAGCAGCATTCTACATCAGTAGAGTGGATTCTGCAGTTGACAAAAACCTTGAGCAAATTGGTACCTCTGAGGCTCTTGATCTCAAAGGGAAGGTATGAAGCAGTTTTCAGTTTGGGGGTGTTTTGTTCTTTTGCTTTTAGGCCTGAAAATGTTATAACTATTCTTATAGGGTGCGATTGCTCAAGCAGTCTTAGCTTACCAACTTTATCAGAAAAAGTTTTCCGGTCCAAGATGGGAACTTTTGGAAAAGAGAGGTGCCAAAAAGCAGAGGTTGATGTGGGCTTCAACAAATGTGAAAAATCCAGCTTACCTTGACACATTTTATGTTGATTCTCTTATTGGACCAGATACGGTGAGTAATAGAGAAATTATCGTACAGTTTTACATGTCGGTGGTTCTAACAAATTTTATTTTATGCCACTATAGATTTCAACCTTACCAGACCAAGCTCTTAAAGCCTTCATGGACCATGGTATTGTTTCAAGAACTCTTGATGCAAAAGTATCAGAGGCTCAAGACATTTACCATGCAATTGAGAAGTTGGGGATTGATTGGGGTTCTGTTGGATCACAACTGGAACATGAGGTGCTGGATTCCTTCACAAAAAGCTTTGACAATGTGCTTGAATGCATTCACAAGAAAACACTAGTACAAGTCTGAGGCAAACGTGCTTTCGTGTGAAGTAGCTGTTTATGGGAGAAAATAGTAGCAGAGTAAAAACTATTTGGCACTTTCTTTTCTTCTGTGACACTGGTTGCATATGCAGCGTGCAATTGCTGCTGTGGAATATTAGAACTTTGGCGCGTAGGTAATATAATATTATGGGATACTTGGATTAGACTAAAATAATAATAATAATAATGTAATGTAACGTCTTGTTTATGTTACATTTTCTTAAGTTCTCGATTCTGTTTTTAAAGATACATAATTATTATAAGTTTTTTAAACATGTATTTAACTAAGAAAGTAACTTATTATTAGCCTATAAGCCAAAAAAAAAAAAAAATACTTGCAAATTTCTTCTATTACACTGGATTGATGCTGTTGAGGCATATAAACGTTAAGTTATTTAGTTTTAATGAAAAAATATCTACGGTAATTATTTTATTCCTTTTCAAGCTATTTGCGTATAATTTTTTAAAAATATTTTTTATGTTTATTTCTTGAATAAAAACTCAATAATATTCAATTGTAACTAGTATTCCACCTCCATTCGAACTCTATAATCCTGCACCTTAAAAATGACCTCTCTTTCCGTACATAGTTATTTGGTTAGTTTACTTTATCCTAGGATAGTGTTTATAATCTTAGATAACATTTGTAACGTCATTATTTAATATTATTTAAGTTATATAAATACATTTCTTTTACCTAATATTGTATAAAAAAATAAAATAAAAGTATTTGTTTTCCCTCAACTTAAATAACGAGATTGCCCCATTAGCACATCCCCTCCGTTCTCTCCACACGACCATTCTCTTTCTTTCTTCTCTTATCTTCTTCCCTCTGTTTCTCTCTTTTTGTTTCTGTGATCCTCAACTCAACAACACAGGGCCCTCAGAGACCAAAAATGGCATTGCAGGCACCGAGTCTTCACTGCGCCCCCACCGTCAATGGTGGCCTGCGAAGACCCTCGGTCAACCCTTTTGCTCTCAAGTCCTCCTTCTTCTCTGGTTCACTCAACCTTCATCTTCATCCCAAAAACCACCACCTCACTTCAGCACCACCCCGGATTTCCATGCGCGTTGCTTCCAAACAGGCTTATATCTGTCGCGATTGCGGGTTTTTTTCTTTTCTTTTTCGCGTTTTCAGTATAATACAGAGATATATATGGGATAATTGATATAAATTTTGTTGTTGTTTTGATGCTCCTTTTGGTAATGTTATTGGTGTTGATTGATGCAGGTATATTTACAATGACAGGACCCCCTTTGAAAAGTTGCCTGATAACTACTTCTGCCCTGGTAATTGCTCCTCACCACTCTCATCTTCCACGAATTTCTTCCCAAATTTCTTTTCCCCTGCTAACAACTCATAACTGTATCTTACAAGAATTTTTGAATTCAAGTTAAGACTGTGTAAAACCATTTTGGGTATGTGTACACAAGCTTATTATCACTTGTTAGATAGAAAAACAAAATCACTTCGCTGTTAAAATTGTTGATTTGGAGAAATTATATGAAATTTTTTCTATGAATAACAATTTTTATTTTTTTCTTTGTATTTTAAAGGCAACAGTTATATTTCCCGAAATACTTTTCAAACTTCAATCCAAACATAACCTTATTAAAAAGAGCCAATATCTTGTTCATGTTCATTCTTCGTACGGGAGTTTTGTAAAAGAAATATTAAAAAATTAGTTTAATTTATAGGATAGCATAATTCAATAAAATTTGATCATATTAATACATCCTCTATTCATTAATATCATGTGATGATAAAATAATTTTTTTTATAAATATTATAAAATAGAGACAGTGCCTAAAATAAGTTCAAAAAGAGAGAGAGATAGATATTACGTTGGCCATATCCACAGCATATGCGGATTGATATGTGCATTTCAATATTGTTTTGCAATTGGAAACCAATGTTAATCACTTGATACCTCAATGAGTTAGTTTCTTTTGTAAATTGAAATGTTGGTTTTTTAGATTGATGTTGGATGCTTAAGAATCATGTTGAAATACTACCTAACATAATTTTAGGTAAATATTTATATATTTGTTGTGTTGAGAAATTGACCCCATGTCTAAAATTGGTTTTGCATTAAAACAACTCTTTTTTTATAGATAATTTTTTGCTGGATTTTACAATCAATTTGTTTTTAGAATAAAAATACTCAAATATAAATTACATTACTTCAAAGTCTATTTTTGACCCTTTTGCAAAATCAATTTCATAAACACTTGACTCAAACACACTTCTGAAGAGATGGAAAAAATGGTTATGGAATGGTTAACGGTTAACCAGCCCTTGTTAGAACTTGGTAGAAGCAGAAACAAACGATTGGAAAGAAGTTGGTAAAAGTGCATTATCATTGCCATGAATAAATAGTGTTTTGCAGTTTGTGGTGCTCCAAAACGAAGATTTAGGCCCTATGCACCTGCTGTCAGTAAAGATGCCAATAGCACAGATGTTAGAAAGGCACGAAAAGCTGACCTACAGAGAGATGAAGCAATTGGGTGAGTCACAAATCTTTATCTGTTTCTATGTCTTTCATTATATTATTTTGGCATTAACATTCTGCAATGAATTCTGCACAGGAAAGCACTTCCTATTGCAGTTGTCGTGGGAATTGCAGTGCTTGCTGGATTATATTTCTATCTGAATAGCCAATACTAGGCTGAATGAATGTTTGACTGCAGTGCCCTTTTAACACGGGTGTAGTTTATGCCTTTCTGTGCTTTCCTTTTCTGTTGTTCATTCTGTTCCACCCAGAATGACCATACAATAAATGATACAATTATTTTTAGAGAGAAAAATGTTCATGTTTATCAACCCTGGCAGGTCAAGGATGCAATGCAATGTTATAGAGGGGGATAATTGATTTATTTACTTTGTGCCATTAACGTGATAAGAATCATTTTCTATTTTCAACAATGTCAAAATGAAAGGTAGTAGAGTAACTAAACCATGTGAAGATTTTCTTGTCCAAGAAATTAAAAATGATGTATAGTTGCAATTCTCGAACACACAATCAAACCTTCGTACTTGTTGTTAGGTTCTTCAGAAGAATCATCGAGAAGATTTGATAATCATAAACAAATTTATATGAGATCTATTTATGTATCGTCCATCTTACTAACCGGTATCTAATACAAGACTTGCAGCCCACTTGAATTCTTAACCCTTGTAGTAATCAGAGACATATATTAGTATGAATTCATTTTTCTAACTAAATAAGGAATCCAAAATATAACAAAACATAAAAATAATATATTATTTTAGGTTAACTGCACAATTTTTTTTTGGAAACTGAATGTCGAAACATTGTTCAACAAGAACTCGAACATCGAATTATGACCACGTAGGTGAAAGACTACGCACTTGTCTGAGATGCAATCTACGCACTTGTCTGAGATGCAATCACTGTTAAGATGTTCTAAATTATTACATGAACTTATTGTACGTACTGCAAAAGATAAGTGCAAACTCCATTCTCACTCACAATTACTTAGCATAAGCAGAATGTGGCATCTCTCTCATTAACATCCCATGAGAAGAACCACCAGGAACAGCATCTTCTGATTCTAAGACGAGCGCATTCGTTTTGTTGGATGACTCATTCTCGATCTCACCAAAACAGTACACAGGAGCCTGCCAATGTTCATCCTCAAGCACTGCACCTACCTCAAATGTCATCACATGAGCAACCATCCCTGCACCCACCATGACAATACCCATGCTACATTTATTAATCATTTATCAATTACAGACTAAAAAAACATAAATAGCTATTAACGAGAATAACGATATTGCAGAAAAGTAGTAGCCTGATTAGTTAGAGTTTGGTTAGAGAAATTTCTAAACAAACAAATGAAAAAAAAAAAAATGAAATGAGTTTCTCCGTTAGCTAAATAAACTTGTTTACGAACTTTTACACCAATTACAAACTAGTAAAAAGGTCTTATCTCTAGTAATGGAATCCTCAGCAGTGGAAAATTGACTAACCGGAGAAGAAGACCCACTTGACGGGTCTTCGAGTGAGGACATCCTCGTAGTAGGTGATGAAGTCGACTTTCTCCCAGACGTTGCAGAGGAAGGTGTCGACATACTCCTGGCCGAGGTAGTTAGCGCCCTGGAGCCAGTTGGGGCGGAGAATGCCAACGGCGAAGTGGATGATTTTGCAGGTTTTGTCGAAGGGTTGGAGCGTGTAGTAAAAAGAGGTTCCGTTGTCCCATTCGAGGTCGTAAGTGAGTACGCCCAGCTGGTGTTGAATAATGTTGAAGTTGCGGCCGTTGGGCCAGTCGTACCATAAATCCGTCTTCTGGAGATTGCCGCTTCTGTTTATGAACAGCACCGAGTGAAACTGCTCCGGCCAATCAGCTGGAACCGGAATTGAATCATTCGCCGTTGTTAACAACGAATGTTGAAGAAACAGAAATAAGAACAAGACATTAATGGCTTCCGTGGTAGAGGCCATTGCAAATACAGAGAAAGAAGATAAGGAATGTGGTGTGACTGTGACTGCGAAGTCTTCAATTTATGGTTTCGCTATTCAGAGGGTATTTCACACAAAGCAACAAATATGCAACAAGCTCGCGCTCCTCGCTCGTAACCCCTTCACTCGTTAGCCCAAATGGAAGTGAATGCAACAATTATGGTTTTGGAAAAAATTCTTTCTGTGAAGATGCTTCAGATTTGTTTAGTTCAGGGCTTTGTTTCAGTTTTAATCAACTTAAGCTACTAATAATACTGATTCTACATAAATAACTCGATAAAATGTTTTATTGACAAAAGTATTTATATATAAAAAATGAATAATTTCATTTTAACATTTTTAATTTTTAATTTGTTTTCAATAGAAAAAGTTAACAGATGAAAGAATTTTAGGAAAACCAAAAAAATAAAAATAAAGACCAAAATTGAATGAAACCCACGTAGAAACACATCATCACTTCTTTCTTTTCTCGATAAATCAAAGTTAACACACAGGTTAAAATAAGACATTGCATATAAAATACGAGACAATTAATCTTCTTCCAACAATTACAAAATCCATAACTATGCCAATGCATATGCGTAAACTGGACTGCACCATTGAAATATTGAATTATTTCAATCGTTTAAAACATATGGAACAAAGGTACAATTTCACCTCTTACCAAACATATTTTGAAGTGAGAAACACTTTTAGAACGGAAAAGAAGAATCCAGAATCAAGCATTTCAAGCCACAGTATAAAATCACTTACAAAAGCTTTACAATACGAATGCAGAACAAAAGGTTTGCAAAAAGTCAAGCACAATCCATTATTTTTCATCCCTTTCACTGTTCTCTAGTAGCTACTATATACCTTTATTTTGCAGTTACATAACCTTAATAGTGAACAATATGGTAGAAAAAAGTTTTTTTATTGTTACAAATGAAAGGATTGTTTATTCCGAAGCTACTGATTCCCAGTAATGGGACCACCCGGAAATTTCTTGATATCATCCCAGCCTCTTACCCATGGTTGGCCAGGTGTTGCTCTTGTTTCAGGAGCAGAATGAGTCTCAAGATTCTTCATAACTCCTTCTCGCACTGCAGTAAAGACCTGTGCAACAAACACTGGCATGAGAATTCGCACCCCAAAGAAAACAAAAATAACCAAATTGGAATTTCATCATTTAAATCATAAAATAAGACTCACTGGGTTTGTGCTAATTGATTCCGGGGGTTGCTCTTGCCCAGATACCCACTTCCATAAATCTGGATTCTCCTGTAAAACAGAAACAGGATTTTGAGGTGACGGCCGTGACACAGACTCAAAGTCAACATATGTGTCTCAAACTTGAGCAACAAGTTGCTATCACATTTCCACTATTTATCAGAACAAAATCATCAGACAAACTACATTTATCACTAACCTTCCTTCTCAATTTACAGATTTAAGATCTAATTTGCTCATAGATGTTTACAAATAAAGCAGTTAAGTTCCATAGGTGATAAATCAATCTTTCCTCTCCAACTTCTTTTAGAATAATCTCACAAATTAGCAAGACGAGAATCATCACTCCATCCTTTATTGTACTATAAGAAGCCACATTTTCCATTTAAATATTCCACACATAAAAAGGCCCTCTTAAAGGGCACACATCAAAGATTAACAAGAAAACTGACCTAAATTAAATAAAGCATTGATACATTGAAAAGATTTCTCAACCTTTGCATGATCGTAATTAAGTGAATGAGAGCCCATTTTCACATACGAAGAGGGAAGCTCCCAAAAATGCTTAAAACATGAGAAATTATTAGGTGTCCAGGACCACCAGCTCTCTATGGTCCTAACACATGCTTAAACCTTACTGTTTACAAGAAAGAATTAGTAACAGTTGATTATGTGTCATGTGAAAACTTGCGAGGACCATTTAATAATTTCTCCGAAAACACCTAGGATCATGTTGCCAGGACAATAGGTTCTTTTAAATAGATAAGCATGTAACCTCCAAAATACATGTAACCACACCCTATATATTTTAAGAGAGTAATTCTTTTGTATAGAGAATTTGAAATACTTTACTTTAAGTCAATTTATGTTGTTTAGGTAAGGAAATTTCAAAAGAAATTGAAATTCAAGAATGTTATGATAGGAATTAGATTACTTGAAAATAGAAAATTTCAAATTCCACCTAAAAAGTAAGAATTTGAAATTCTTTATATTTTCAAATCCATGTATCTGCTTTACATATTCTCCGCAGCTCAATTATGGTTTCAGCTAGATTTTGGTCTGGGATTCGCCGATGTGAGTAAGATCAAAACATGGTTGGATGACTATTTTTTTTTTTTCATGTTACCTAGAGTTTTTTCATTGATATTGATATATACTTTTATTTATTGGTAATTGAATTTGGTGGTAATACAAACATGTGACACTATTCAGCATAGCAGCAATAGAGTTCTCTCTTCTAATTACAGAAGTTATTTCTACATTTAAGGAACTGTTTTCCATTATTGTTAGTGAAATGAAAATGCGGCTATTAGAAACTATATGGAAAACAACAAATAAGGAGGAAATTTTTAAAAAAAATTAATGGAGTGTTAGCAACATGTTTGACAAGACTCCAGTAGTAGTCTAACTGCTACAAATAAAATTGTTTAACTGATCCAAGCGGAATGAATTAAGATCCCTCGTAATAATCTTCACAGAATCTCTCAATGAACACCGCAGGAAAGCTAAGTAATTTGATTAGCCAGCGTTAATGATGAGCAACCTCATAACATGACGATAACTACGGTAGCTCTTATTGAAATATGGCAGTCCAATCGAAATAATAACACATAAAGTGGAAAAGAAAGTACCAAGTCAAGAACATGAACAAGAGCTCGAATGCGATTTTCATCCAAGGAGTGAATATTGTCCTCCACCCATTTTCCGAGCACCAAATCGAGTTCCAGGAACCCTCGCTGCTTGCTTCTATATAATAGCCTAAGGGAATTGCCATGTAACAATTAAAAGAAAGAAAAATGATGATTCATGAACACATCACTTTTAATATCATTTAAGAATGAAAACAAAAAATGGAAGATTGAGAAGGGGAACCTGTTGAACAAGCGTCTTTTGCTTTCTTCGTTGGATAAATCGATATTCAGAGACAGAGGGTGAGAATTGTTACCAGCGTGGGATGTGAAAGGGTGATGCGAGAAAAGGGGTCTAAGAAACGGGTTCTGAGATGTTGAGGAGTTGAGAAGGGTGGTTACGAATCTTCTGATACGCAAAGAAGCCATGAGAAGGATTTCGTTGTTGTGTGGGTTTAGGGTAGCTTAGGTTTATGCAAAGGAGGAACCTTTCTGCTGCTGCTACCGTGGCTCTCTTTCCGCCACATCCCAACCCCCAAAACCAAACGCATCCTCTCTCAAACGTTTCCCACTCTTTCTCCCCCATTTTTTCACGACTTTCTCTTTTATCTGATCTAAGTTTTTTTTTAGTGATTATAAGGATAATTAAAAAGTGATTTACTTTTAAGTATTTTTCATTCAAAGAAATTGATATGTGATTGTTTATGGTAAAATGAATGCTTCTTTTAATTAAGAGCACAAGTTCTTGAGACGGGTTGGCTTGATTTCTATCTTCAAATGTGTAAAAGGGCACGTATATATAATTTTATATAGAAAGAAAGAGAAAATTATACTTTTAAATAATTATAATTACAGTTTTTAACCTTATTTTTTATTTGAAATTCAAGAATTTAATTAATGAATAAAAAAATAATTTAGATAGTGTAATATTAAAAAGCTATTATAATAAATAGTAGAATTCTATTGAAATATATGTTAGCATTGTAACATTTTCTTATTCATTTATTGAAATGCTACACTAGCTTATTGAATATGAAATATTTAGTAAAATTGATTAATCAGTTAGCTGATAAACTAATTAAGGTTATGTTTCACACAACTAGTCAGATTGATGAAAGATGATAGAGTACCAAGAGCTGGGAAGTAAAACTAGTGCGTAACATAAGAAATGGTTAACAAAATTAGCAACTTATGATATGAGAAAAGGAAAGATAGCATAGTTGAAGTAACAAACATGTAGTGACTTCCTTTTCCTTAAGCATCAGTGATCACTGATTTGTGATGAAACATCAAATATCTAGATGAATGAACTAGTCACTAAAACAAAATGACTTTGAGTAATACTACTTTTGTATGTGACATTGATAAATTGTTTTGGTAGTCTATAAGTCTCAATCTCAAAACACGAAATAGTCTGTACCCTTATCATGCAGATTTGTGAAGATGGTGTGAATCCGATTGTTGAACTAAGTGCTTAAAAGTTAATTTCCCGTCTCTCTGCAAAGAACTTGCCTGTAATAGCTTGGTCAGGAAGAAGGGAAAGCCAGACTCCAGAATCAGCACCATCCTCAACTGACACACTTCCTGCATAACCAGTGAGAGCAGTTTTCACCCAACCAGGGCAATAGCTGTTGATAAAAATCTTCTCACCATCAGGTCTCTCAGAAAGCTTATGGGCCATGAACCTTGTGTAAGCATTCACTGCTAGTTTTGACACTGAGTAGTCTGTGAAAGTTGGAGGCCACCCTCCTGATTTCCAAGTTCCATCTTCCACTTGTTTCAGAAAAGTTCCTACCATCCCATCAATTAGTTCCTCTGTAAGGGTTTCCATATTACTTAGTTTCTCCCTCAATTCTTCATTCTCCAATCTCTGCATTAACTCCACCAACTTAGACTCACTCTTTAATTCATTGTAAGTATAAAAAGTCTTTTACAAAACATGCAAACTAAGCTCTTAATCTTCACAAGTCATAACAGGCTGCTACTAGTTTATTAAGTCTAAAATTGATCAGCAGAATCATACAAATTAAACTCTCTATAATATATCATGCAGCATATTGTTTACTTACATTTCTTTTGCCGTTTAGTCGACCTAGACGTGAGCTCACATTTACAATACGTCCACCAGCAGATGATGGCTTCATCAATGGAATCATGGCTTCAATCATACGCTTGGTGCCAAAATAATTTGTTTCAATAACCAAACTAGCATTTTCCACGGAATTATTAGACCCAAAATTGAAATTAACACCAGCGTTATTTACCTGCAGAGAAATGATATTACTGCATAGTTAGAAACCTGATAAGGACATCTCACATTACATTACATGCTGGTGTTATTTGTAGACTTAAAACAAAACTATGTAGTCTTTATGCTTTCATGTAACTTCTTGAGGTATCCTTTCAGTTAAATTTCATGTTACCTTGGCCAAATCTAAGTTTTATTTGAATGCAAGTTTCCAACAATTTGGCACAGATTGAGTTGCAGTGGGCTTAATTAGCTGCTGCATGTGCATGTTTTAGAAGCTTACCAGAATGTCTAAGCCACCATAATTTTCCTTCAACCAGTCAGAAAATTGGGTGACGGAAGAAGTGTCAAGAATATCAAGTGGATGACATGCCACATCTTGCAGACCACCCTCTTGCAAGACCTTAATTGATTCAACACCAACACTAGCATCTCTTGATGTTAGTATTACAGTTACTCCATGATCAGCAAGTTGTCTACAGATCTCGAACCCAATTCCTCTGTTTCCTCCAGTAACCACCGCAATTGTTTCCTTCGACCACCATCTATGCATAAGCACAAGATTAAACACAAGTGCAAAAAGAGTAGGATCTCTATTCCATGAATTACGGATTGTCCACTCAATTTTGATCCAAAAATCAAGGTCAAGACACAACAAAACTGCTAATTAAAACTAGAGTTTAATCGTTATAGGCCAAAGTAAATTTATTTTCTTAAGATTTTGGATCAAAGTGATACCATATTAAGTTGATTTATAATTCATTTATATCAAATCTCCTTTAAAAGACCCAACTTCATCTAATCACAATCCACCATTTATTCTCAGACTTTTAAAGTAACTTTTATGGAAAGGAACTAGTTTTTATGATAGGACCACATTAAGTTTTTCTTACATTTTACTATAACAAGAGTGACAATACACTTTCTAACATATTTCTTCTTACATATTTTCTCAACAATTTAAAATTTATTGTAAACTACAAAACCATGATAAATTCATTAAACACTAAACTAATAAGAAAAAGACAGTATGTTCACAATAGTTTATTTCTAACATTTCTCTTGTACATAATCAAATCATAAATATATACATATGTAAGATAAGATTGATTTTAAAATGTTATTCTAGTTATAGTCGAAGTATCTTGCAGAAGTATAATATAATCAGATCTTGGAAAAAAAATGTTAAAAAAAGCTTATTTAAATCCTTGCTTAATTGGCTAACAATCATCAGGATTTGGCTTAAGCAATGTCTAGTCTCAACCATTAATATGGAGGAACAGTTCCTTTCACATGATCCATCCATTTATTTAATAAAGTAGTGCCTTCAGTTATGTTCAGAACCAGACCATGGTTAAAGAAGTTAATTATGATATCACTTTTGAGAAATGTTTGGTTTTTTTAGACAGATACCAACAATATGCAGTTACTCTGTAGTTAGATTTCAATGTTGATGACTCGAATTCAATGTTCATGAGGCTATGTATCCTTATCAGAAGGAAAAAAGTAAATGAAAAAAAATGCATGAATATAAAACATGAGAAGGTAAATAGATTGTAAAAAACAACCTCTGGTGATCAGCATAAGGAATTGTCCTGAGAAGAGATATCTCTTGCAACCTCTTCTCTTTTCTCTCTTTAGATTTTTCTTTGTGCCCCATGTTTTTCTACCTCTGTTGGTTTAGCACCAAAACCAAGTGGTATTGAAGTTGAAAGAGATGAAGGTTGTATCTCACACACAAACACACATGCAAAGGACCAAATGAATGGCAATGCATGCATGCCACGTTGTTGGTCTGAGCACGTATCTTGGCCTTTCGGTCAAACTTGTAGAACTATACTTCAGGCAACAGATCAACCAAATTTTGGTTTAAAGCTAAAATTCTTACACCATTTTCAAAATCAAGGTAGAGAAATCTTCCACCGTAACAATTATTGCTTTTCTATGCAACTCTTCTCGTGTTATGTGAACAACATTAATGTTCTTTGTTCTTTGGTTGAAAGACAGTCCAACACAAGGGACCAAAATATAATTTATTGAATTATATTAGATATGAATAGATGTGTTTATATTTATAAATTTTAATTTTTTATTTATAAAATAAAGTAGTTATCTATAATTTTATCTTTCTAATTAATTTTCTTTATTTTGTAACTTTTATTTATACATCAGTTTTTCAAAATTGCATTATTTTGTAGTGGGTGAGTGAACAATGTAATATGAAAAATAAATGTATCATTATAAATGCCGAGAAGTGTATTATTAAAATGGTAAAATAAATATTGAAAATATGGTATTAATGAAAATAAATAGTGTAATATGAAAATAGTAAAAATACTGAAAAAAATAAGATAAAAGAAAACAAAAACAGAGTAGTGAAATCCTATTTATGTAAAAAAAGAAAGGTAAAAAGAAAAACCAATGTTTTTTATTCTGGAAGAAAAACGAAAATGAATAATAATTTAAAAATATTACTCCTCATTCTCATCTTTAATTTCTAATAATATAATTATTTTAACTAGTATTTAAATTACAATAATTATGTGAATATGAAGTAACCCTTAATCTCCTTTTGATTTCTCTAAGCTACCATTTAAAATAAGACATCATTATTAAAAGAATCTTAACACTGTTTGGAAGAATTTTTTTTTTTCAGGATTTTTTATTCCAAGAACATGATTCCTAAGAATTAGCATACGCGAGAGAATCATTATTCCTAAGAATAAGGGATTGGATTGTTATAAATGTTCATATAATACTTATGACTAAATCACCAATTTGATTGTGAGGTAATTTGAAATTAGTTAAAAATAAATAAATGTTTATTTTAATTTGAAAATAAATCAGAAATTATTTTTCTATTACGATTCGGTATTAGAAATCAATTTGAATGTGTTACACGTTTAAAAATCAAAATAAGATATTTCATTCTTTCAGGAATTATTGCCAGCGCTCTTGTTCATTTAAAAAGCATATCATTTGTCTAACTATTTATACAAGTTTATGAAAATTAAAAGATAATACTATTTTCACTATAATTTTTTTATTATTTATTACATTAAATAATTTAATAATAATTCTTTGAAACCATGGAACCTGATAGAGTCATTATTCCTATAATAAAGGCTTGGTTTGTTATAGATCATCTTGAGAATATTTTACAAGTGTTTTGAAAATTAAAAACCACATTAAATCATTATTTTTGTTATACTGTTAACTAATTTAATTAAAGTATCAGAATATTTTTATAGCTATCAAATATAATTTTATTTCAGCAAATTTAGATTTCATTTATATACAAAAAACAGCTTTATATAAGAGGTGGCATGAAAAATATTTTCATAAAAATTTATTTTTTCCCAAATTTTATTTTTCTTCAAACTAAAATATTTTTGTAACAAATTTCCTAAAATCAAATTAAGTGTGTAGAATAAAAGTGTTTTTTTTTATAGTAATATAATTTTTATTCATATATTATCGTATTTATATTGTTATAATTGAGATTATCATATTTTGTTCACCATAATCTCATGATGATCAGGATAACAAATATATTATAATAACGGATTTATCAAAGACACTTGAATAAGATAATGATATTCCATTTATACTCCAAGTAACTGATAATGACAAAATAAGGTAACTAATCTTTCCACTATATCATATTATCATTATTTTATCTTTATATTTGTATTTTTTTAATTTTTAATTAGTTGTATCTTCTATTTATCTCATCCATCTCTATCTCTAAACTAAATATCAATATTTTTTTATTGAGAAAATATCAATAATTAAAAACAATAATGTGCACTATTTTTTTATAGTAAAATAATAAGGCTCAAGCATAAAAATATTCATATATTTATAACTTATTGGGTATTACTTAAATTTTATTTTAAAAAATAATTGATTAGATCTAAACTTTTTATATTTGATTTCAAAATTAGAAATGCTCCTAAAATGTAAAACTTGGATATAAAGCATGATAATGGAGAGAGCCTGAGAGAATATCCACATAATAGTAACATAATATCCCTTTCTTCCGGTCATGTCGTTTTGGTGAAATATAATATCCCCTTTTTTTCTCTACCTGCTTAAGAACGAGGGGTAACGGAACCAAAGCAACACAATCAGAATCAGTTTTGATTTCCTTATCAGACAAGTACCCTTCCACAGTCACAATATGCATAACCTCTTAACACTGTAATTCAGTTTCCACAGAAACACCATATATTAACTGATTCATTGCCTTACAGATATATATAATATATATAAATATATAGCCGTGTGTGTATATATAAATATATATTGCCGCATAAATTGAAGAAACTGTCTTCACCAATTGCAATTTCAGGTACCTTCTTCTTTCGTTATTCTTCTTCCTATTATCTTTTGCACCATCACACTGCACACTCTGCTTAAGCCAATTAGCTTCAGGAGATTCTCTTGTGTAACTTTCTTCTCTCCTTTGACCCATCCCCTTCAATTCAATCGCTGGTTTTCTTTTTCCAGTTGGTGGTTTACGACTTTTGAGTTTCGAGATTTTGACCCTTCCAACCCCACGTAACCGCAACGCAGATCTGAGGCCAAAGTTAGCATCTTTCGGTCCTTCAAAATTCAAATGCCCCATTGGGTACCTCCAATTTTCTGAGTTTTGGAGATTTTTGGAGAAAGAGCATGTCCGGGGCAGGTCAAGCCATAGACATGGATAACGTGGGGTTTTCGAAAGCGAAAGCCGATCATGGCCGTGGCAAGAAAACCGGCACGGTGTCGATGGATCACGTGCTTCTTGCCTTACGTGAGACCAAAGAAGAGAGGGATCTTCGAATTCGGAGTCTCTTCGATTTCTTCGATGCTGCCAATAATGGGTACTTGGACTATGCTCACATTGAGGCTGGTTTGTCTGCACTGCAGATTCCCCCTGAGTATAAGTATGCCAAGGAGCTTATCAAGGTGTGTGATACTGATAGGGATGGTAGGATAGATTACCATGATTTCAGGCGGTACATGGATGACAAGGAGTTGGAGCTTTATCGCATATTTCAGGCCATTGATGTGGAGCACAATGGCTGCATTCTCCCTGAAGAGCTTTGGGATGCACTTGTCAGGGCTGGTAAGTATTCTTTTACCTTCTTCAAAGTTTAGTACTACTCATTTAGTTCATTGTGTATTGCACCTCATGGCTTCTAATTACTGCATCTCAAGTTTTTTAACATTATCCTTCAGTTACATGTTAGCATAATCGAATATGTTATAATATATGGTAAGGTCGTTGGCTTTTGTAATAATTATTTTGAAGGTTATGACTAAGATGGTTTTTGAATAATTGACATGCCTATGATGATTTCTGATTGATTCATGATGCATGGAAGTTAAATTATTATTTAATTGGATTTGCAGTCATTTGCTATCTGTCCTCTTCACCATTATGTTCTTGTAGTGTTTTTAGTATGTTGTTGGTTGTTCATTTTTTCCTTGAGTGGGCCAAGACATGTTGACATTCGATGTTGTTTCTTAAACTTGAATTGCTTCTCGTGGCTGTGATGGGGTGAGCTTATTTGTAAATTGTATAATTCGGACTATAAGGGTTTGGTTTACAAAAGACATATGTGGTTGTAGTCATAACAGTTATGTGTGAGAAAAGGTTGAGCCCTACTTCTTTAGAGACTGCAGGGCTTTTACATTTGTTCACAAATATGCCCAATCCTTGTGATTTCTGAACGTGTTTCTTTTGAAGACGTTCCAGTGTGTTGTTTATGGATTAAAAAAAAAAAAAGATAGAAAGAACTTTTTGAATAATTCTACAAATATGAATGGTGCTTTAGATTTGTGAAGGCTGATACAACTTAAATCTTTGAAGTTAAATTCTATTGTGCTTGTTGCTTATATTCTTCGTTACTATTTTTGATTTTTTGTATGTGGTGATTTGTTCATATATTTATAATTCTTATAGGTTTTCTAGATGGTATTCCCTGGTACCTTTATGTGAGTTTTTCTGTTGTATTTATTGTAAGCATATTCAGCTTCTATGTTGCAGGGATTGAAATTGATGAGGAGGAGCTTGCTCGCTTTGTGGAGCATGTTGATAAGGATAATAACGGAATTATCACTTTTGAGGAGTGGAGAGATTTTCTTCTACTTTACCCTCATGAAGCAACTATTGAAAATATCTATCAGCATTGGGAGAGGGTGTGCCTTGTTGACATTGGGGAACAAGCTGTGATTCCTGAAGGCATCAGCAAACATGTGCACAGGAGCAGATATTTTATTGCTGGGGGAATAGCAGGAGCTGCTTCTCGTACAGCAACTGCTCCTCTTGATCGTCTAAAGGTGGTCCTACAAGTTCAGACTGGACGAGCTTCTATTATGCCGGCAGTGATGAAGATATGGCAACGAGATGGTGTATTAGGGTTTTTCCGAGGTAATGGATTGAATGTTGTCAAGGTAGCTCCGGAGAGTGCCATCAAGTTTTATGCTTATGAAATGCTGAAAAAAGTAATTGGAGAGGCTCAGCAGGGAAATTCGGATATCGGTACTGCAGGAAGACTTTTTGCAGGTGGTATGGCTGGTGCAGTTGCACAGATTGCTATCTATCCAATGGATCTTGTCAAAACTAGGTTACAGACTTGTGCTTCTGATGGTGGAAGGGTTCCTAAGCTTGGTACACTTACAAAGGATATATGGGTCCATGAGGGACCTCGGGCTTTCTACCGAGGTCTTGTTCCATCTCTTATGGGTATGATTCCGTATGCAGGGATTGATCTCACTGTATATGACACCTTGAAAGATATATCCAAGAGATATATTCTTTTAGACAGTGGTACGATATTACTGCAACCACATTATCTCTTTAACATAATGATTTTATTTTACCAGTTCTAAAGTATTAAATCTTTGAAACTTAGAAAGTCCTATTCTTTTTTCTCCTTCACAGATCCCGGTCCTCTGGTACAACTTGGATGTGGGACAATTTCAGGTGCTCTTGGAGCTACTTGTGTCTATCCGCTGCAGGTTATTCGAACAAGGTATAAAGTTATGTCAGTAGTAATGTTATTTCTCTGCTCACTTTCGCCCAAATGGAAATATGGATTGGGGGGGCGGGGGATGTCAGTTTTGTTCTTTTACTCTAGGTTTCTTTTTGATACTTTCTGCGTGCTCTTTGTTGACATAACCTTTTTCATGATTCTTAGGCTGCAGGCACAACCTACCAACAGTACCGGTGCTTACAAGGGAATGTCTGATGTATTCTGGAAAACTCTCAGGGATGAAGGCTTTAGAGGTTTCTACAAGGGGCTCATTCCTAATCTCCTCAAAGTTGTGCCAGCTGCAAGTATTACTTACTTGGTTTATGAAAACATGAAGAAGAGTCTAGATCTTGAGTAGAGGGTCATAATTAAACTGGCTAATTTCAAATATTATAAAGCCGTGAATTGTTGATGGTGACGAAAAAGAACAGAGATTACTAGTCCTGTAGGCACTATTACAGATAGTCATTCTTCCGAGGATATCTTAAAACACGATTTTGTAGTCAGAAAGTTTTTCCCCATGCTTATCTGAACTAAAATATTGAGAAGCTAGGTTGTACTCTAGATATACCAAGGTAATAGGTTATCTTTTCAATCTGTACTTGTTCAACTGTTTCATATAGTCAAAAGCGAAGGCACATCATTGTGTTTCTCCTCTATTTTCATGTCACTAGAAATTCCATTTACCTAGAAAACTGACGTATTGATTTTTGATTGAATAGAATTGATGGATAGAATGACGAGAAAATGAATTCTTATCAGATTTGTTTAATATACACTGTGACTAACTCCACATGCGAAATAGGGATTGTTGTCGTACTTGGGTTAAGTACAGAGAATTGCTTTAGAGGAAACCTTGGACTCTTACATTTAGGAATTCCTGGTGAATAAAGTAATAGCTGTCTCTTGATCATTTTGGTCTGCTACAGGATAAGAAGATCTATTTCCTGTTTGGTATGTGGATTTTCACATGCCTAACTTTTGCACTGTCTTGTGTGGTGTTTAGGCAGAAAAACCCGTAGAAATATCTAAGAATCTTTTCAGACTGATGAGATCACTTTCTCATACGTGTCTTTCGAATGAATGATCACATTTTATGTAATATTGAAATACACTTAATCACTTTCTAAGGTCATTTTATCTGATATTGACCCTGTCATTGGCATTTAGTTTGTGGAGGCATGCAATGTGCAATGCATAATGCATTCGTTTCTGTTCATGACATCACATCAAGTTTGGTAGTTGGGTTAGGTGTAATATCATGGTGTTAGGATGGACATGAACCATAGATTGCATAAAACTTCCCATGTGATATGCACCGTAATCGTTCATGACTACCTGTCACTAGCTTGGCACACTGAAGATGTTCTTCTGTATTGGTACTTGTACGCGTAAATGGCATAAAGTTTGCATATTCGAAACATGGACAAGTCACCACAGCACAAACGTGAACAGTAATTGACAGCACAAAGTCAATGTTGAAAGTACCAATTTTTCTTTCATGATTGCAGCAAACAAATCACTTTATTCATGGCTTCCAACAAAACACAGGAAAATGTTACATTTCCTATATGGATATATCTCAAATCACTCACTACCTCCCTACCTGAGTGAACCATTAAAAGTTTCAAACTAATAGATGAAAGAAAAACACAGTAAATGAGCTAAACATAATCATTAATTTAAGATGAAACTGCAGTCTGTGTCTGTTACATAGCTGCAAGGTTTTAAATTGCAGTTGTGTCACAATTTCATCAAATGATGGGCTACTGTAGACTACAATTATGAATCATGTTACGGTCGAAATCGTGGTTGCAGACTGCTGTTTAAAACCTTATGAAGTTGAATAAGCAGTGTAGGTGCAGCTTTGTGAATTGAACCTGGAAGAAAGGCTTTGCCTTCCCTAAGCCTTTGTGAATTGCCTTTTGGTACTCCTCTCTTCTTCAGAAGGAGAGTAGCATAATACTCAAAACCCGAACTTCGTTTTCATCTTCCTCTTCACTTTCTTCTTTCTCCATTACTTGGCTTAGATAGCAATTGGAATGAAGCACATTGGTGGTTTCAAATCTTGCAAACATTCAAGCATATAAATAACCACTCCAAAGGCACCGACACGTGGAAGGATCACCTTCAATTCCAACTTATTAGCACGGAATAGAAAAAACCGACAAAAGAAAACAGATAAGCCTAGGCATTAAAAAAAGAATCAAATCACATTAAAAGCTATTCTGTTAAGCACACTCAAGAATATTATTGTTCTTCTGCTTTAAACAATTCTCTCAGAAATTCTCACAACCGACAGGGAAGGATAATTAAAGATTAAAGACGTTAAAGAGGATTTGAAAAACAGGTAAAAAAATTGAAAAAATGGTTATAATAATAAAAGATGGTAGGTTAAAGCAGTCATAGAGACAAAAGAGCCAAGTGTAAAGAGAGAATAGGGTTGTGGATGAGCACTTGCATTTATAAAATGTGGTAGAATGGGTTGGCACCATTCAATTGGAGTTGGTGCATGAGACTAATGCTTATGAAGATAAATGCTAAAATCTAATAGCCACTAATGCTTCAGTGGGCTTACTAAATTCGGTGTTGAGTGTACTATAATTAAAGAAAACCAATACTCTACTTTTTCTTATTCTTCTTTCCTATTATATAACCACATACCCTTCAATTTAGCCTATGCTAGCACACATCTTTCTGTACGGAGAGGAATTGCAATTATTGGACCCCTCGTAATAAAATAACTCACCTTAGGTTGTGGTAGGATTTGAAAAAAATCCTATTTTTCATTTTTTTTAAGTTTATTTCAATGGACTTGTTTCAAATAAGTCCATATTTAACAATTAAAACTAGAATTTCTTAGATGTATTTGAATTTTTTTTGTTAAAATTGGAAGGTTCAGTTCAGTTTGTGAGAGAAAATCTGATTTATCAAAATTTATTTATATTTATAAATTTGTGGTAGATGAGTAAAATGTTAGGTATTTAAGTGTGAGTATAAGTCTCACATTAAGTTGAATGAGAAATTGCAACAACATATAAGAAAAAAGACTCATAAACATAATATCTTTAAAGCTTTAAGTTGAAGATGGTGTTGTTTCCTTAGGTGGGTCCGACTCTTATATCATTCTTATTTGATCTTCCTAATGTTTCTCCTCTCGATTTTCTCAACGATTTGTGATAACCGGCTGAGACGAGTACAGTTTAATATTTCTATTAAAACTCTTTATCTCATTCTTATTTAATCTCCTCACCCAATTATTTCTCGTCTCAACTTTTCTAACATAATACAATATATTTAACATATGTGATGAGGTGAAAGAAGAGTTATTTTCATAACGTGGACCTTACATTATTAATACTAAGGAAGAAAAGTACTAATATAAAATATTATTAAAAAGATAAAATACATATATTTTGAAGTTTTAAAAAATATTATAAATAGGTGTTTAGAAGATTTGTTAAGTTCATAAAATATAGATGTTAAGAGTTATTGAGTATTTATGTATATAAATAGAATACAACAATTTATTCTTTATTTTTTCTTTATTATTAAAGCTTAAATATTTAACTATAGTAAAGTAAAGTAGAGAATAAAATTATTCATTATAATATAACATTAGATTCAAGATATAACACTAAAATATACCATTACACCGCAAAACCAATCCAAATTAAACTTTAAAAATTAGTTTGATGTGATTCGAGTATTTCTTTTTTTTTTAATATTCAAAGTGAAGACGAACACCCCTTGTCAAAACAATTTTTTACGATACAGCGTCTATTTGATATGAATAGTAATGAGTATTTTATCAAATTCAGCTAAATAATCATTTATTAAAGTAGGGTTTTTTCATCATATAATTTATTATTTAAACTAATTATATTAAAATGGGCATATATAGTACTCATATTATCACAAGATAAAAAATGAGAACAAGTTTATAAATAAAATTAATTAAACGTTGAAAAAAAAAAGTAATACATTAAGGAAAAAGGAAAAAAATTCAATTAGAATCGTCGACTCCATTAATAACCTATGAACATTCTATTTGATGATAGCTGATGTATAATTTTTCCTTCACTACCAAATAGTTAGGTTAGGAATTAGAAAGCTCATGCAGACACAGTCCACAAATCTTTATGTCATAAGCAAAATCTGCAGCAAATATTAGTAACCTTGCTTATGATACAGAAAATAATGTTTATTAATAATAAATGATGAAATTTAAAATCAGCGTGGATGTGCCGGAGTGGTTATCGGGCATGACTAGAAATCATGTGGGCTCTGCCCGCGCAGGTTCGAATCCTGCCGTTCACGTTTTTGTTTTTTCACTTAATTTCGCCGTTCAAATGTCTTTTAGCTTTCTTTTTTGCTTTGCTCTACTGTGAGCAACATCTGAATCTCCAATGCATCAAAAGACCTTGCAACTGATAAACCAATGCAAATCCATTTCCCAACTATACCAAATCCACGGCCACACCATCACCACCGGTGTCTTACCTCTCCACACACTCCATATCTTCAACAAGATCCTGGCCACCCTCACCACCCTACTCTCCGCCCCCAACACCACCACAACCCACCATTCCAACTCACTAATAACCTACTATGCACTCTCCCTCTTCCATTCCCTCCCAAACCCCACCACATTCTCCTTCAACACCCTCATCAGAATCCATACCCTCCTCCTCTCCCCTCTCCCCGCCCTCCGCCTCTTCTGCACCCTCCGCCGCCTCTCCCTGCCCCCTGACTTCTACACCTTCCCTTCTGTCCTCAAAGCCTGCGCCCAACTCTCTTCCTCCTCCCTCGCCCAATCCCTTCACTCCCAACTCCTCAAGTTCGGCCTTTTACCCCATTTGTACGCCTTCAACTCCCTCATACGCGTATACTGTCTCCTCCATAGAATCAACGATGCCCACAAACTGTTCGACGAAATGCCTGTGCGAGATGAAATATCCTGGGGGACCATGATGGCGGGGTACAGTCACTTGAAACTGTGTAACCAAGGCATTGAACTCTTTAGTGAGATGATGGCTTTGGAGGTTAAGCCGGATAATAGCGCGTTGGTGTCGGTTCTCTCCGCTTGTGCTCAGTTGGGGGAGTTGAAACAAGGTAGCATCGTCCATGATTACATTAAACGGAATAGGATACGGGTTGATTCGTATTTGGCAACCGGGTTGGTGGACTTGTATGCGAAATGTGGGTGTGTTGAGACTGCGAGGGATGTGTTTGAGTCTTGCGAGAAGAAAGAAGTGTGCACGTGGAATGCCATGCTTGTTGGGTTCGCGATTCATGGGGAAGGATCGATGGTGTTGGAGTATTTCTCTAGAATGGTTGCGGAGGGAGTCAAGCCTGATGGGGTGAGCTTGTTGGGGGTGTTGGTGGGGTGTAGCCATGCGGGTCTGGTTTGCGAAGCGGGAAAAGTTTTTCAGGAGATGGAAACTGTGTATGGGGTTGCTCGGGAGGAGAAGCATTATGGTTGCATGGCTGATATGTTGGCCAGGGCTGGGTTGATTGAGGAAGCGGTGGAGATGATAAGAGGGATGCCAAGTGGGGGTGATGTGTTTGCGTGGGGAGGGTTGCTTGGAGGGTGTAGGATTCATGGGAATGTTGAGGTTGCAAAGAAAGCAGCGAAGCAAGTAATGGAGATTAAGCCTGAAGATGGTGGGGTGTATTCTGTTTTGGCTAATATGTATGCTCACAGAGGGCAATGGGATGATTTAGTCAAGGTAAGGAGATCATTGAGTGCTAACAGAAGGGCCAAGAAGATTACTGGTTGTAGTTTGATCAGACTGAATGACGATACCTAGGCTAAGATTCGGATGATAGGTTATGGGGGAAAGGGAGGTGTATAGATTATTTGGATGTTAGGTTAGGATAGATTTGACTATGGCTGATTGTTATTTTAAAAAAAATGGCTAATAATTTGTTATTGTTGTTGTTTGTTAAATATTTGTACTTGATTTTTTGCTGTCCTCCAACCAGCTCAAGAGCTTCGTGATATTGAGGTCCTTCAAAGACCTTCTTTTGGTTCATGGCAATGCGTCACAGGAGATGTGTCACCTATTACTGTTGAGTGAAGATGTTTTTTTATTGTTGAAATGAGAGCGAGAAAATCCCAACTACAGAACTTTGAAGAATACATAATTGAAGCACTATCAACTTCCACAAGCAGTGTAAGAAAATATGGCACATTCAGAAGTCCTGAAGTCGGCAAGTAATGCTTGGGTAAGATGTCCGCAGGTAATGTGTTGGAATTTAGCTATCTAGTGTTATGTTATTTTATTTACCGACAAATAGGATAAACTAAATTCTGATAAACTTAATTGTAATCATAACAAAGGAAGAACATCTTTAAACAAAGTAGACAAAAAGAAAGGTAATACATTGAATGTCTTAGTTTGAGTAGTCTTGTAACTTTTTGCTAAAATAATTTGATGCTCACAGTGAGGTTCAGGAAATTACTTTTGGCGTCTATCTTTCAGTTACGAGCAAACCTATTATGTGATAAAAGCTACGTAATTTCATTCTCTCCTCTCTGTACTATCTAATAGATATTGATATTCGCCTTTGACTATAAATTATTATCATACATTATGAATTTATTAGTATTAAACTAAAAAAAGTAGAGTGTTCTCCTATACATTTATTTTACATGTTTTGTGTTTGTAAGTGCTCATGTTTTATATTTGTAAGAATGTACTGCACTACATGATATTCTGCTTACTTTTTTCATGCATTTAAATGAAAATTTAACTCTTGGTCACATCACATGATTTCTTTTGTTACTTCTATTTGTAAGACCTTAGAAAATTACAAGACCTTAGAAAATAGCTCATTTAACGTTTCATATTTTTTTTATACAATCTTAATTATATCACACAGAAATTCTATAATAGACATATTGTATAAATATCTTTGTATTTATCTAAGATTTCAAGATATACCTTTAAGATCAATAGAATGAGAGACTGTAATTGCAAAGTTGATAGAGTGAGAGACTTCTTCCTGTGTCATCATTCTCAAGGTTGATAACGTAAGAGACTTCAAGTGTCCTTATAAGTAATCATCATCAAAGTTAAAAGAGCGTAAGACATTAAACCATCACCCTCAGTAGACATTGTCAAGTTTGGTAAATACTTCAGATATTCTCCCTTATTAAGTTTGATATAGAGATGTTCCATCATCTCCTTTTTAGCGAGTACAACAACATCAATGAGTAAAAAATAAGCTGCAGGTTGGTGCCAAAAAAACTAGTAATCATACTAAGAAATAATACAAGAATTTGCAATAAAATAATTAACAATACAATATTGCATTTGTTATGTGCAAATAAATAATGACGTGCAATATCAAGATACTTGTTAAACAAACTAAGCAATCGGGAATACAAGATAATTTCCAATGCCATAAAAAAAAAAAAAAAAAAAAAAAAAAAAAAAAAAAAAAAAAAAAAAAAAAAAAAAAAAAAAAAAAAAAAAAAAAAAAAAAAAAAAAAACTAGCAATGTCATTACATACTAGTTGTGAAGAAGAGATGCAGATGTCCTGATATTCAAAAAAATATATACCAAATGGAATGGTAACACATGGTGCACATAAAAAACAAGGTAACTCATGATAAAATGGAAACGTCGAAAAAGGGTGAAAGACAAGATATTAAATGTCTTGTCCTAAAAGGAGAGAGCACTGAGAAAGTATAAGGAAATTGGAGCGCGATTTAGTAAGTTATTTATTAACATCAAGATAACTACTCGTTAAGTAGTGTCCTTACTTGTACTTGAGACTGAAAATTACGTATTATTAAATTATTTATTGACTTATATAATAATTTATTGATTCATATTTGAGACTAAAGAGACATCTACTAATACACTATTTAACAGCTTGTTGGATAACATTAAATAATTATATATATTAGTCACATTATCTTTAGAAATCATAAATATTGGAAGATTACTTGCTTAAAAATAAGAGATTGATTATTTACCAACAAGATTTGTTAATTTAAGGATGAATTAGTACCAATATTTGAATTATAATAGGATTATACTTTAACACACAATTGAATCGACGTAATAAATGGAGGAATGAAATGAGTAAACAAAAGAGATAAGAATAAGGTACTACAATCTTATTATCTTATGTAGTTCACAAGGTCGGATAAGGCGTTAGTAAATAAGATTCTGAGTCCAGACTATAAAATCGTGTCACTTCCGGAGCCTTCTAAGGTTCACCTGTCAAAACCAGAAAGTGACACGTGTCCTGTGCCTTGCATATCCCAGAACCTTCTTTCTCTATCACTGCAAACGATCATATCCACCAAACTATATAAGAGCGCCACTAGAGTTATCAACTACCACAGCATACAAAAAAAACGAACACAAACTGATTTCAATTTTCGCAGCTGCAAGAAACAAGTAGAACTTGGAAATCATGGCTTTCAGGCATATGGTAGTATTTTGTTGTTTCTTCAAGTTGTTATATGTGTGATGCATTTATGTTAATATGTAGCGTGATGTTACTGACCATGACTATATGTGATGTGGTGCAGAGGGCAAATTGGTTAGCAGCGTTGAAAAACGGTGTCGGAGGTAAGGCAGCGTTCGCAACCTCGACAGCGCCAAAGATGAAAGCTTACGCAGCTCCGGCTGATTACGGGCGTGTTAGCCAGCAGAAGGGGAAGTCAACGAAACAGGACTTTGTGGCGGTGTACGTGGCGATTGGGATGATCACGTTGTCGACGGGGCTGGGTCTCCACACTGCGTGGCAGCACCTGAGGAATTCCCCAGAGGTGCACGTGAAGAAGAAGAGAAGAGAGACTCTCCCCGAAGTGGTGGAACCCGAGCACGTGGCGGAGGAGTCTGAGAAGTTCATCAAGAATTCCTTCTTCCGGAAGGTGGCGCACGTGCAAGACCGCATCTACCCCGATCACCACGACATCCCTAACGCCGTTCCCAAAGACGCCTATGCCCACAGACCCCGTCTCGAGACTCTCAAATCCGTTGGGGTTGATCCTTCTCACGTCTGAGTCTATTGTAAATACAACTCAACCGTGTCTCTGTCTCTCCTCTGTAACTCACTGTAGTGGCTTTTTCAAGTTCAAGATTAGAAAGTAATCAAATTCTAATTTCAACTTCAACACCTATTTACTAATAAGTTTACTACAAGTTGATTTCGGAAGCTTATATCATACAAAGTAAATTCACACTCATCGCTTAGAATACAGATTATTACACCAGAAGTAATAGTAACAAGCTAAATCATATACTCAACATATTATCCTGTCAACGTCCGATTTTGTCTAGACAATCTTTTAAATTAAAATATAATGATAAAAATAAATAATAATATATATTTATTAACTTAAATTTTCTTGAAATAATAATAATATAAAAATAAATAAAATTTGAATTTTTTTATTACAAAACAAAAAAACTAAGAAAAGGTGATGATTTAAAAAAAAATAAAATAAAATAAAATAAATAATTAATAATAAAAAAACGAAAATAATAAGAAAATAACAAAAATATCTAAATAAAAACAACAGAATCTGAAAATTTTAAAAAAATAATA
>Ga0209700_101753_pt1 | contig 45102 bp, 39 predicted proteins | sample SiratroredBW_FD_187528 | JGI IMG/M metagenome (GOLD analysis project Ga0209700, IMG submission 187528) | Root nodule microbial communities of legume samples collected from California, USA - Siratro red BW (SPAdes) (version 2) | ecosystem: Host-associated > Plants > Roots > Nodule | place: USA... | reverse complement strand
TTTTAAAAAAAAAAAAAAAAAAAAACTAATAAAAACGCATTCGATCATATATCATTATCACTTTTATAATTGTCGGGTACAGAGTCGAATTTAGTTAGTGGATAGTCACATTCACTTATCTGAAACAAGAGTCTTGCTTATAAACTTGGTTGTTAAATATTTTATTCATTTTGAAATAAGTGTCGTTTTCGTATTTTTTTTTAATATTTATTGTTTTATAATTTAAAGCATTTATTATCTTTTTAGCAGCATCCTTCTTCTCCTTCTAAATTAGTTTCTGATAAGCATTTTTTAAAAATAAATATTTTTTAAACATTTGACTTAAATTTATTTTTTGTTCTTGTAATTTTGCATATATATGAAACTTTTATCCCTGATAAATTTTAATTGCAAATTTAACTATTTAATTTTCTAAAATTAAATAATTAAATTTTATTATTTAATTTCTTAAAAAATACATATCTATAAATAATAATAACAGTATTAATTACTCATTTATGTGAGATATCAGTAATAGGTTTAACACTTAATTTCAATATATATTATTTGATTTTCATATTAACAGTTGAATAACATGTTAACAAAATAAATTAAAATTGCTTAATTGTTAAATTTGAAAAACCAACCCTACCATTAAAAGTTTATAAAGACCATATAAAACTGGATTGATTATAATATAAGAATTTTTAAATGCATCCGTGGCTGCAAAACTAGTGTCATTTTGCAATCTGTGAATTCAGTGACTATTCCAAGGATTAGAACTGCAGAGATGGACCCCTAGGTTAAGGGACCAGGGACCCTTAATGACTTTACCACAAAATAAAAACTACCCTACAATCAATTTAATGAATATTTTGTGCCTGTCTCTTTTCTTCCCTTCCTTTTCCTAAAATCTGACACTCTCACCTAACAACTTCCATTGCATAAAATAGGGTCACCAAGGTACACACACAAAGGCATTTAATTGATGAAGTTGGAATTTTGTCAAAATAGATGCTGTCTTTTATATCATTGGTATAAATTGAAAGGATCCCACAACAACCTCTGCTTAGGCCACATATCATGGGAGCCTCAAACCCTTTTAAGAAAACCAACCTAATTTTCTAAAAAAAAGTGCTTTTCAGAAATAGATTAAACTATAAGTACATATATCAATATTGGTATCATGTTAGGTTAAGAAATTTACATTAAACATAAAAACTTGCCTTTGGAATTCAAGTTTTAAATAAAAATTCAGTCAGTTTGAATGCTTTGGGGTAGCAATGTCATCAATGGCATTTACTTTCACCTTGGTCCATTATTTAATAAAAATAGGTAACTTGAGATAAATGACTATATAGCTGTGTACCTTTGTCTTTTGGTGGGTGGTATACAAAATGTTAACCCCCACACACAATTTCTTTGGGAAACCATAATCAACAACAACACCTAATAATGTAATCAAAGAGAAGGAAGAAAAAAACACCCTTTATTAAAGTTGAGTAAATTGATGTTTGCACGTTAACACCCATGGATTTAAAATGCTGTACTTGATGTTGGAAGCAGACATTATAAGCATAAAATTTCGCATTGTAATACTAAAAAAATGTCACATTAGACAAAACAATGATTGTTAGCCAAATCTCAGCACATCAATGTATATTTCATTTATTGAAGATTAAAGTATTAGTACAAAATTTTATCAATCTATATTATATCAAATACTTTAGCGAAAATACTAATTAAAGTGCTATGAAATAAATGAATAAGATTGATGTGGAAGAAGGTTGGTGTTAATTACCTAGGGTTAGCTCGAGTGTAGAAGCCAGCGTTAATGGAACTGCCACCTCCCAAAACCCTTCCTCTTGCATTCAGCACTCCATCTGTTGAAATGAAGTACTGAGAAGCCGAAGTTGGTGAAGTGTCTGCCAATGTAATGTGAAAGTTCTGCAGGAATGACACATTAGGGTTGTTGAAAGGGACTCCTCCTCTTTCCAGCACCAGAACTTTGAATTTCTCAGACAGTGTTGCAGCCAATGGACACCCTGCAGTGCCACCTCCCACAATTATATAGTCATACCCACCATCCTGTGAAGAAGACTCCAATGAGCTCGCTTTCCTGATAAATGGGTACCCCTCATACCAATTCCACTTTCCTGCAATCACATATTTTCATCTTCAACACCCCCATGTAATGTTTCTTGACAAAAACAACAACTAAAGATACAAGGTTGGCTTGTATTGTGTTACATTACATCTTCCTAGGTAAGGAAAAACTGCAGTGAAACATAACAGAATCTATTTTTGTATGTACTAGGAAAGTGAACATTCTATATATAGCCCGGTGAAAGCTCCATTGATGTAGAAAATACCCGAATCATTGACTATATAATACAGAAAATTGTTTTGAGATTGATTAGTGTCAATGTAAGATAGGATTGTGCAAATATATTGTTAATGAAAACTCTAGAAAATGTACACAAATAGATATACAGAAGGTGTTTAGTATATATATATATATATATGATCAGATGGAACAGACCTTGAGAAAGAGGTAAATGGTTGAGGAGGCATAGAAGTGAGCAAAGCAAGAATTTGAGTGCACCAATGGACGCCATGGAGTCTCAGAAAAACAGCTTCTTCAACCTCTAAGTGGCTGGCTCTGGTTGGCCTTCTCTCCTGTGTGTGCATGTGCACCATATAAATATTCTCGAACACGTCCTACCTGTACCAAAACCCTGCCCCCACTACTTTATTCTTTAACACATTTTTTTAAGACAATTTTAACCAATGTTTTATGAATTAAAAAGAGAATTTTTTTTCTCCTTTTATGTCTAAAACATATCAAAAACTGAAATATTTTAATATAAGAAACACAAGTTTACAAGTGTTTACTTTTTTAGTTGTGTAACTTTGATAATTGATAATGACTTGATATCTAATAGGAATTGATTAAGATAATGAAGTGATTAGAAATGGTTTTGAAAAGAAGTAAATAAAAGATGAAGGATGGGAGTTAATGGCAATGAATGTAAGTCTCCCGTGCTTGTTGAGAAAGGGTGAAACAGCATCTGAAGAAGGCATTAAATGAGGAAACGAAGGTGAAGGTTTTGGGAAGATGGTGACCGTTGGATTTGGGAAGGTCTGCAAACTTATCCACCACTTTTATAAGAAGACAGCTCACTCACCGGCACCAGCAATAAAGCTTCGTATTTATTATGCTACCAAATATATGTAAATTCTCTCTCTCCATTCACTCTTTTCTTCTCTTTTCTTTCCTTCTTTATTTTTACTTCGTTAACTAAATTACTGTTCCTTTCTCTCACTTTTCTGTCTTCTTCAAAAAAAAAAAATTCATTTATATTCAAATATAATTTAACCCGTATATACCTTTAATCTACTCATTGAGTCTCTCAATTTTAAAAAATCAATCATTTTAGTTGGCCTCTGGAATCTTGATTATATTAAGTTCTAAATAACACATTGCATTGTTTCTTAAGTGTAAGACTGTTTATTTTATTTAAGGTCGTAAAAATACTTTTATATGGACTTTCACATGGTTACAATTTTTTCTTTTAATTTTTGTGATAGAGAAACAATCAAGTACAGACATTTAGTACTAATATAGAGATGGTGGTGTGGAAATATCTCTGAAATATTAATTTATTATATTTTTTATACAATAAGTGAGTTTTTTTCATTCTAATACAATTATTTTACAAAATTTCTATAATAAATAAAAAAAAATTGATTATAGGTAAATGTGTCATGTGGTCAAGATTTCATTACAATTTCAAAATTAAATTGTATCATCATGAATTTTAAAAATTGAACAGTATAATAAAATTAAACTGAAATTGTGTCAATGTTATAACAGCACAATTTCAATTAATATTGTAATGATATAATTTATTTTGAATTAAATAAAATTGTGTTATCATGACACCATTTTTTCTTAATAAAATCTTGCCAACTTAATATGATTTACTCATAGTGAATTTCTTCTTAATAAAATCTTGTCAACAAAATATGATTTACTCATAGTGAAATTAAAAAAAAAAAAAAAACTAGTCCATTTAGAAAAATTTTGTGAAAAAAAATACATCAAGAAAAGAAAAAAACCTAATAAATGTTGTTGATTTTTTTTCAATATAATTGAAATTTTACTTTAATACAATAACTATAATTTTATTTGAATATTAATTGTACACTCAAGTACTTAAGTTGATCTTGTCATGGGAAGGCAAAAGTAACATTATTTTTTAGTAAAATAGTTTCTTTAAATAGAAAAAAGAATATTTTTTTGTCAATGATTTTGAATTTTAAAGAATAGATCTAAAAAAATTAAACGAATATAATAATACTTTTGAATTTTAAAGAATATTTTAATTTAAAAGAGTAAAAGTTAACCGATTAACTTTTTCACCTAAATAAGTTTCACCTCACATATCAATGTCTAAATAAATATTTACTTGCTTGTATTAAGATTATTCAATTTTTTACAACTATATTGAAAGTAAAAAGCTGATAATATTTGTTCTATGGTTATACAATAAATGTATAATAAATTAAGACGTTACTGCATAAGACTAGGAAGATATTTTAATGGTTGCAGTGAAACTGAAAATTGACAGATATCAAACAATTGAAATTAGTCATTTAATAAATTTAGAAATAAATATATATATATATATATATATATATATATATATATATATATATATATATTTCACTCTTGGTTTTCATCCAAAGTCTGTCTCCCGCGCATACTGTGAATAGAAAAATTTATTGTGGTGATCATTGCCTGTGTTATTTGGTGGTTCTGTTTATCAGTTGACAGGTAAAATAGACCAAGACAAAAGGAGCCGAAGAACAATGAATGACCCATAATTTTAGTTATCTACTTCCAGCGTTTCAAATAATTAATCACGAAATTAAAGTATTACAATCATTTAAACATAAATTAAAAGATCCATCTCAATGCAGCAGAAGGTACATATACTATTATATGTACAAACCACTACAGTTGGTAGTTGCAACCAGACAACTACGTAGTATTTCTTATACCACCTCCTCCCCCAACAGCTATGCACAAGTTAACAAAGAAAAGAAAAAAAATTATATACGTAAAATAATAATAATAATTTGCCTGCAAGTTGCCAAACTATATGCAACTCATGTACATCAGTAATAAATGCAAAGATAAAGACATATAATAATAATAATTCCTTTATACGTATATTTTTTATTTTGTTGGTTTTTTTTAGTGGGGAGATCTACAGCTAACTTGAACATTAAGACTAATCGGAGAAAATGTAAACGGACAAAAATAGGACAGGGGTAAAAGAATGCTTGTAATGATCAAAAGAAATGGTACCAATACTAAACCAGGATAAAGAAAAAAATAGTCCATAAAAATAATAAATTTTTTCATTATTAGCATATTTTGGATCAACACGATTTGTGCTTGACCTTCGTTGACAAATCTAATAAGATATGTTTATAAAGATACATTACAACATTTAAGTCCATTCTATAATGAGTTCACACGATGTTGAGGAGATATTAAGACCACTTTAATATAAAGAGTAAAAGCAAAGTGTAAGAGTATAAATAAACATTAGTTTAGGAAAGAACTTGACAAAAAAAAAAAATGCTCTTCCTAGAAAAATGACTAATAATTTTTTTTTACTAAAATATCAGGTTTTACAATTAAATTCATTATAATTTTATTTGCTTCTATTTTAGTCACGTTCCTGTTTGATTTAGTTATATAAGTTTGAACACCAACCAATCATTGCCTTATATGGGTTTGCTTTGATCAAGATGAAGAGAAATCAATTCATCTGAAAACATGGAATATGGAGATATGTTTGTTAACACTTAGTTCAGATCTACACAACATATATAGACATTACATGAATATTCACAACATTTCATACACACGAAGATGGGAAAGTTGAGAGTAATTAATTAAAGAGACAGGAGTTGATGATTTATGGTGCATTAATTCCATTTATCTCAACACCAGCCAGAGTCAAATAAATAGGATTTGAATACATTGGTTCAAATAATCTAGAGAATTATTAACTTGCACATGCTACATGGGAGCAAGTAGACATGAAAAGTTGAATACGAAAAAAAGAAAAGTAGGAGTTATTACTGGGAAAGTAGTTGGATCAAAGTAGAATTCTGCAACCCAAACTCCTCTTCTGCAAACTCTCATGTGTGTCACACTTCTAGATTTAACTTCTGCTTCTGAGATCGATAAAAAATATGGAGTTATAACTTTAACAAGTTTATCTAACAATGTAAAAATGTAAAACAAATAGTGATTTTCTTTTAGGGTGGCTAAAAGAAGACACTATTTTCTTTTAGTAGATGAAAAGTGAAAAATTGTATTTCCTTTTCTATTTTGAAAACAATTTGTTCATAGATATTTGGATGGGAATAGTTGCTTCATAAAAAGGTTGAATGGAGTCCGAACTCAATTTGTTATAAACAAAATTCATCAAGCAAAATTATCCAAGACAAAAATATATAACACAAATAAAGCAGTTTTATGCTAGTTCATTCTAATTTTTTGGTTTACTTCCAATTCTCCCTTGAACAAACCATTCAAGAGGTTTCACTATATCATAAATATTTACACTGAGTACACAAATATATTCAGGTTACAACTAATACAAAACATCTCCAAGTTACAAATGAGTACACCAATCTCTCTATGTTACATCAGTTTCAATCTCTCCCCGAGATTAATATCACTCAAGATTGAAAGAAATACTCTCAAAAGAGAGAACGATCAAAGCTCATAAGGGTTTATTTCATAATAGTAAAGAATTATACAATTTTATCATAATCCAAAATTATAAATGCTCTCAATAGCAAATTTACAATAAACACACAATACATATTCTATTTCGTGATGTATTTCTCTTTTTCCTTTTTGTTATCTTCAATTTGAAATTTTCTTCTATATGTAGTTTTGTAAAAACTATCCGTTAGATACTTAAATAGGATAATCTTAACCATCTAATGTTGAAACTAAACTAACCGTTGGAAGAATAACTTATTATTGACTATGCATTAAAATTGACTTTATCTGCATATAGAAACAATTTAAAAAATACAGGATATATTTAATTTGAAACAATTAATCACCACATTTAAATATTCTATAAGAATTTCAATAATTTTATTATGAATAAATTTGAATGTTAAACCACAATATGATATAGAATCTAATTTTGATATTTTTGTAAAAGACACTTTAATTTGTTTTTCATATTTAGTATAATAAATTAAATTAAAATTGTATGTAACAAAATCATTTTGAATTATTTCTGTGTATAGTTATAGCAATATAATATAGACCAATCTTAATATAAAAAAGTTTCTGCAAATACATATAGGTAAATAAATTATACTAAATCAAATTAATTTTATTATAAGCAAAACTTGATAAAATCATAGACCAAGGTGCATATAATGATTTGATCTCAAAATAAATTTGAAAATAAATCTCAAAACAGATTTAAAACATTTACTATTTGTATATTTATTTATTTTTTTAACTTTTCTCTTATTTTAATTTTAAACAATATATAATAAAAATAATAATAAATAAATACTTATATGAATCTGCAGTTTATTCATACATACATATCGTATTTAATGTAAATATTATTATAATAAACATGTATTTTTATGATCAAAAATTTCATTAAATGATTAGAACAAGAGATTTTGAATCATCTAATGATTCACCAATTTATAAGATAAAAAACTAACCAAATAAGAATTTAATCAAGCTATTTATTTAGCATAAAGAGATCCTCCCTTTGTATGTTATGATCGTTCTTCAACAAATTGAAGGACATGACACCTTCGTCCCACGTATGACAGTAACAACGTTGCCAATAAAAGACAACCAAAAAATTTTTATCAGATCATACCACACATGACTTCTAAATCTACTTTCAAATTATTTATGTTGTGCACCACCACACAGCATATACTAAGTAAAAATTTATATTACACTCGTTTTCGTTACTTCTTTTCAGTTTACTATAATTGTTTGTTCCCATCCATATTTAGTAAACAAAATTTAAATGGGTGTTCTTACTGAAGATCGTTGTTGAGCCAAAAATAAGGTAGGCAATTTTTTTTGTGAACACTTTTTCTCTTTTTTAGTTATGATTTGATCTGGGAGGTAACAATGCACAGATCTCATCCTATCCTTGCCACTTTTTTTTATTGTGTAACTGTGAAAAACAAAGCGTCTTTGCAAACATTTGTGAATGTCCTGTTTTTATTTATTGGCAGCCTCTTTTTGAAAGTTATTAGCAACACGCATATGAGCCTGAGTCATAATTCATGCTTAATGAAATTTATGATATTCACGTTCCTTGCATAGAGTGAACATAAATACCACAAAGGTTTGGAATACAGGTAGAGTAATCTATGCCCTGACAAAAGGAAGATGTGAACATACACATTATGAGGCAGTTGCATTATCAAATCAAGAAACAGAAGGATACATACGTATATATAATGTACGTGTTTTATTATTTTAATTTCCAAAGTTTTTTTTTTCAAAATAAAAGACAAATTTTATTGTTTTAATTATTGAAGTTGGTGAAAATTTGTTGTGTATACTGATGTAACTTATAGTTTTCTTTTTCTAAAATCATTCACTTCAAATTTATAGTGTGTTTTAAAAGTACTATAGTTTATTTTCCTTCTTATGATGCTATAAGCCGTGAAGAATACAGAGTTATCTGTACAAATTTACTACTCTTCTAGTGCTTTTGCTTCTAAACGTAAAACATTAAGGATCTATAATTTTTTTTGTTTAACAATTATGTATTATTAATGTAATAAAAAAATAATCAAATGAATTGTGAAATGAATTGTGTAAAGTTTAATAACTTGTTCCTAGAAGAACATTACATAGGTCCAATAAGACATTTGCTAACCCAATAACACGACATAATTAAAATTTAAGTATTTTTCTATATCTTAGCATATTAATTGGTTTTAGTTAGGAGATGTACATTTTGATTAATGTAATCAAGAATATAAAATATTTAAAAACTAAACTAAGCTTAAACTTGAGTATATCTAATGGACAAAAACAAATTAACATATACTCACAAAACTTATTATTGAATTATCTCCGAGGAGCACATTCCATTGTATGTAAGAATTTATAGTAAGTTTACAATTGTTTTCTTTCACTTTATCGCAAAAGCTCACTAATTTTTTATGCTATGACAACTTAGCCAAGGTATGAGCCCATATATGAACTACTCACTGCAAAAGTTATTGTGCTTGCCTATGTATCAAGTGGCAAATTCTTCCTATCCCATGTTTTCCTTCTCAACTCCCATTCTTTTTAAAATACTAAATATCTTTCTAAAAACTTTTAATTCTGAAATATAAAATTTGCATACTAAAAAAAATATTTTCTATGTTTTGACTGAGATCCATATAAGAGATATAGTTGACTTGATTTGAGTATGGGTATCTAGTGTTTTAAACACTTAGTAATTCAAAAATTATAAAAGTCCACCTGATAAAAGTTTCGACCTTTAAAGTAAGTAAGTGATACAAAAGTTAGACAAATATAGAAAAATGTATTTTATAGAGCGTTATTTATAGTGTACTGAACTTAAGAAAATTAATCAGTTTTATAACCAATATTAAGATAATAAACTCGACGAATCATGCAGGTAAAGATTGAGATACACAATATCTATTTGAAGTGGTTACTGTGTATGTCGAACATTAACTGACCCAATTATTTTAGATACAAATAGTATATTTTATAAGTTTATAATCTAAAATACCAAAATTTTACATACTTCGAGAAAAGGTGTAGAAAGGTTTATTTATTTTATTTTCAGTTCTCCCGTGGGGTTGTAGGATAAAATCGAAGGGGTGCAGGAAGAATTTTGATGTATCAAGTGCTTCCTTCTAATATGTTAATTCTCATACCATTCCTTTTTCATCTTCACGGTTTCTTGGCTCCACAAAAGTTTTGGAAAATCTAAAATGTTTTATTTTTTTAGATTACAAAATTTGAAAACATGTTTTGAACTGTCCAATTTAAAATATATTTTCAATTGTGTAATATGAAAATTTGTTATATATTAAAAAGTATATTTTGGATTTTTGAATCAGGTCATTTGAATATATTATAAATTGTTTGACTAAATCGCATTCATGAGTGTCTCCAACACTACAATCATTTTGCTAGAAAACTTTAAAACATTACGCTGATAACTGGCTTAAAAACATATTGTTTCCATTTTAAAATAACAGTTATATAATTTCTTAATACTATATAATTATTTTTTTATTTTTAATTAAATTATTATAAAATAATAAAATTATATATTTTTTTAATATAATAAAAATGTCATTTGCAAATGTATTTTCGCTAGATAATAAAAAATATATTGAATAATGAAATGTTATAAATTTCACACTATGTTTTATATGGAAAAATTAATTGATTTTCTTTTTAACTCTTATATTTTGTATGATGTGTAACTTGTTCAATTTCACCAAGGGTGTGAACAGTTTTAATTAGACAGGGGGAAAGGTAGTAGGTCGGCTTCAAATTAGGATTTCCACTTAAACTTAATCCAAAGTTTTAGAATTTATATATAATTATTTTTTTCAGATTTATTCATATTTAGTCATTTTTTAAATAAATTTATTTTATTTTAGTTTTAATAAATGAAATAAATATATTCGACCTTTAGTAGAAAAAAAGTTATGTATAATTTAATTATTATTTTTGTATAACGGACTATGATTTTAGACAATTTATTATTAAATTGCAAAAAAAAAACAAAAAAAACCAGAAATTTAAATATATTTTTAAATTGAAAATTAACAAAACTTTAGTAAAATGACAGAATTTCAATTGAGTCAATCATGAATGAGTCTCAATTGAATTCAAATCAACCATTATTATTTTTGCAATTCTGATTTTGCTTTTCAAAAACATATTTATTGATTTAACTCATTTGTTTCTAAAAGAATACTTACTGTGACAGACTATGGAAACAACTTCCGATGTAGATTTAATTCCAAATTTATCTTGAACATAGTGAAAAGGTGATTATTTATAAATTGTTTTTGTATCTTTGCTTTTAAACTATGTGGAAGTTGATCACAGATCCAAACAAAATCCTTTGTTGGTCTGAACTGTGCTTTTGTTTTGGTGTGTTTATGATTCCCAGGATAATGATTAAACCTACTAAACAGCTGATTGGGTTTAGGAGATTTTTTTTTTTTAAATTTGTTTATTAAATCCTTAAAAATTTGCGGATAAATGGGTCAGTTTATTGATTAAATAATGGTACACAAAATAATCCTTTTAAATAAAATCTGTTAAATTTGAAGAAATATGTCTTTTGCTTTCATCTTTAACCTAAACTCTACCAAATTAAACATATTATATTACTTACTTCTGTAATTAAAACACATTAAGACCACATTATAATTCAAATCTTTAAAATTTAACATCAAGGTTCCACACAAAAATATTTACCCAACTTTAGATATTTTAAAAAGTAAAAAGACCAAAGTTAATATTGTAAAAGCTAGAAATTAAAACAAAAAACTAATATTTTTTTAGAGATTAAAAACACCATTAACTCATAATCTTATAAGTACAGTTCCTCTATCATTATATAAAACATTGATTATTAAGAAATTGTACAATAAATGATAATTATTTAAAATATTTTCTTAGAGTATGTAAATTTTTTAATGAACTGAACATAACACGAAAACGAATAAAATAAACCCAACCAAAGTGTTCTTCCTTATACCACGTTTTTTCTTTTCAGACAGATGCATCAAAGTATTCTCTGCCTTTATGGACTAAATTGCCCCTCCATTGAAGCAAAAGCAAAGTTCCAATTGCGTGCTTCTTCTTCCACAACCCTTCAATTCAGCTTTTCATTTGCAGGCGCAGTTGGATTTCTCTAGGGTTTGGTGGTCACGGATCAAATAAGCCGAGGCTAAGGTCAGTCGAAAATTTTCGAATTTCTTGCCCCAATCACTAATTCGTCCACTATCCATTTCTTTTACGGTTCCTGAGTCGAGGGTTTTTGTAAATTTCTCATTTTGACTGCGGATTCTGTTAGATATCGAATTGGGGGTACCCTGCATTCTATGGGGGTGTCCGATAATTTTGTCTATCTTAGATTTTTGGGATTGAGCAAATGTTTTACAATTCACAGCTGCAATGGCACTGTTAGGAAGTGGGAATTGTGTTTATCCGTTGGTAATGATATGATTTATAATTTTGTCTAGCGTTTATAAGCATAGTTGGCTGATATCATTTGTGTTAATGCCGCATTTTGTGTATATATTGCTCCAGTTATGGTTAGAATTAGGAGAAGAAGATGGTGTTTTATGAATTATGTAGTGGGTTAAGTAATAGTACTCTGGAAGTCTGTGACATACCTACCTGTGTAAGGGAAGGAGGAGAAATATTTGTATTTTCTTTTCTTTGAGTACTTTAGTGATCAACCTGTTAGATGAATTCTTTATTCTTGTATGGCATTAACATATGCTTCAGATTTATAATTGTAAAATTATTATTCTGCATGAAGTTAGTATTCCAACCAAAGGGTTGCCATAAACTTGTGATTTTCCTTGCAGTTTTGCCAGGTGAAGAAAATGATTCTTGCAAAGCAGTACCGATGCATACATTCAGCTAGCTGTCAATGCACTAAAGGGCACTTAACTGAAGATGTGATATTCTTAGTGTTCTATCATTTGAATTGGAATCCCAAGCTGATTGCTACTCTGTCATGTGCATGCAAATGGTTTGATGATTTTGCCAAGCGAGTTCTGTGGAAAGAGTTTTGTCGAACAAGAGCTCCAAAAATGATGCTTGATCTGCAGTCTAGTGGGAGTCACAGTGTTGATGGGAACTGGAGTGCCCTAGGGAAGCTGCTTATCTACTGTGCAGGAAGCAAGAAAGGTGGTTTGTTCACCAACATTCACATCCCTGGTCATTTTGTTTATCAGACACGGTTTTCTAAAACATCTGGAAGGAGCTTTCTCTTGCCACAATGTAGAACTGATGTTTTGTATGTATCTGATCCCTGTGAGCATCTGGACCAAGGTGAAGAGGGAGACATAGGGTTCTTCCGAGGAGTTTTTAAGTCATTTTCAGCTTCAAAGGTCAAGAAGATGCTTATCAAGAAAAGTGCCAAGTTCCATCCAACAGAAGTCTGCCCTTATTGTAAAGCAAAGTTGTGGAACATGCTGCAAGCCAATATGATCCCTCAAAGTGCTAGTTGCAGATTGGGTTCTTATGAAGATTGTGTCGAGTATTATGTATGCCTAAATGGTCACATGCTTGGCTTCTGCACCCTTTTACCATTGTCTGATTCTGAATAAGCATCTGAGTTGGTGTAATATAAATGATTGATTATCTGGTATTTTCGTGTATCTGTAAACCGTAACTTTCTCTCCTGTTTATGTTTTCTTTTTGTATTTCAATATAAAATGAAAATTGAGGCTGGGAATTATTTGTGCATAGAAGGATAATTTTGCTGTCGCTTTCTATAATCCAGAGACTATCATTCATCAAGGATCAAAGTGGTCTCAACCAAACATTCGAGGAACAAAATGAATATTTACATGATATCCTTTTGTTATTGTTTTGAATAAGTTTTCAATGATTTCAAACAAAATAATTAATTTCATAACTTTAATTATTACAAGTAAGTCAGATCCAAATGTTAATTTTATCTTCCACTTAAAATCTAAATCATAAAACCTCAGGATTTTTGTTCCTTGAAATCCCTATTCTCACTTCTTATGAATGTTTCCAAATTATATTAAGATTCCACTAATTATTTCAAATTATTTCATATATCTCAAATCATATGGGAAAATCTCAAATATCTGGAAATAAAAAAAATTTCAGAATTGGGAAACTAATTTTTAATTACCAGAAGATAAAAGTTACACATTAATCATGACAAATAAATTAAAAATGCTATTAAACAGAACAATTAAGATTGAAAAATTTCCAGATGACTTTCCCTGGTAATGTGTATTATTGAGTTTCGTCTCAGTTGATACATTTATGGAGTATGATACCACTCTACTTTTATGTCATGGCCTGTAACTCAAAAATATTCTTTTTTAATATTTCATTTAGACATGTCTAGACAAACTTTTCCATATTTTTTTTATAAAAAAATTAATATGTATATATATTATTTACTCTAATTCTTTTGTATAATTTTTCTAATTTTTATTTTTAATTTGAAGATAAATCAATTGAAATCTGGTATGCCAAAGCCGTGTTTGGTATGCCAAAACCAAACAAGCTGATAGAAGTAAGCAGTCTCTACTTTAAACATCGTATTGCATGATAACCAGTTCGACAGCAAACATGATGTTACATAGAGTTGCATCAGTCAAAATCTTAAAATTCTAGTATAAACGCACGACTCCAACATTTAAACTTTCAGAAAGATACATGCAGACCACATTCAACTCTTATACACAAAATTGAATGCACTGCCAGTATAAAAAAAATCACAACCTAACTTCCCATATTAACTAAAGAACCTAACTGGGAGAGAGTTGTATTTCAACATGAACCTCGGAACAAATAGTCCCCATGTGCGGCACTTGCACAAAAATCATACCTTCAATGTCTTTAAATATTATCACAAGTCATAAATCTGTGAACTAGCAAAAACCCTGCAGGGCCAACCACCCTTCAACAGAATAGTTTGCTTTTCAGTTGGATAACTACCTCTACCTACTCGTCTTTCAATGGACTGGAATACTCGGTTGAGTCGGTTCTATTGTCTGAAGAAGTCACACGAGAAGAAGGTCTAGATGATGTAACTCTACCAGAAGGAACAGGCCTTTCATAGCCCTGTCCCTCTTCTGCTAGTTTTCTCATAAGGTTCATGATAGTTGGAACAATTTTGCTAGACAAGGAGATGAGTCCTGGAAGCTGAAAGAAAAAGAAAACATTAGGATACTAAACTCATCCTGAAATATCAAGATGGTCATGCATGCTCTACTGAATCTATTACTAGATACTAATTGTTACAGTTCAGAACCAAACTTAATAAACAGGATAGAAAGATCTAACAACTACCATAAATCTAGGAATGAACAACAAATCATTAAAGATACTCACAGCTCCATGTTGAAATTCTCCAGCAATGTCTAGCTGCACCCATAGGGCTTTCAAGAGAAGATAGCCAAGAAAGATGACACCTAAATACAAGGGATTTCTGCCATACAGAAAAGCAAATATGGGTGAAACCAATTAAACTAAATAGTTAGATAAAAAGTTAAGAAATTTCTGTAGGTTTGAACATTCTTATGTTCTTGAAAAAGCCCGTTTAGTAGTTGATGTCAAACACAAATTATGGAGGCTATTCTTGTTCTCTTCCTATTTGTGTGGGTGTAGACACCCCTTTAATATTTGTCGTTAATATGAGTAGTTTCATAAATGCAAAGGGTGTTGAAGTAAGTTCTCAAAACTGTTAACTCTTTTATACTGTTCAGCTGTTAGGCAGTATAAATAATTTATTTTATGAATGCTAAATGTGTCTAGCAAGTTAGCAGCACTTCAACACATGCCATTTCCTTGAGGTTTGGGAGAAGAAGTAAAGAGGCAAAGCCCTTTGGCAGATTGCAATACATGTTGTTAATTGGTCACATGGTTGGAAAGCAGTAAGAGAATTTTCAAGGATGTTTTAGTTAGTTTGTTATGAGATAAACTGGTCTTTTAACCCCCTTACGGAGCTCAACCTAATGGTTATTTAGAGAGTTAAAATAGGGTACATGCAAAAATGTCCTAGAACAGAGAAGATATAAAGATATCAAATAGGTAGAATTAACATCCACCTTAAAATTGTCATAAATTCATTAAATCCAAGAACAAGCATAGCAACAATCGCCCATGGTGGAGGTAACCAGTTGTTGCTACGATTGTTGGCTTCCTGAAATTGAAAAGAAATTTCATCATCAATATGTTGGTAAAACGTTTGATCAGTAACCAAACAATATGGCCTCATAATATGCATCCATAATGTTTATCAAACCAATTATGTCCTCTATAAACTAATTATGCACCCACAATATAAATTCTTAGGATTTATATTTCTTATAATTTTTCTATAATATTTTTCCAATGAATTGAAGAACCTTGAAAATCATAAAAAGAATGGAGAAAATATTATGCCTGTGCAGCAATGGCCTGAGAGACAGTATATTCTGTCTCCATCTTGAATTGCCTCCATAATGATTTGCACTGTACAGGTGTGATCAATGTTTTAGAGGCTGGTACCTTCAAACAAAATTAAATCACAACAAATGATCAGTCACAAGGATAGAAATATTCTCAAATCATGAGAACGTGCAAGATATCTTAACACCAACATTCTTTAGCCTAAAAATATATTAACCAATTCACAAGACAGCACTAAGTGGCTTTCTATGCATTTTATTTATGATAAGAACGAAGGACGATGTAATATTAATTAGAAATTAAGTTAGATTCCTGCTACAATTAATTTTCTGGCAGACGTAGCTTTAAATCCAATCAGAACACCCATTTATGAAAATTATTATACAATCTAATACCTTTTGTAGAGATCCTACATCTAAGAAGTATATGGCCAATGTCTTTCTTGTAGTGGTTCGATAATCCTCACTTTATAAGTTATTTTTTGAGATTGAATTAGACTTTAAGACCAAATCCAAAGATAATATCAGAAATTATCTTACTAGAGATATACCTTGTCTATTATCTTCATAGATTTCATTTCTGATGTATCATTTATCAAATATAATGCAGCAAGAATAAAATTGCACCTGCTCCCAAGTGCTTGAAGCCAGTGGATCGAGTGTTGTGATGCTCTTATCTTTACCAGAGTCGCTTGATGAATCTGCCAATGCGACTGTTAATGTTTTCTCTATATCATAAGTGTCATCAGCATCAGCCAAACGAATTACAGCCATTACAGACAGCAACTTCAAGCACTGTAAACGATTAAATTTGGTTAAAAGGGTATCTCAATCTCAAATGCAGTGTAACTCGGGAAACAACATATGAATCTTAGTTATATATCATACTGCAGAGCGGGAAGACTTTGTGATGGCTCGAATATCTTCTTTACCCGTCCAAATACGAGGCATTGAATCAGAATCATGACTGAACAATGTCGTAAACCTGCATTGAAATTTAAGATAAGTGCCTCTAATCTAGAACTTAATAAGTCAACTTAGCATAAGGTTCATACCTGTCCTTCATACGGATTAGCACTCTGCCAGCCTCTTCCTTGGCCTTGGCTTCTATCATACCCTTTCCATAATCCTCTAAAGCCACAATCATGCTCTTTTTTGTTTCTTCATCCATATCATATCTGACAAGTTCAGCAGATAACCCAGAAACAGCTGATTGAGTCTCACGATTAAGAAGTTTCCTTATCGATGGCCAAGTATCATTATTAGCTCCATCAAATAGAGTTTCAACAGGTGCAGACAATGCCTCCTTCAGTTTTTCCTGCAAGGGTACTACTATCAGCAAACTTCCTATATAGTTAGCCACTCACCTATAGAAACACAGCAAACTTCTAGCAAGTGTCACTAAGAAAAAAACATCACATAAATTTTGACTTGCCATTATTAGTTGGCAAAATAATGACAAAAATACATTGTATGAAACCATCAATTTGCCCCTTTTTCTCCCCTATAACTGTAGTGGAAACTCTTTTTTAGTTCTAATTTTAAATGGCCACCTACAAGATTTCAAGCATTGTTCTATTTGGCCCAACACAGACATTGAGATCAAATACTCTGAATAATTTATCAAGCATGAATGAACAATGTCGGACATGTACCTCATATGTTGAAACTAGTTCTGATATCTTAGATGCACGGACAGATGAGACATGTGCATCAACATCACGCCGTAGCTTCTCCCTCACTTTAGATGCATCCCAGTTTGCTATTTCAATGACAACATCTACAAGGATAACATATGGGTGTCAAATTATAATTCAGTAACATCCTTCATCTACTGAGGCATATAAGACTAAATACCTGCACATCCTTCATCAAACTTAGCCATACAAGACTCTACGCATGCATTAGCAGCAGAAGAAAACCCTTCTCCTCCATTCAAAGCCTTGTCAAGTGCTTCCTTGAACTTATCAAAAACTCTGGACCTTACATGTCCCAGCGCTGCTTGGAATGCTGGTTGGACAAGCTAACCAATTGAAAAGCCATTAAGGGAAATATAGCAGCATTATAAATCTAAGAATTATCAATACTCTCCGAAACATTTAAGAAAAATAAACATGACCAACAATCCAATATCTTAAGTAGTCAGCCTTATTTCAATATCATTAATTTTTGTTTCTTTCTCTAATCACTATTTCATTTATGTTTACATGAAATTAAAGATAAAAAACCATGATTGTACAAGAATGAACTTAAGGAGAATTACTTGCAACAGTTTTTCTTGAAGTTGCTTTTGTTTTGCTGTTCTGACACCTTCGTCAAAATAATTGGCTTCTGCATCATATCTAGAGTAAAAGAAAATATCTCAATTTACTTTCAGTTTTGTTGAATATAATGGGCTTAGCCTATATTTCTTAATAGTTTTACTATATTTGAGAAAAGACTCAAATATTTCCAAACAGAAATAGTTTAGAGCTACTAGATTTAGCAGAGAGCTTATAGTATGGCATTTACATCGAAGTCAATAAACGAGCCACAAAAACATGTCGTAGAATTAGCCATACTCACTCTGAAAGACAAGTGGTAAGGAGTGAATTGAGAATTTTCCCAAAACCAGAAACAGGGCCAGATTGCACTGCCTCTTTCAACTCACACCAGTCCTGAGTCGTAATTATAAAGTAATTTCCATGGCATTAGTACTGAAGATTGTCAAGTGTTGGACAACTATACAAAAGGAAATGTAAATACCTTATTAGCAACAAAAAGTTCATGTTTCTCATTAGCAATTTCTTCACATCGTACAGTAGCAACCATGACCTACAAGTGGTTGGATCATATATAAGTAACAAAATCAACATACATGTAAAACAAAAACAGTGGCACCATAACCTCTACATATCTACCTTGTGTGCAGGAAGGTCGAGATCCTTATTCTCCTTAATGATTTTCCAGATTTCCTGAGCACTAAAACAAAAGCCTGAAGCAGGAACTACTCCACGCCGATCCCCTGCAAGGCCACCTGGAGCAATAGAATGCTGGAATCGTTTCCTCAAGTTGGCAACCTACATTTAAAATTAATCATTAACATAGGCAAATTAGAGTACTTATTAACTTACAAATGGATAACTTTGTTGTACACTGTGAAAGCTAAACTAATACAAAACTATATAGCCACATGCTGTTAATTAGTCATTCAATATCAACAACATGTAAATCAGAAGGAAGCTAGAGTATAATTCACACCTGCTCCTTAAATTGTTCTTCCTTTTCTTCAAAACTAGACAGAGCAACAACTTCAACCTGGTCATTGGTATCCAAGTGCAAAGAATTACTATAAAAGTCCAATACAATTCTACTATGCATAAGTGAACATTACTAGTAAGTTTACTGACTCAAGAAGGAATGATGATCTTACAATGAAAAAATCACTTAATGGGGTTTCCTTATGGGCTTCTGGTTTAGGAACAGAGTCCCATATCTGCCAAGTAAAAAGTAGAGAAATCGAGGTGAACAAAAAATTTGTATACCTCTCTGATAACATCATATAAGAAAGTGAAAGAACTGAATTACCTTCTGAATATCTTCTCGCAAAACAGGCTCTAAATTTTCGAGAGGTGTCTATGAAAGGAAAAGGTTAATCACATAGTAAATAGACTATACAAAAAATGAAATACTGGAAAATATTTAGAATTATCTAAACAAGCTGCAGCTTTTTGCTTTGACACCTTTGTCTTGTCACGTATGACAAACAACAATGTTGTTTTGCGTGGACTAAACAATCTCATCATGACCTGAAACCAAATACTAGCATGCAATTAGATAAATAACAATTAACAACTTTAAAGATTGCAAAATGCTGCTTGCTGTTGAAAGATACCTGAAACACAGTTTTTAAGAGAGGCTTATTTGCAGCTTGTTCGCGGCCAATGTCATGGCACCACCTTTACAAATATGAAAGAGGAGGAAAAATCAGTTGCACAAAGAAAGAAGATTTGACTTATAAGACATTAAAAAAATGACAGCAACTACACTGATTTGAAATTTTCTAGTATAATATAAGTCTATAGTAAATATGTCCAAAGAAGGAGAGACGGAAAATAACTCACATGTTTATCAGCACTATATCAGAAATAGCCAAAGCAAATAAAGCACTCTGTTTTTCAAATGCAGTGTCATCCTGAGGGAAAGACAATTTCAGTATAATGGAGAAACAACCAAATTGTGAAGTATAATCTCTCTTTGTCCTAATTTTTTCTAAGGAAATGTAGACATAGAGGTCTAGAATAGTCAACTTTCTGAAATACATAAATTACTGCAAATTATAATAAAAAATGTATGATTTACTATGTTTTGCTGGAGCTACAGACACATGGATATGATATGACCACAATGATCAAAGTAAGTTAAGTTGGAAAAAAACACCTCTCCACGTTCTCTTCCATCTGTACCCTCCAAGTCCATCACAAGTGTACAAGGCTCTATGCCAACACATCTAGCCATCCAAATTCCTTTGGTTGTTTGAGACCTGAAAACAAGAAAATTCTATCAGTTTAACACCTTGCTAAATGTGCAAGGTCTAAGAGATATATGGGAGTTGGAATAACATGCCTTCCCTTAAATGCATCCATCTCTCTGAAGTTGGTATTAAACAAACAATTTAAAAGTGTACTTTTGCCTGTCGAAACCAAACAAGACAACAACGTTATTCATCACCTTTTTCTTATGTTAGAATGTATATATGTTAGAGATAACGAAGAATAGAAAACACACCACTACTTTGAGGACCCATTATAGAAACTACGGCATAAGAAAGCCCACATTCACCTAATTTAACCTCTTTCATGAAGTTTTCTATTCCGACAACATTCATTATACCATCTCCATCAATAAGCTGAGTGGAACAACATTTGTCCTGGGATGCTGGATAATGAAAAACACACGTTCAAGGTTAATCATTTTTCGTTTCAAAACATGTTAAGATCAATGATTTAGGATTAATCAAATCAAATCAACATTAATGAATAACACATTAATTAAAACTGATAACAGATGAAAACATTGTTATCCATCATAGCAGCAGACATTGTTAATATTTGATTGTAAATGTAATAAACTGAAATTAAAAAAGAAGTTACTATAAAAAACTTTGATAGGTATATTTGAGAAGATGCATGGAAGAGACTTACCCATTTGCATGGATAGGTTTGAAGAACGGAAAAAGTTAAGAGAAAAAGTAATCTCTCATCTTACAGAATCATCTACAATTTCGTTTTTGTACATATAAACTATCTTCAAACTGTTTCTGCCTTATGCATTTGCGTCTACTTGTTTCAACCATACAACACAACACAGATTTTATTTTTGTTTTATGGTGTCAAACATTTTTCCCTTTTTCTTACAAAAATTCTTGTGTGGAGAATTGTTTAAGATCTAGCCTATTTTATGCATCTTTAAATTTGGAAAAAGATTTTATTGACTTTCCCTTTATTTTTATTCTTCTCAAGTTCCTTTGAATTTTATAAGAAGATAGTTTTTCTATTTTATTCTTAATAACATTTTAAAATCACACCACAGACAAGGACTTCTAAATAACATTACTGTATTTTTATTATTACAACTAGTGAAAACAGATGCTCTCACATGTAAAAAATTGTGCACAGCTATGTATTATCTTTATCTATTACTATAAATTAACATTAAAACAATGTTGCATTCATGTACTGTTATAAATTAAAATAATATAATAGATGAAATATTTTGGTATATACTGAATTATATATTAATATACAATTTGATATAGAAGTAATACACAAAGTGATATTAAATAAAAATAATATATATATATATATAACATCTGAAACTAAAATTAACATAGACATTAAATATTAACTTATCAAAATAAATAACATAATAGATGATGTAAATTTGGTGTGTGTATGTTTGGTACTAATATATAAAAGTTTTTATGTTATTGGTACATTCGATTTGTTTAATTATATATTTTTTAACAAGTAATCACTAATTATACAGCCAACCAGAAAGAATAAAAAAAAAAATACCAAAATGAAAAAGAAAAAGAGCTATAGATATCTTGTTAACCATTAAATATCTTAAATTTGTATGTAATTCATTATAACTAATAGTCTTTTTAACAGCTTATGAGACAAATATCACTCTTCTGCCTTTTATGTAATAAAAATTGAAAATATTAATAAAATATAATAAAAAATTAAAATTATTTTTAAATTAAATAGTCTCAAATTTTTAATTATCATCGGTAATATTTTGTATTTTTTCAATAAAACTCTTTATTTATATACATTTTTCTTTCAAACAATCATAACTGAAATGTTGTCTGGAAAACCAAAACCACATTTTTCTCATGATTTGCCAATGAAAAAATACTTATATTATTTATTATTTATAAAATAAAATGAAGAGAGTACAAATTTGATGAAATGGCATAAGAATGAGTGAGTGGAAGTACAAATTTCAGTGAACACAAAAACAGAAAGGGGAAAAAAGGCGGGAACTTTAAGACATTGGGAACAAAACTGTGTCTTTTGTTTGTGTTTTCTCTTGAAAACCATTGCAGAGATTGAAAGGAAGATGAAGGAGAATGAGAAAGAGAGGGTGGAAGAGAGGTACACACAGTGGAAGTCTCTTGTTCCCGTTCTCTACGATTGGCTCGCCAACCACAACCTCGTTTGGCCGTCTCTTTCTTGCAGGTTTTCTCTCTTTCTCTGTGTTTAGGGTTATCCATTTTCCAAATCAATTTTAATCCCATTTCATTGCAGATGGGGTCCTCAACTGGAACAAGCAACTTACAAGAACCGTAACCGTCTCTATCTCTCTGAGCAGGTTTTCTCCCTTCCATTTCCTTTGCTTCTACATTTCCATTTCAACATTTTTCTATTGTTTGTCTTATTGCTTTGTCTCTTGTTCTTCTCAGACTGACGGAAGTGTTCCCAACACTCTTGTTATAGCCAATTGCGAGGTTGTTAAACCCAGGGTTGCTGCTGCTGAGCACATATCTCAGGCCAGTTCCATTATCTAATTAAATTTGAATTCATTAATACTTATGTTTTTTATTTATCTTTTTCCTAATTTACCTTTTTTGGTTCTATCTTTCAGTTTAATGAAGAATCACGGTCTCCTTTTGTTAAGAAGTTCAAAACTATACTACATCCTGGCGAGGTATGCTTCTTACTGGCTCATGGAGCCACATTTTTTGTTTATGTCTAGTTTAGCCTTTCATATGTATTTATGCTTTCATAAATGTCTTGTTACCACTCAGGCTCAGCCATTTACAATCATTATTTTAAATCCTAAATAGAGGTGCTTAAGGGGTACCGGCCGGCCTCAAAACCGCAATTTTGAATATCTTTTATATTGTTTTATATATCGTGTATTCTTTTTGGATCATCATGTTATTGGTATCATGTTTATATTATTATAGAAATTTTGTTTATATTGATTATACCGTGTGCTATATGTATATAAATTCTCCAAAATTACAAAAATAACTGACAGCTAATAGCATTCATAATTAACAGAACAAAAACAGATAAGTAAATACCATAAAAAGTCAAATACAAGTTTCCTAGATTAGGAATAGTTTATTATAAATCATCATCTTCTAAACACCAGTCTTCTTTATCATTTTCACTACTGTTACAGCTGTAGGTTTCATTTTTGAGATCTGGTCAACTATGACTGTTATACTAAACTGCTCTGCTGCAACAGCTCCTATAGCTTGCTGGGACTGCTCTGTTGCTATAACACTCTATTTTAAACCTTGTTAAAATAATCCATGAAGTTTAATTATATATAATTTTGAGCATTGGTTTACTTATTCTTTTCAGGTGAATAGAATCAGAGAATTTCCACAAAAAAGTCAGATAGTAGCTACTCACACAGATAGTCCTGAGGTTAAGCAATGAATTTTTTTGTTTCCTTTTCTCTGTTAAATTAGAATACCATTATGTCAAGATTTAAAAAAATTACCTTTAAATTTTATCCTCAACTTTGCTGTTAATGAACTTATCCAAGTATGATAACTGAATTATAATTTTCTGTGTTATAAAACAGGTATTTATTTGGGATGTTGAAGCTCAACCTAATCGCAATGCTGTTCTGGGGGCTGCCACTTCCCTTCCTGACCTGGTTTGTTTTCATACATTCTCTTAAAATAATTTGGTTCTTCCACACGTTCTTTATTCACAAATCAGGCACCTGAAATATTAGCTATACCTTTTTGCAGGTATTAACTGGCCATAAGGATAATGCTGAATTTGCTTTGGCTATGTGCCCATCTGAACCCTTTGTACTTTCTGGAGGTTGGAGTCTTTTTTATTGCCTTATCATACAAGATGTTATTTTGCACTGGTTTAAATTTCTTAAGCATTAGCTTTCTGGAATCTGAGAAAAATAAGTTATAAATTTGTAGTTATCAATATAAAACCACAGATACATGTTTATTATTGGTTGTAATCTTGTCGGGTTGTTAATGTTGCTCCTACAATATTAAACTTTATCTGCTAATTTCCTCCCTCAAAAGCAAATGGTATTGTCCTTATCCTTTCTGGATTAATAACTGCTTATGGAAGTTGGATTTTTGTTAATTTTGTTTGAATTCATTATGGTAGGGAAGGACAAGTGTGTGGTGTTATGGAGTGTTCATGATCATATTTCAACTTTAGCTGTAGAAGAAGCACCCACTGTTAAACAGTGCTCTAAAAGTGGGGGCAATAATGCAAACACTACGGAAAGCCCTACTATTGGGCCAAGGGGCATCTACCAGGGTCACACGGACACTGTTGAAGATGTGCAATTTTGCCCATCAAGGTAATATTTCACTTTCAAACTTTGTTTTGGATACAAGTCAAATATTAATATATTAACTTGGTGATTTCCATGTCATTTTCTCCTTTCTTGTTATATTGTTTTTTGATATATATCTTTGTACTTTTTTGTGACTATGAATTGTAGTGCACAGGAGTTCTGTAGTGTAGGTGATGATTCTCGTCTTATACTCTGGGATGCACGAGTTGGATCTGTTCCAGTTGTCAAGGTTTAATTTTTCAGTTCATTTGGATTATTGCTGTTTTCTTCGTGTTTCAAAAACCAAATGTTAATAGCTGAAAGAAGTCAAGAAGTGAAGAGAAATATTCTCAGTTTGGCAACATCATTGTTGAAAAGCCACCTTAATTGTAGTTACTCCTACCCCACCTAAGTTACGACATCTTTGGGGCTTGTCTAAGTTTAGTCCCCACATAGACAAGTGATATGACTAAAATAGAGTATATAAACGAATGTAACCTCACCTTAGAAGTCATTTATGGGATTAAGTTAATATTAAAGCTACATTCTAATATGTTATAAGAGTCTATTATTTTATCAAGTTTTTAGATATAAACTCACATTTTAATAATCATAAGCATCCTATCACTAGTGGATTTTGGATTGCATAAAGAGTTTATTGGTTTTTGAATATGAACCTACTCTTCAGTGGTCCAAGTGCAGAGAATTTTTTTGTTACCATTACTAATATTTCTTCTAAGAGGAAAATGACTTCAGTACAACTTATGTTTTAATTGAGGTTTTCTTACCATTTGGGTTTTTGGAATATTTGAAAATTTAGGTTCTCATAAATCTCATTTGGGTTTGATATTTGGTTTTTTCTTTCAATTGCTATCATGAAACATTAATAATTTAGATTTGAACATGCTTACATATTCATCTTTTTATCCCATGGTTATCTTTTTATGCAGGTTGATAAGGCGCATAATGGAGATCTTCATTGTGTTGATTGGAGTCCTCATGACTTAAATTTTATACTAACTGGGTATCCCCTTCCCCCGACTATTTGAATTAATGTGAATTAAGTTCTGATTTTTCTTTATTTGAAGCTATCTTTTTAAGTTCTCAATGCTTTTTAATAGGTTTAACTTAGAAGTTAAAATTTAGGTGCTTTTATTTAGCTACCAAAACAGTTTATTCGCCTTCTGAATCCTTGTTCTAACTTTTGTTTCTTTGGATTCAGTTCTGCGGATAATACAGTCCACATGTTTGATCGTCGAAAACTTAAAAGTAGTGGATTTGGATCGCCTGTTTATAAATTTGAAGGTCATGATGCAGCAGTCCTCTGTGTACAGGTGGCTGGGAGATTCCACCTTGTTTATTTTACTTGAAGTTTTAATTTGAACGTCAGTCACTGGCATTTTAATATAGTGCTTGTTAACCTACATTTTTCTTCTGTTTCAGTGGAGTCCTGACAAGTCATCTGTATTTGGTAGTGCTGCTGAAGATGGTATTTTAAACATCTGGGACCATGAAAAGGTTTAAACTCAAAATTTAAAGTCAGACCTTTCTGTATCATGCCTCCCCTTTTATTAAATGTGAATTGTATATAGAGTACTGATCAATATAAACATCTGGGACCATGAAAAGGTTTAAACTCAAAATTTAAAGTCAGACCTTTTCGTATCATGCCTCCCCATTAAATATGAATTGTATATAGAATACTGATCAATATAGATCTTATGGACTTCAAAATTTTGTTTGAGTTCCAGAGCCACTGAAAAACCTGAACTCACAAACTTTTTTGTTATTGTTTATCAATGAATTGTTTGAGCCCTTCCGGGAAATAGAATAGATCTGAAGGCTGCTTGTCAAAAATATTTGAAAGAATCTTTCTTGGCTATCTATTTTTTATTTTACAGCAGGGCTGGTCCTATCATCATGATAATTTACTTTCTAAATTATGAACGTGAGGTTTGATGGGCTAGCTTATAACCATTTTATCACCAATTGTATTTTTATGATTTATTTCATTGATGTCAGACTTTTTTCTTATATTGCATGATTGTTTTTGTTATCTAAAAATTTTGGTGTAAAGCTAAAGATTTGCTACTTCCAGGTTGGTAAAACGACAGATTCTGCTGATTCAAAATCACCAGATTCCCCCCCTGGTTTATTCTTTCGACATGCTGGGCATAGGTATGATATGGAATGGTTGCGTGCATTCCTTTCTGTATTAAGTTCATAGGAATTCTATGTTTAACTGGTTGGAGTTTTTGTTTGGAGTTTCTGTTACAACTGGAATAATGTTGTAATTTGCCGTGATGTAATAAATGGCTGGTGATGGAGTAAAGCTTTATCACGTACCAACCTGTATACCAGTGATGGATTTTATTAAGAATAGTGTTCAATACAGTGTGCTTGTGTATTCAGGGACAAGGTTGTTGACTTCCACTGGAGTGCATCTGATCCGTGGACAATTGTTAGTGTCTCTGATGATTGTGAAAGTAGCGGTGGAGGTGGCACCTTACAGGTAAACACAAGTTTATTTTATCCTTTGGTTAGAAAGATTTCTCGTCTATCACAGATTGTGGCACAATTGGGGTTGAATTTGGCCAAACCCTGTTATACTCCTTTGTTTTACTTGTATTAAGTAATGAGTTTCTGATTGGTTTTATTATTACGTGAAAAAGTTGTAAAATGCTGGAGAGATATGAAAGTTTTCTGATATTGCATAAAATGTTTTGGTCATTCTTGTCTATTATAACTATAATTTTCTTTGTCGCTTTCCTAACTTTTTATGATGCAGATATGGCGGATGATGGATCTCATATATCGACCAGAGGAGGAGGTGCTCACTGAGCTGGATAAATTCAGATCTCATGTTTTTGGATGCAACTCATGACATTTCGTAAAAACTGTCAACATAAAACTCCAGGATTCTGAGTAGAATGTTAATCGATCTTAGCTTACAAGAAAAATATCAGTGTAAAAACTTGGATATTCTGTTCTTTATTTTTAACGTCCACCTCTCTATACAAGCAAAACACGATCTGCATTTTTTGCTTGGAATAGAAGGTATATGATTTTTAGGATGAAATTTAGTTTCAGTCCCTGCATTTCATGTTCTTGAATCAAAATTGGTCTTTTAGTTCAGTAATTAGGAATTGGTCTTTGATAGTAACTTTTAACTTTTGTATGAATTTTTAAAATAATTTGAGTACCCGTTACGATAAATTTCAGGTGGCCTTCAATGCTTATAGATACACATGGAAGCGAGTTGAATTTGGCCTGCTTTAGGTTTGGATTGCATTTAGCCCAGTTAATAAGTTTAGCATTTGATAAATGTATTATTTTGGTTTGAGTATTTAAGTAAGTTTAGTAGCTGGGTTTAGAAGTGTTGTAATTTAAAAAATTGAGTAAGGAAATATATAAACTTATACTTGTATGTACAAAATTTTATAATTTTGATGTTTCATCCCTATTGATAAAGATTGACCTATTATATTTTTTAAAGTTTATTAAAATATGAACTATTTCACTATTTTTTTTTTATTGTTCAATGTGTGTCGTTACAAGTAATGTCTAAAATAAACATTACTTAATTATATATTTTCTAATTCTTTAATTTTATTAAAATCTAACATAATTAAGAAGAAATAATTATAAATTTATAATGTAATGGTTAGATAGTTAAAACTTACGGTCTATGTAAATATTTTTGGGACAGTCTGAATATTTTGTATTGTAATTTGATACTTTCATAAGTCAATTTATGAGTTAATATATAATTATAATTTAACCCTTAGATAAAAGTTATATTCCATATAAAATCATTCATTGTGTCATAATTAGTATAATTTGTAGAGTATGTATTTTGTTTCTTCTATAAATCAATTCACGAGTTGATGAGATGAATATATTGATGTTAAGTTTAGCTTGTTTAACAGGTTAATTTGTAGTTCAAGTTCAGTTTGAGCTTTTAAAATTAATTTGGGATATTAATAAATTGAATTATAAATAGCTTGTGAGTTGGGGACTTCGGGTGCCTTGTGCTCATCAGTTGCACTTTCTGTTATGACTTGTTTTACCACTTCACATATTTTAGACTATACTACATTTTTATGAGGTTGTTTTGATGCATCGCATGAAGTTCTTGGACAACTCCCACTCATCTCAATAAACTTTCCAGAATCTACGGAAAGAATGAAGTAGAGGTGCCAAAGAATGTTATAGGTTATGAAAAGAGGCCAGGTTTTGCTTACGTTAAACAGAAACCCATTGCAGAAACTACAAATTTGTAACTTGGTATGATCACTTTTTGGGATATTGCATTCTGTATCCGAATATATTGATTATGCAAACTCATAAAAATTGAATTTCCAATTTTAATTTTAAAAAATGTTATAGATTATATATTTCAGAATTATTCTGAAAATACATTCTGAATTGCATTTCCAGATTCAAAACTACATTTTGAAATGTATGTTCCATATATTTCAGATCACATATTTTGGAAATATATTCCTAAATACATCTCTTGATCAGAAAATACATTCCAGAATATGTATTCCAAAATATATTATCAAATAGTGTATTTTCTAAATTCAGAAATACATACCAAAAGATGCAATTAAGAATCTATTTTTTCAAGGACAGATTTATCATTTCATCCCTTGATGGGGTTGTGCAGAATACAATGCCCCACTTTTTGTTATGCACATGAATCGTTTGCAGCTCTTTTGGGAAACGTTATGTATATGCTGTCAGTCTTTGTTTAGGGTAAGGGTTTAGAATAACTTTGGGTTTTCTTTTCAATCGCTGCCATCAGGGCAAAATATCCTCAACTTTTACCCATTGAAAATTGAAATCCCAAGAGACAAAAATATGTGAATGACATTGGTGGGCAAGGCAATCTTCCATATGGGAGCTGTGTGTTATCGGCTGTTTATGTTATCATCAATAATCCAAATACATCTTTGTTTTAAAACTGATGTTTATCTTAACACAATTGGTGATGGTGTTAGTGTCAACCATTCTTTACTTGTTCTTAAGCCTGGGAAACAATGCTCATGTCCACCATTAATTTCAATATAACTGGTTTCCATTCATAAATTCCTAAAACAAACTCAAAGTTGTATCATCTATATTCCATTACAACCAAAAATGCCACAGGCAAAGAATCAAAAAGAACATTCCTGTGACAATACACTACTACAGGTATTGGATGTACATACTAAACTAACTCAGCAGGTTACAGTTAGCCAAACTAATAGTTATTAGCTGGAGCATAATCTTGATTTTCCATTTTTTTGCCTGTGCAAACCAAGAAAAGTGGTTATTGGTGACTTGAAGCCAAACCTTCCCCTCCAAGAAAAAATGCAAGGGCCAAAGAGCAAAATGAAACTAACCAAAACGAATCTTTCTTCTCCCGTGCTAATAATTCTTCAAAAGAAATGTCAGCAAAATCATCATCTCTGTTCTCTCCCAGTCCACTTGCCTTTTCCTTTTCCATGCAAGCTCCAAGTTCAAGCATCTTCATAAAAAAGTTTAAATTGTTAGCACATCATAATACATGAAATTTTTCATGAAAAGCAAGCTACAAGAAATCCAACAACCGTGTGAATAAGTAGTATTTCAGTGTAACTACACATATTTTTGCAATGCAATAAATATAAGGAGAGAAGATGTTTATCGATCCTCATATAAAGGCCTCAAATAAAGAAAATACCTTTTGGTATGCTGGTGAGAGTTTAAGCTGTTGTTGAAGTGAGTTATAAACAAAGGCGTCCTCTTCTAAACGTTTTTGCTCTAATTCTAGCTTGTATATCTGAAACATTAAAAATTAGATGGCCAAATGGGTCTGCAAGCTCAGCTTGATGACCTGAAAGTTCCTTAAAAACATACTATTATCTAACCAACCTGTTGATGAAGGCGGTCAAAAGAAGATCTATCTGCCTTACATAGTAAAGCCTTCTTTATTACAAACTTACGTTGAATCACATCAGCTCTGTTAAAATAAGAGAACGTGAAAGAATCAGAACAATACAGCCTAAAATTTTTTGGTGTTAGGCCCAGAATAAAATTCCTTCAGCTGAAATCTCCAAAATAAACAAATGGGTCACAAATGTCAAGCAAGCATTTTGTGAAAGGCCCAGAAAGTTCCAGTGCCAAATAAGTTTCCACAAGGACACCTGCATGTGCAGGGGGAGAGGGGACCAAAAAAGAAGAGAAAACATCAAGAGCTTTATAATAAGTTTGTCCATACTTGTGCTGTAGGTCATTTCTAGCTTCAACCAGACTATTTGCAAAATGTACAACCTGCATTACATAGGATAAGAATTAAATTTTTATGGTATTTACATGACAAAAAATTTCACACTTGTATCTTTGAATGAGAATGACACTGAACAATAACATGAAATTCCTAAGTATCATAAAAAAAGAAAAGACCATTCATGATCCTTAAAACAAAAGCAACCTCTGAATGTGAAATATAGAATGGAAACTATCAAAGAAAGTGCACTTTGCTGTCAACAAATGAGTTAAGACTTAGGAAAACTCTTTTCACATCCACAAAATCGTTTGGCAAGTCATGTTGTAGAGATAGACAGTACTATCATTTGTATGCACGGAATAGATGTTATCTATTCAATTGCACTTCCTTAGTAAGCTTGTTTCCTAACAAATTTCTATATATCTCCAAAAACAGCTCATCCAACGTATTCCTGAATTACATTTACTAGTTCAATTCAAATTATTTCAAACTACCAACATATTAATTTCATGATTTCATCAATCTATAGAAATCACCCTGCTCACTAAAACACAAACACCACTTCCAGATGTAAAATGCAAACCCTCATTTCCATTTTTATAGACTACAAGACATTATGCAGTTCAAGAGGAAGAACTAAATAAAATTAACAATCTCAAACATAAACAAAAAACACTAAGGTGGTGGCCAATGTTACCAGCAACTGTTCTTCCCCTTTATTAAAAAAAAACAACAGATTTCTATCACCTCAAAATCAATGTAAGAAATTAATGAAAAACAAAAACGTACACGAGCTTAAAAAAATTAGAAATTGAAGAAAGAAAAACCTGCGGCAGTGTCAGTTTCTTCAAATGGTTGCATTTGACGAGTTCATCGTACTGGTGTTTGATCTTTCTCTGCATAAAGCTGCTGGAAGACGTGAACGGGTAGTAGGACGCGGATTCAAGTCGGAGCCCCGAGTCCGAACTCGAATCGGTATTCTCTTCAACTTGGGTTTGGGTATCGGTTCTCTTCTTCTTAGGCTTCCTCTTCTTCTTCTTGGGAGCATGTTGGGGTGGCAAAAAGGTTGGAACTTGAGCAGTGGGGTGTTGCTTTTTGGAGAAACGTTTGAAGAGAGAGAAAGAGAGGAGGAGAATGGAAAAGAGGGATGTGAAGAAGAGGAAGAAAATAACAGGATCGTGCATTTGTATTTGTGGGTTTCGCTCAACAGAGAATGAGAATGGGGAATACGAATACGAAGGTGGAGGCTCCATGAAAATGCAGAAAGAGAGAAGAATGAGAAAACAAAGTGAATGAAAAAGGAGATAATATATTCTGTTTCCTGTTCTGTTCTTCTTGTTGCCTCTGCTTCTGCCCATTTCAATTTTCTCTTTACTCTTCCTTCTTGGTGGAGTTTTTCTTTTTTTTTGTACTTTGTTTAAAATATTTTAATCCAGTTATATTTAAATAAATTACATGTTGTTTGAGTTTAATAAATCTACTGTGCACTGATAAAATTGTAAGTGGTTATTATGCATAATCATTTCTAATTAACTGAGATTCTAGACTGTAATATACTCTTGGAAGAAAATGTGTTTCGCCTAGAAAATTAGAAGAACAATCAGAAAATTGTCTGTTGAATAGCAAGAAATTATGTTGTGTTTATTAAGAAATCAAATCAAATTTTGATAAAATTACTAGACTTAGAATATACTTTAGCACTTTACTTGTATGGTTGGGGCTCCTTTTAATTACACAACTCTCCAAGTCAATAGCATTTTTGTTGTTTATTTTTAACTGATAATAGTTATTTGGAGTTCCTGATAAAGCACTTATGCACTGAAATCCTTTTAAGTAGAAAACTACATCAAAAACCGATATTATTAAGCACTGCTATAAATATAATGGATGAAAAATCAAAGGTGGAAACTTCTTATTAAGGAAATGACATTGTTCATATATTATAAATATAATTGTTCTGAAGTTAGGCATAGATTAGAATGTTAATATGAGTTTCCAGATTTTGTTTGTGGTGGAGGTGGCAACTTAAGATTGGAAACAAGCCATAGCATCTTGACTAGTACATGTTCAAGGAAAACGATGTTCAATATAATTCTTTATTACTAATTTAATTTCTTACTTAGTCAACAATTATGCATTTAGTCATTTATCATGATGATCTTCTCTCTTTCAGCCGTGATTACAAGTGTTACAATGTATTACTGTAAAAGCACGTAAATCAATAGATTATTCTAATTTAATTAGTAATTTTGAATTCGAAGAAAATGGTCCCCAAAATACATGTGATCTATGGAAGGAAAAATCCGTGTCCGTCGTGCATTTGTAACAGAACAGAATCATTCAATAAAAAGCAACAATATTCCAAACTTCTCCTTTGACACTTTGCATTTTCTTTAAAAATATTATCTTATCTTCCACTCCATAAGTTAAGGATAAGCATATTAGACATTTAATACTTAGGTGAGATAACATGAATGTGAATGAGTGTGATTAATGTCCAAGATACATTCAATTGAAAATATGCAGTATATTGATAACTGTTGAAGGCTAAAACGGACTACGACATGCATGCACTAAAAAATAGTGTCACTTTTATATATTACTATAAATAATGTTGATCAAATTTCATCATTCAATCATAGTTTAAACAATTCTGCTAATAGCATTAAACATTATCCAATCTTAGTCCACTTCATTTCAATATTTTTCATCAATCCAAAAGCATGGCATGTATGATTGGCCTTGGTAGAATCAATATGGTCTTATGAAGCCCATCAGAACTCAAAACAAGGATAAGAAGGAAATCAGAATGACAGAATTTGATGTGCTGGGAAGTTTCTTACAGTAAAAAAGAAACTAAATGGATGCAGATTACAGTGGATAAATAATATTACAGGAAGCAAGAGGCTTCCACACTAAAAGTCTAAAACACTAGCACATGGACTCAACAGTATCGTCTCATCGTGCACAAAGCAAATCTTCACCTTTCACCTCTGTATAACACAAGTATATATATGCACATATCCAAAATCATCTCAGCAATCTTTACAGGCTTTCAACCACATGGTGTGTTGTGTTTTCTGCAACTTCACCCTGGTAAAGCCAAATTAATAATGCTTGTGGTGATCAGAATTCAGAAGTGTAGACTTTGGTTGACCCAAAAGACTTGTATTGAATAGTGGGAAAAAATCAATCTGAAGGTTAAATCTTGGTCCTTTCATTTTCTGAGGTTAAAATGATCAGGTACAAATAGCTTCTACTGAGAGTTTCTTCATGACATTTGGACAAGGATCTCCTCCAAAATTTTCAGGTGACGCAGTTACTGTGCACCAGTTTTGTCCAACACAATTCTGCAACAACAAAGTTATCCTTGAAATAAACCAACCAAGTAATAATAACACCATGATCATAAATGGATTATTTGACTAGCCGCAAAAAAACACAAAGAAAAACATTCCAAAAGAGAGAAAACAGAAGGCAGTACCCTTTCAAAGGCATCATACGACTTATGAGCATGACAGCTTCCTTCATGAAAGTTTCCACAAGAACCTACTGGAGTACCAAAGCTGGCAAATTTGATTGATGAGATTTTCTGTCCAGGGCTACATGATAAATGGACTTTTGGTCTCACAGGTGGTTTGCCAGAGACTTGCATCTGATAGCTTATAAGGTTAGGCTGCCACTCATAAATATCAGCACACACACTATCTATATCCCTTCTAACCAAAAAGATTCCATTGGGATCTCCACCTAGCTCTTCAAACACAACCAACAAATTTCCTCTAGGCTTTAGCCATGACTGAGGAACATGATACCTGAAATTTATCACCAGTAATTAGTTCTTCATCATCAGCATTACACAGAACTTGAGGGCATGTTATACATTTCTCACTCACCATCTTTGAGAGGCCTCGCCACAGTTACTTCTGCATTTATTCTCATTATAAGTTCCAGCATAGTCACAATAATCACAGGTGCCGGAAGCTTTATACGCAGGCCAGTAGCGGCCAAGGTTCTGTCCATTTAACCACACTTGTCCTTTACCCATGCTGCCCATGTCTAAAGCCAATGGTGCAGTCCCAGCTGGCGCATCAAAAGTTGTCTGTAACATATTAAAAGAGATTGTTCCTTAAAGACCAGCCTCCGAATAAGTTTGTTGAAATTTTGATACAAAAGACAAAACACTCTCATAAAATATTATCTAATGTACTCTAAATATTCTTATAGAATCATGTATATGATAATAGTGTTATGAGCTATTTTCAAGATATTCTAATAAGTTCAGCTAAAAGGGTTTTGCACTACATAGGTTTAAATGTAAAAGGTTACAGAGGTTTCGTGATATATTACTCACTTTGAACCAAGTCAAAGGCTGTCTTCTAGAAACTAAAGATCCCTGAATCCAATCCACTGAGGAGCTTCCACTAAGAGAGTGAAGACTCAAGGTTTCACCTTTAAGACCAACCTAAACAAAATACACAGTTAGATCAACTTCAAGAAAAATCAAGAGAAAGCATGGTGACTGTTTGAGAAAGAACCTTGTAAGACCATTTCTGCCAAGACAAGTCCCTTCTCCCTTCGTTGAGACCACTTAATGAAATTGGGCCGAGAACACCAGCATTCCATGTTTCAAAATGAGGACCAACATTCTGCATTATCAAATATAGCCATGATCATAATCCACAGTTGATGATACTGAAAAATCAGCTTAGTGTGACATGCAAAAGTTCCTCTGACAATATCTATATTGTGTGTGTGTGTGTGTGTGACAGAGAAAGAGAGAGAGCGAACCGGGAGTCCAACTGCAACACTTAGAAGAGAGATCTTGTTAACACCGGCTCTGAGCTTCACTCCTTCACTAAATGTCAGTTTAGGGAATTCTAAGCTTCCATATGAAGTTCCTGGTCAAAAGAATAATAGGCTCAATAAAAAGGCTACTGGACAACTATTAACTTCCAATGTAAAATGGTATAATTACACTGTTCTGAAAAATAAAGGTCCAAAGACAACTAGATCCATGCTGCTTCATTCCAAGCACGGGGTAAATTATTCAACGAAACCTAGATTCTAGTATTGTTTCCATGGAATGTTCTAATTTATTGAACCCTCGAAAGCATACAAAAACTAATGTTAAAGAGTTTCCACCTATTCCTCTTGGAGGATACTGAGAAAAAATAAGGCAGATAACTGAAACAATTCTTATTAGTTGTAAATTAAGTAATGCTGAAATCTTTAGGCCATCACATTATGCTCCTCACCTGATAGTTGACCATTTACAAAAACATGCAAAGCATGCCCAGCAGAAAACACAGTAAGAACAGGATCCTTTCCGTTTGTCATAAATCCTTCATTGGGATCAAGCACAACACTGACAAAACAGGAGCAAGGCAAGTATAAGATGTGGAAAAAACAAAAATAGATAATAAGATTCATCAACTGTTCTCTAACAAAAGATTTAAAAAAAAAAATGGAAGCAGAGTGCAGACTTGTATCACTCACTCTGTAGAGTACCACAAGTAGTCTGATAAATCTCTTGTTGTATTTAGCTGCTCTAACAGACCAGTCATGGTGAAGGAACTATCATCAGTAGTAGTCGTTTCTTCATTGAAAGATAGCCAAGAGAGTCCGCCATGAATAGGAACAGCAGTCATCTTCATCTGGGCACTCTGAGAACCAACCTGTACAAATATTTTTGAATTTTTGTTTTGGTGAAATCTACCACATAAAAGTTATAGAAAAAACTCATTTTTCTTCTTTTCCTTCCACATATGATACTTTTCAGAAAATTAAAAAGCATACTTTCAGGCAAAACAATAACAGAATACAAATGGTTACTAAATCCTCTCAACCAAATGTGCTTGGCCGAGCTCTTATGTACCCCAAATCTTCATTGCAAATTACACTTATCATAGTTAATCTTTTGAAATAAATACATTTCCTTTTTCTCACCCTTGCAGTGTTATAAATAGTGTGCTTGCAGTCAGGAAGAATGCTTATAGACCAAGGAGGCAAGTTGTAATGCATATTTCCAAATGCCACTGTTGCATAAGATTTTGGGTTATAGTTTGCAAGGAATGCAGCACAAGCTCCCGACTTTGATTTAAACACATGAGCCTGGACATTAATGATGAAATATAGAAATTCAGTTGTGCTATAAAGCATTTTGGATAGGATTGACAAATCTCTTCTCACATCACAGAATCAAGTTATACCTCTTGATAGTTTCCAATCTTTGTCACAGTAGGATCTCCTGAAACTAAGGCAGGTTCACACAGTTTTATTGCTCTGTGTAAATCCTTCAGATGACCCCACTTTGGTTGCCTGAGCAAACCTGCACAGAGGAACAAACAAAAATGAGAATGAAGTATACTATCAAATATTTGAAGCTCTTCACGTATAGTACATCTCTAAGGCAAAGGACCTACTCACGGACTCGCTACAGGCCCAACAACCAATTAAATGTACCAGATTTTCATTTTCACAGCAAAACATCAACAAGAACTAATACATAAAAAATCTTCCAATCACACTCATTATTCACAGGACTAACAATACAGAAAATTGCTTTGGATATTTGGATAATATTAAAGGAACAGCAGCCATGTTCTATTTTGTTATGCCTCACAAAATTAAGTAACAAAGGACGTTTCTAAATTATATGTTTTGATGTTTATTCCCTGTAGGTCCTACATAAAAAGTGGAAAAATAATATTATAATATCAGTACTTATTGGTCATATCAGGTATTTTTAATCCTCTGCACTTACCATATTCATCAAGTGGTGCATCATAATCATAGCTTGTTGCAATAAAGGGACCACCAGCAGTTCGACCGAAGTTTGTTCCCCCATGATACTAAAAGGAACAAAATAAAAGTACTTAGATGAACATTTAAAAGGGGTGAGCATACACATCAGAATCAATAAATAATGAAGTTACCATGTAATAGTTTACAAATGATCCTCCTTTCTGTAGAAATCTGGCAACTGAAAATGCCATGTCTTCAGCAGGTCGATGAGGAACCGGACCTCCAAACTCCGTAAACCTGCAAGCATAAAAGAGGATAGAGGCAATGAATAATCATGCAATGTCTCTAGCTTGAATGTTTCTTATTCTCATGGAAACTAAAAAATAAGAAACAAGGCACCAATACCAGCCAGTCCAAGCTTCTGTCCACATCTTTGGCTTGTAAGCCTTATTTGGAGAGAAATAATCACAGTAGAAGCCATTGCAAGTGTTAATCTGGGAAACATTTTTATTTGAGATTAGAAATTGAATACTTGATGGCATAAAGGAAAACATCAAGAACAGAAAAAATTAAGTTTTAAATATGACCCTATCTAGGAAAGAGAGTTATGGACAATAGAGAAACGAGTCTACACAAGATAAGAACATTTCCTCAAAAAAATACACTTCATCTAAACATACAAGAGGATCAGGAGTGTCATCTTGCTTGCACATGATCCATGGAACCCCAGTACCAAGTCCCATAGCCATATCTGCTGCCCATTTAGTATAAGATTTACCCGCAGCACCAATTTCATACTCTATAGGTCCATATTCATTTTCAATCTGTACAAAAACACCAGTAGTAAAGGTAACAGTCTTAGTACACATCTCCACTCAAGTCAAGGAATGAAAAGCCAATCACTAAATAAAATATAAAATATAAAATACAACTTAAAGCAAGTGATTCGATTAAGGGGATCACTAACAGCACATTTTTTTCTACCTGGGACATAATTATTGGACCTCCCTGAGACTCATATAACCTCTCCGCTTTCATCAAATCAACAATCTTCGTAGTAAATTTTTGCATTTGATACTTCATGTGCAAAAAACAGAAAAAGTAATTAGAAGGTACTCACAGTGAAAAAGAAAAGGCTGAGAAGATTTACCAATTCTTAAGGACCAAGGAAGATTGGAATCTAACCTTAAAAGGTTCATTGTCTGTTCTGAAGCTGATTCCTGGAATGTACTTTAGCCAAACAGGGAAACCCCTGAAAAAGAAAATCAAACAAAAAATCTGTTAAGACATTTTTAATTTGAGAGGCACCTAAATATCTGCAACGAACGCGTTCACTACCCAAAGTTCCACTCAGCACAGACATAAGGACCAATCCTGAGATGAACATAAAGGCCCGCTTGCTGCACCAGCTTTATGAACTTCACCAGATCATAGTTCCCCTCAAAATAATACTGCACCAATAAAAGAAAAAAGCAACAACATTAGTTATTCCTCAATTCTCATTTATAACCGTGCAATGTCCCAGCAATGCAAGAAAGAAAAACCAGAAGCCATTACTTAGTACTTTGAGTTACCTTGCCAGGCGAAGGCTCGTGCCCGTTCCAGAAAACATAAGTCTGAATTACATCCAACCCTCCCTCCTTGGCCTTCCGAATAAGATCTGGCCACATCTGAAAACAAAGAAACCCCACAAGTTAAAAATGCAAAAAGGGAGAAACTTTAAGCCCCCCATTTGAGAAAAAGAAGAAAATATGAGGACCCTGAAGCACATTTGAGAGTAACAAATAACAATATTAAAAAGAATACCTCAGGGGTGCTCCTTGGGTAATGAATGGATCCAGAAATGAGGATCCTTCTCTGGCCATTAATGGTGATAGCCTTTGAGTCATAGGAAACCGAGGCCTCAGCAGAAGCAATGAGAGAACAAACAAGAAGCAACACCACGTTCCACATTACGAGCTTGAAGCACACCACCATGATTCACTTTGATGCTTCTGGTTGTTATTCTATTCTAAGCCCACAGAGGGAAGTAACTAGGAAGTGGCTTTGGTGGCTTTGGTGGCTTTGGTTCCCTTCTTTCTCTCTCTCTCCCTCTCACACACACACACTCTCTTGCTTTCTCTCGCTCTCTCTTATTATTATTCCTTACTTCACTTTTTGCAAAATGATGATCAGAATAAAATAATTAAAATAACTGAGGCTGAAACTTTGCATAAAACATTTGTTACAATTTTCTGTGTGACTTTAATTTGAAGATGTTTTGGTACGAAATGGAGGTACTGCTTTTAAAGGGTGAGTTCAGCAGTGAACTGGTTGGATTCGGAGAGAGAGTGGGACCCACCTTGAGTGAGCTGTGGGACCCACTCTTGAGTGAGCTTTGGGACCCACACACTTGTCCTTACGCACACTTCACTCGGACCTAAGCTTGAACCAATCCTTTTTTTTATTTTTGCCTTTTATTTTTTTCTTGCCTTTTCCGCCCTTTAATAATTAATAATATTAATCTCTGTAATTTGTTTTAGGTTAGTGGAATGCTTATTGAAGAAATGGGAATTGAAATTAAAGGCGTGTTTGGGGGTCGTAAGAAAAGTCGACCAAAAACCAGATTTTAGTAACTATTTTTTATGACAGGGAGAAAGATTCTCCAACCGAACCCCATTCTGGTCGGTTCCTATTTTCTGTCATATGTTTTCTGTTCCACTTAGCTTCGTTCCCACGCGCCTCGGATTATCGTGACGCCCACTGCGTCAAGTTAACCACATTTTAATTTAATTTAGACAAATTTAGATATGCTTTTAATATATGACTGTGTTTTAATGGGATTTTATATTAATAATCAGGGTTAAATTTTAATGCTGACCTTTTTAGAATGAACTTATTGGGATTGTTTTTTAATGTCAAGTATAAGATATTACATTTAAAGTTTCGTCTTTTACTTTTAAACTAAAATAATATATTTGCAACTCACGCATATCTTGAAGAATTTTAGAGTATGGTACGATTATTATAAAGTTAAAAATAATATTAATTTTATCTTTTTATAACTCAATCCTAATTCATTTACATAAATTAAAAAACTATTACGATTATTTTCATATGCTTTTATTTATTTTGACTTTATAAAATTATTTATTTAAAAACATTATTTTTCTCTGGATTACAATTATCTGTTTTGATATGTCGATAATTTTCCTTTTTTTCTTAATTGATCTTTCATGTTTCACCCCAGATTCTAGTGATTTGTGTTTCCTAGGAAGATTAATTAGTGATTTTAACAGTTTAATGACAATTGTTTTTTAGAATAAGTATAATTGAAATTTAATCATCGTTACAAACCAATATCAAGACACAATTGTTTACACTTTTAATGATGTGAGTGAGATGAGTTTAAAAGTTTTCACAGGCTTATTAATTATTACTTTTTTAACAGCACTTGTTAATTATTTCTCCACCCTCTTATGTTCGCCACACTAATAATTAACAAGTGTTAAGTTTGTTTTCTTTATCTTTAAGTTAATGTGCTTTTATTTATTGTAAACATATTGTTTTATTTTCAAATTAGTTTTTATTTTTAAAAATTAGAAAATGTACCCTGATATTTTCTTTCAGTATTGTAGGCTAGAATAAAATACATGAACACAAAATAATAGTTACTCACAAAATTGACCAGATAGTGTGTAATTTATAATTAATTAACTAACAAATATATATATATATATATATAGATATATATATAAGTGTGTCACTTGAATAATCTTTTAATGTACTTGTAATGTATTTTATTTTATTAAAATATATTAAATAATTATTTTACTAATATTTTATAAAAGAATCATAATTCCGTAATAATAAAATTATGAAAATTGATCCGTAACAGCAAAATATTATTTTAATTTGGATAAGTTTTGCTTCGTTTGGCAGGTATTGGGAACCATTGCAGGATAAATTCAAGTCTCTATTGTTCGCAATTTCCTATATTCATCTCCTGTCAGAAAAATTGCAGTGGATTTGTGTCGGAAAATCTCAGATCGAAATCTAGATATTGTGAAACTGTGTAATCAATCAGCACCATAAGCAAATCTATAACTAAAATTACTGAATTTTGTTAGAGGAATTTTGATAATAAAGATAATATAGGAGCTACCAGTCAAAATACACGTTGAAGAACAGTGGTTAAACAAAAATCACCAAAAGCACTTGAAATATGTGTTGTGTAGTAGGACACTGCCTTCGTGGTGAAGGCAAATAGATGTGAAAGTGAAACATAAACAACGTCAACTCCAAGCATGAAGTTATTTTTAATAGCATAAGGGGTGTATTTAATTGCATTTTTAAATAGTTTTTTTTTATAATTTTCTTCTTCTTGTTCTGTTTAATAAATAAATAAATATTGACAAAATTATGGTACTAATTAAACTATCAACATTTAAAAAAAATGATAAGATTGAATTCAATTGAAAACTAAAAAAAAAAACTATATAATATTTCAAATCGTTAAAACATTAACGAATTACTCGGGCAAAGAGTCACTTTCTGTCTCTATATTATTTTAAAAAATAAAATTAACAGTGATAGTTATATAAACATATAGTGAATAGAATGAAGATATACTGTTATTATTCTTTAATTTTAAAATATAATTACGAGTAAGATAGGAATATAAAATATATGATTCAAAAAACAATCTTAATATATATTATTATATATCTGTAATTTAAAAAAAATAAGAAAAAATATAGAATATTATATCAAAGGGAAGAATTTTTTTATATATATCGTTATAAATACATGACTTTTCAGTAGACGAAAGAATAATTTTCTTACTCTGCATTTTAAAAGTTCTGAAAATTACATGCCTAACATAATTCGTTTAACATGTAGATCTCACTTGTGTCAACACATTGAGTTTTTTTACATGTTGATTTATAATACAAAAATTCATGAGTTAATGCATTTGCTTAACACTTCTGAATTAGTAGATAAAAGAGTTATTTATCAGTGAATGTATTGATTATCGAGGATAAAATATTATGATATGTTGACTTTTGTTTCTTTGGATATTTGATGAGAGTTAACCATACACACACAAATGAAAAGGCAATAATATGGGTTGTTTGGGTAGGAGTGAGTTAATGGTGATGGAAGTGAAGTCTTTATTTAAGATGAAAGATACCCTAATCACTTACTATGGACTAGTTGCTCATAGCTGTGATCTAGTTAGCTTCTAAGGGAAACATGGACCCAATTTTGGCCACTTTGCCTTTACTTTTTATGACCAACAATACCATTTTGTTGGAAGCTAACACAAAGCCAGCTAATACCTTCTATTTCAACTACAAACCCTAAATGTAATGCCTCTCTTCAGCATACACAATTCATCACATTTATAAACTCAACACAATCTTTGGTCCAACAATAGTACCAAAGAAGAATTGGGTAGATGGAGAACTGTTTGTAACCAATAAACACACTAAGTGTACCTGGTTTTGTTGGATTTCACTTTAAGAATCAAAACAATACATTATTGTTTTTTTTTTTCTAATAGAAATACTATTTTTAGGAGTTAAATTAAATCTTATATAAATTAAACCATTTCCAGCTATACAACAATCAATAATTAAATGAATACATAGACTCTATTTTTTTTATATGTTACCACATCAAAGTTATAGGATGATATCATGAATATGAGGTTATTATTGTCTTTTCGTTGAGAATTTAGAAGTCTAATAAAGATATGCTTAAAAACAATGTTTATTTGATAAACATGAATTTCTCTCTAACCTATTTTTCTTTTAAATCCTTGATGCAATTGGTTCGTTTTCTCGTGGACCTCAATATAATATTTGATGATAAAAAGAATAAAAGACAAGAAGTACAAAACCAAAATAAGAAACACATTAAAATTCTAATGACTCTTTTGTTGGATCCTGTATAAGAAACATGTATCTGAACTGAATTTCATTGATTATTATTGGTTAAGTTTTTTTGAAGTGTCGCAACCGGGATCACGACGGGGCGGCTGTCCAAAAATAATTTCTTTTTTTATTAAAAATAATGGAGTCGCCACCATAATTTATTGAAGGAAAAACTATAGAAAATCAAAAAAAGTCAAATAAGGTAAGTTTGCAACGCCCTCCCTAAGGCGGTACCTTTAATTACAAGTAAAATAAAAAAGTGTGATTTTTAGAAATATTTATTTTTCCCAAAAAATAGAAATAGAATGCAAATAACAACAAATAAAAATATATTTTTTTAATAGAGGAGCCCGACAAGGATTTGACCTCGCTCCTACGTATCTCTATCAAGGATAGAGAATCAGGGTTATGTAGTTCTTTTCTTGGGTATTTGTGAGGGGCGTTTTCGTCGAGATGTGGTGCTTGTAGGGTTTGCTGAAGGGTTTCGAAGCTTGCATTTTTTCCGTGAGTAAGATTTGGTTTGTGTATTTAGGAAGTGGGGTTAACATGGCGTAGAAGGTGGTTTGGTTGATGATTATTAGAATGGAATGGAAAGGTGATGGAGATTCATGGTGGGATGTACAGTGGAGATGCAGGGCAAAAACACAGTGCAAAAACCTTGTGGAATTATGCGTTCATGGAGATGCATGTTGATGAAATATGAATAATTGTGGGTGTTTTTTTTATTTTATGCCATGAATGAATGTACAAGCAAAAAGAAAAAAAAAAACATACCTGGTGCCTAGTCTTTTCTTTTTCAGTGTGCTTTCTTCTTTTCTCTCTTCTCAATATTCTCTCTCGTTCTCTTTTTTGTCACCAAAATGATCCGTGTCCTCCTTTCTTTTTCTTCCTTTGGCTAATATATCTCCTCTCCTTTTTTTTTCTCCTTATTTTAATTGATATATTCTTTTTAAAATGTCAGTTCAGTTTTAGAGAGGTTAAGAGAGGTTACTACTCTTTGACTCATTCATATTTGTTATTTTTTTATTTTTAATTTCTTTAAAAATTAAATATTAACAATGAATCTTCCCAAGAATAAGACTTGAAACACTTTTCAATGATAAAAATCTATTTTTT
>Ga0209700_101752_pt1 | contig 45106 bp, 14 predicted proteins | sample SiratroredBW_FD_187528 | JGI IMG/M metagenome (GOLD analysis project Ga0209700, IMG submission 187528) | Root nodule microbial communities of legume samples collected from California, USA - Siratro red BW (SPAdes) (version 2) | ecosystem: Host-associated > Plants > Roots > Nodule | place: USA... | reverse complement strand
AAAAAAGATTATTTTTTTTTAACCGTCAAAAATAAATAGAATAAAATAAAAAAAAACTGTTATCGATAATACTCTCCACACGTAAGAAAATCGATAATACTCTCCAAACATAAGAAAATGATAGGTTGACGTGTAAGGTGAACTGTGTGAGATTTTAAGCGTAATAAACCCAATCTCTCTCTCTCTCTCTATATATATATATCCTTTTTTTAAAGTTTCGTTTAATTTAATTTTTTGCTGATATTAAAGAAAAAGCAAGATTTTATTAGGAAGAAAACTTGTATTACACTTGTCTTAGTTGTAATACTTTGTTTTTAGTAAAACCTTAAGGTTTTAGATGTATTACGCTTCAAATCAACCCTTAGGATTGATGTTAAAAAAAACGATAAAAACATCTCCAGAAAATTACTGCATATTCTTGAAGGTGCAAACTTGTCATTATCAAATTAAAACAAAAAGATTTGAGATCCAAAAGTAATTACTATTATTAATGTGAATTTTTCTCCTTACAATATTGAAATATTATTCCAGTAGTCAACTTTTCTAATATAATTAGAATTAGATCAAAACAAGGATTAGAATTGATCGTTTTTATTGTATACTAAAGATTACTTTTATTTATCATCCTGATACAATACTCTTCTTTCTCAGGACTATTTTCCATGGCTGTAAGACTATTACATGGTAGGATTCTTTATAAATTTCTGAACCGAAGTCAGTTAATACTTTTTTGTCAAGTAAGATACTATACATCATGTTTAATGGTCCAAAGTTTCCTTAAAATTTGGTAAAATCTCACTCAGAATAAAGGTACAGAGCCCTTCATAAACTAGAAGATATCCCAAATTGCTTTCTACTGACAACCTTCACATGTTTCTTTCCACTGCTAAGTCATTACAACTTACTGCAGCAAGGCTTCGTTTCTAAGAAAATGCTACACAGTCTCCTTCATTTTTGGAGCATCCAAGACAAACACAACCTAAGATGTTTAATCCTGCAAATTCCACACTCAAATTAATGCACTGTTTGGTTTAATGGTTCGATGGTAGACGAGAATAAATTTGCGCTAATTATAGTCATTTGGATGCAGTAATCTGTGTAGATTTGCAGACTAAGATTGTATTTATATTTGGGCAAAAACTGTCCATCTTTGTTTTTCAAGTGCATCATCAGATGTTTAGGATAACAATTTAAAATTTTGTTTAAATAGTTGTATTTATTTTGAGAATTTATTTAGGAAGGAGAAATTTTGTTTAAATAATTGTATTTATTTTGAAAATTTATTTAGCAAGGAGAGGAAGAGATAGACAATATAATTTAAAATTTTAATTTATTCACTACAAAAATCAATGATCCAAAAATAACACATTCTTAATTTTTTATTGGATTTAAAATTTATTTTAATTAAAACTCAATTTATAGCAAAAATAGACTGTAACCTTAAAAGCACAATATGAAATTATGAATTTTTTGCATTAATATTTAATTAAGATTAGGTTTTATTTAAATTAAATCCATTTACCCAAGATAAAGAACAGCAAATAGTCACACCATCCAAAATTAATCTTATTTAATTTTTAATTATTTTTAACCATAAGGATAAATTTACAATCTTACATTTTTATTAATTAAAAAAATAAAATATTAATTACATCACATCATTTATAAATTTTGCACTCAAAGCTTCCAATGTATTTCCTAATCTAAACAAATGCAATCTATTCTCTCAAATCTACACAAATCCATTTCTTTAAATTCACTCAAATCCATCTATCCAAGCAAAAGAAAGCAGTGTGCTGCCGAAATCCTATGTTAACTAGAATTATAGTCAAAATGGTGTAAATAAGAGAGGGTAACCTTCATCATCCTACTAGACTTGGATGGTATACTCTCGACAGTCCACTCTTGATATCATTCCAAGTCTTTTAATCATAACAAGTAATATTGCATTTTAATGAATTAATCATTTCATCTAATTGTATGATTACGATAGAAGGTGATCTACCAACATATTAGTCATCACACTATTAACAAGACTGTCTAGTTGTATTTACTTTGAGTAAATCACAAGACAGATTAAAAGACAGAATGTTTAAAGTTATACGTGCTACCACACAAAGACAAGAATTCATTTTGAATTCGTTAGACCATTTAGTATCGATAGAGTTGACTTGCATCTTTCGATGTCGATACTGACACAACAATACACCTGGCAGTCAAAGGACGTAGCATATTTATGCTGAATTTGGGATATAAAAGAGGCATTATCAGAAGGATTGATTCATGCAGAGAAGTTTGAGTTCAACATCAAGAATGTCAACATAAAGGCTAACAACCTTCTGAAAAGTTCTGATACAACAAGCAGAGGATCAACACACTATAGTAACAACCATCTTTCCAAGGCCTATAAATAGATAAGTCACCATGCAAAAAGAACTAATAAATGACATACATTCTTGCATGCATATTTGCTACGTGATCCAAAGTGCGAATTTAATCTAAAAGTGTTAATCTAGGTATATTTTTCCACATACATAAAATTTGGGGGTCCATTACATCACCCTTTGAGGAACATAGTTGCATAGCCTTTGCATGTCTTCCCTTACAGTCTTCCACTCTTAGAAGGTAGAGGCCTTCACATTCCTCAGCATTGCTAATCTTCTTCCCCAATTCCAAATCCTGAAATTGACACGTTTGGCAGAAATTTAGTAATACACTTTGAAGCCCGTGTCAGTTTCTAATGGACAGTAAATTACAATCCAAGCTAGGAACATGAAATACAGATGTCAGTATTATGTCTTAAGAAATTATCACAAGACCTTTCCTTACCACTCTTGAAGTGATTCCATCTGCTATGCAAACAATAGAGTCATCATGACAATGAGTATATCAGATGAATACATTGATATCTCCAGTTATATGGTTTTAGTCTCCAGAATCAACAATCCAGGATCCTGTTTTATTTCGCTGACATGAAAAACAGTTGAGAGATTACCTTTTGAGCAAGAGTAGCAGTGGAAAAATTAGTACTTGTGTTTTGGAGGGTTTGTTGCTACAATTGTTATATCATTTCCATTTTTACTCTGCTGAAAATATTGCGTTAAGATTCTAATTTGGGTATGCTTTCTTCACCAATTGCAGCATGACCCCTATTCTCCTTGTGCCTCAGCTTCCAACCAGCAAGCTTCTCATGATTTAATTAACATGTCTCCCTTGTGTGCTTTCCTACAGTGTTCACATCATCCCCTATTTCTCTTTTGGGTTCTCTTGCCGCAAGCGCAGATATTTTCAGTGGCCATGCCATCAGTTTCTCCACTCAACATAATTTTTCTCTTGTTTTCCTCTCTTCTAACATATGCAAAAACCTCACAGATACTAGGGAGTGGTTTAGTGCCTATAATTCTCCCTCTGACCTCATCCAAATTCTTGTTCAGCCCCAATGAAAATTGGTATATAAGGTCCTTCTCAACTAAGGTCTTTACTGCTTGCTATCTTCAAACACTTCCACTCCATGTCTAAATAAATGTCCAATTGTTGCCAGTGCCTTGTGAGAGAGAGCAGTATTCAATGACATAAGCATCGATTTGTCGCAATTCATCTAAGAGACTCTTGATATTGAAAATGGTTGGAGTGTTGACTATGTTTGAATAGGTTTCCTTTGTTGCATTCCAAACATCTACAACAGTCTCGAAATAAATTAAGCTCTCTCACCAGTTTCATTTGTCTTGGAGTTTAGCAGCCAGGACACAAACAAGCTATTCTCAAACTTCCATTTCTGGTGGGCTGGATTATTCTTTTCGAGTTCCTTTGCCTCAGAAGTGATGTAGTCTTCCTTTCCTTTTCCTTGGGGGAAGATGCAGACAGATCTTTCCCATGGGATATAGTTTTGGCCATTGAGTTCGTGGCCAGTGATTGGTAGGGGATTTGTATATACTGGGTATTTCAATCGCTGATTTCTGTGCTCGTCAGCCATGGGACACACTTTGTATTATGGTTAACAAAACTTACTTTGATACCATGAAAAGTTTATTCCCATACATTGAAATGTGTTATACAGATGGCATAAATAGCCTTTAGGGTACAACAAATCAGGATCCTTATAAGGGATAGTAAATATTCTAATTTACAGAAACAGAAAGCAATAAAAACTACCATGCACAACTGAGGATATTATTCCTTGATTACAGTTGTACAATTAATCAAAATATGTGCTCCATTAATGTAGGAAACAGCCGGATATCGGGTTTTCTATCCTTGGCCCGATATCCAACAAATCGCAAACAAAATGTGATGGCAGGGCACACACAGCACAAATACCTCATTGTGAGAGAGTGTGAAATAAATTGAGACATGTGATTAAGAAAAGGGTTGAGGGTAAACAAATATTCAATTATTTTTCCACAAAATCTCCCAATTGGAGAAGCAGGGGGAACCTAAACTAAGACAACTTTTTTTTTATAACTTATCACATTCCTTTAGTATTCTAGCAACTATTGCCAATTTAGCATGCCAATGACAGAAGTTTCCATTTCCAGCAAATATCGAACTACATTTCAGGTTCCTTTCTTCAAACTCAAGAAAGACTTTAACACAAACACATTTCTATGTAATGTTCGCAGTAACATGATCTTTCACTAACAAACATAGTAAACATCTTCAACTACGATTGAAGGTTTAAATATATTTTTGGTATGATTTACTTTAATTTTGGTCTCGATCCATATACTTTAAAAAATAAGTTGTTGGTACACATAGTTTCAAAAATTTCCTTATGGCCCCTACTACAAACAATATGCCAAAACATGTTAGTAGGATATTAAGTGTCCTGTTAGAAGTTGTTAGAAGATTCTTAATCAATACTTTAGGATTATAATTATCTATATATAGAGGCTGATGTACTCTTTCAAATCATTCAATTGAATAAAATCTTCTCTCATTCAAATTAATCATGTTCAAGTCATGTCTTGTAGGGTACAACCATTAGGACCAATGTCTGGTGTACTTGAGAGACAAAACCTAAGTAGAATAAAATTATAAGAATGAAAAACAAAACAGAATAAACTAGGCACCAAGGTCTTGTTTGGTAAACTTCTAGTAATAAGAGAAGAAAATAAAAAGTGAACTAAATTTCTACAAGTTTAAATCAAATAATGAACCTCAGTTTTTGGAAAAGTTAGATGAGAGAGCTTCTACAAAAACTGTGGCGCAAAAGTCGATTTACCTTATGGACTATGGGAGAAGTTTAATTCCTTTTTTCTTCACCAATGAGTTTTAATTGAGAAGTTTATCCAAACAAGATCCAAAACCTAAACTTGTAAAACTATAAGGACCACAAATCAAACTTATTAAGTATAGGGACCAAAACCAAAATCAAGATAAACGATAGGACCAAAAATATTAAGAGACCATAATTTAATTGTCCCAAAAGAAGCCAGAAAGAAGCGCAATAATATTTGACTCCATCATCCCATTCCCATAAGGCTTTTTGTGGACTTTCCCTTTCTTTTTTACCTTTACCACTTCATGACTGTTGCTTTGTAGCGTCATGGTCAATCCAGATTCCAGATATCTTGGAAGCTTCTTCCTCTTCTCCTTTTTTCTTTTTGAATTTAAGTTTCTCAAACATATCACTTGAAGCCTACACCAAGTTTCACCTCTTTGACATTGCAACATTAGGAGGAACTGTAGCCTCCTGCTCAATTCCCAACCTCTAAGCATCACCCCATAATTCCAAGTATTCTCGTTTGATTCTAAACTTTTTCCATTCATGATAAAAATTCATTTAATGCACTCTCCTCTTATGAGCAAATGAGCATCAAGATTATCTCCTTGGCTTTGGCCCCATTTTTCTTAGTTTCCTTGTCTTCATTTATCTGAAATGCAGAAAGCCCAAAGCGAAACTTAGTTCTGATATATGTCTTGGACTTCCATTAGATATTGCAAATCTGTTGCAAATTTTACTTTTACATAGGAAATATTCAAGTTGATCCTAAAACTATTTCTATACCAGATAAGTTACAAATTAACCAGAAGGTCTTTCATCATTTGCTGATCCAGAAATTTAATATAGCTTCAGTGATAAGATATAGACATGAACTCAATTAAGAACAGATTAATGTAATAGGGAGTACTAATTTTAGACAACAGAAAAATATTGAGGAAGTATTATGCTGTCCCATAGGTAAATCCTTAACATGTTATCAATTCTAAAGAAAGAGACAATATAAAGTTTAATGCAGACAGACAACTGTCAGGAAGATAATCTTTTCAATCCATTGTGAACTGCCGAGAACGGTTAGTGCCTAACCTGTGCAGTTCACTGCAACGTTCAAAGTAGAAATCCTGTTCCGACAGCTTTCAGTGAATATGGCTTCGTGTGGAGGGAGCATGTGAGCCATGTATAGCAGTGTCATTTATTTAGATCTTAGAAAACAATTTTTAAAAAGAAAAGGGCAACCTGGTCCTCTAAGCTATAAAGCTTGTGAGGGGAAGGAAGTGCCAGACACATTATGAATTGAAGGCAGCCTTACCTAGCATTTGCAACAGGCTGATTCCATGAGTTGACCCTATGACCTCCTAGTTACACTTCAACAACTCTCAAGGTTGCCCTTTCTTTTAAAATGCTACTTAAATTAAACAATTTTACACCAAGATTAGAAGCGTCCTTAAAAAACATAGCTAACAATATTTATTATGACATGATACAAGACTAGGTTCTTTTGCACCAAAAGTTGTATAGCTGGTAAATTAGGTCAAAACTAAATAGGTCTAAAGCATCAATAAAAGTCAAATAGCACCGTTCCAAGAAAATACAAGTTCAAAACCAAATAGGTGAAAACATCAATAAAGGCAAGAACTCAAACAAAGCATGTAAAAGTGGAAAATCCTCATGCTGAAAACAAAAAGCATATCAACAATAAATCTTTTTTGTTCATTCTCTCTCTCTTTCACACACATGTACACACCTGTCCAGGAAGGTCTTTTCTTAATTTACATTGGCGAGATTTATGTACAGCACCACGATGTGCATATTTTGATATATTTACGGTGAAAAAGAATACAATTATAAGAAACTCTCAATTTACTGTGTTAACTCCCACCTAATCATTTGTTTGCCTTTCCCTGGCTCTGTGAGGAACCCGTGTAACAATTAAGATGCAAAAATTTGTTGTTCGTTAATTTAACAGCTAAACTTTTTCTTCACCAAGGAAAGTAAAGAAGAAGCCCATTTTTTCAGTTTCTCATTCAGTTTCATTTTAGTATTTTTCTTATCAAACACTAATAATGAGAAAAATCAATATATTTTTTTTATATTTATATGCAACAATTTATTAACAAGACAAGTAATAAACAGAGCAGGCACATGAGCTTCACCAAGACATTCAAGAGGAATATAAAACCATAGCTGGGCTTTCACCTTAACATTAAGTTTTTGGAGATGTGGTTGTTAACAATGTTCATTTCTAATTCCCAGATCAACGCAAGCCTGAAAATAAAAAATGAAACTAATTCAAATCTTAAATCCTGACAGTGTGCAATATAAATTCAGCACCACATACTACAAACAAGAGGCTAGCATACATAACCAAGATTTGATATCATAACTTCTCTAGAAGATGAAATACATTTACTTACAAAAAAACTCTCCAATCTCCATCACCTGTAGTTCAGTAGATTCAATCACATTTTAGACTGACAATGTTCTCAAGGTCTTGATCATAGAGTCAAATTATGCTTCACTTGCAGCCCTCTAAAAAATGGCTGTTATTGTCCATGATAGGGAAACATAAATAAAAGCCCTCCAGAATGGGTAGTAATAACCAATGACATTCATCTTCAAAAAGGGTGATCAATACCTCAATGGTTCCTTACAGTATATGACATAACATATTTTGACCACTTGCTTCATGTAATGCTCAAGTAGTCAACGAATGAGTCCAATGTATTGTTCCGATGATTATACAAAATCATGGCAGATTTCAAGGATAGTAGAAAGATGAAACCATAAGTTTACAAAGCAACGAATCGATTTTCAATTAACTCTACACTATTCTCAATCTTCTGAGGTTTATTTTTTGAAAAATAGTCAACTGTAATGTACATGAGGAAATCCATAAAAAGGCCTTTTTCATATGTTTCTCTCACAAGTTCAACATCATCTCGTCTCAAACGGTTAGCTTGGTCTAGTATTCTATATGAGATTTCATCAAAACCAAAGGAAAACTCCGACAACTTTTGACCCCATAGTAATGCCTTCTCTGGCATCCCCTGCTTGCAAAATTGTGACAACAACAAATTGGTTGTAATCACATTTGGAATAAAACCTATCTTAAGTAATTTTGCAGTAAGAATCATTGCTCGATCTAATATATCACTACAAATACCATTCATCATAGTGTTGTATGTCACTGTGTCTGGAACAATACGAGCGGAGATGAGCTTATCCAAAATGATAGCTGCTTCATTCATTTTTCGCATACTGCAGTAGCCATGCATTCGTGTATTATACGTTCTGATATCGGGGTCAAGTCCACATGAGTACATTTTATTAACCATCTGACCTGCGCCAACCATGTCAAATGCCTTGCAGTACCCTCCAATTAATATGTTAAATGTGAAAATATCTGGCAGCAACCCAATCCGTTGCATGTCAAGAAATGTATCAGTTGCAAACTTCATTTGTCCCCGTCTACAATAACCATCAATGATGATATTAAAGGTAAAGGTGTCAGAAAGAAGTCCTTTTCGCCTCATCTCTTTCTCCAACTTTAATGCTTCAGTCATCCTCCCACAATCGCAGAGGCCTCCAATCAAAGAATTGTAAGCAAAATTATTTGGAACAAAACCCATAGCTGACATTTCTAAGAAAACTTCATACGCCTCCTCGATATTACCTGCTTTTGAAAGCCCGTCAATTAGGGCTGTAAAGGCAACAGCATCTGGATATATACCTCTTTCTTTCATTTCCTTCCAGAGAAACTGAGCTCCATCCAAATCATTCATCTTGAAATATCCATCCAAAAGCACCGTGTAAGCCACTTTGTTGATGGGAAACCCCTTCTCTAGCATCCCATACAAAAGTATCCTGGCTTCTTTCAAACATCCTTTCCTACTCAAACTCATAAGCAAAGAATTACAAGTAGACGATGAAGGAGTGAAACCGCCCAAGATCATCATACGATAGGCTTCAAAGGCTTTGTCTTCTAAACCTGCCCTGCTATAAGCGCCTATTACTGAGTTAAAGGCGACAACACTAAGAGTTAGTCCCTTCTCAAGCAGTTCTTGCAATAATGCCATGGCCTCATCAAGTCTGCCAGTCCAACACAGCACAGACACAGTTACATCACGCAGTGAACGATCTGGAAACAATCCCGATACAATCAAATCTTTCAACAACCTGTTCCAAACATCTTTTCTCCCATACTTATAATGTCCCCCAACTAAAATATTAAAAGTCACACAATCAGGAGAAACACCCTTAATCTTCATCTTTTCATAAAGCAAGCTAGCCTGACTAACATCCCTTGCCTTGAAATACCCATCCATCAGTGTGTTATACAAGCTTGCATTTGGAACAATTCCCATATCCTGAATCTCATCAAAGAGCTTCTGCGCCTTCCCCACATTCCCTTCCCGGCAAAGTGCATGCAAAATGGTATTAAGCGTAGCAATACTCGGTTCACAATCACTTCTAACCATCAAATGCAGCCAATCAAACGCAACCGAAGTCCTCCCCCTAACACAGCACGCATTAATAAGAATGTTAAACGTAAAAACATCAGGACTACACATAAACTTGGGCATCAAATGCAACAAACTCTCGGCAATCGAAACCTTCTGCTGTCTACAAAACCCATACAACATCACATTAAACGTGATACTCGAAGGGCGAGGTCCTCTGTGGATCATATCCTTAAACACCTTCCAGACACTACCATAATAACCAAGCCTAAGCAACAACCTTATGAGAATAGTCACCGAAGACACATCAGGCGTAACTCCCACATCCCTCATCTTACGCAAAACCTCCAACGCCTCAAGGCTCATCCCCAAATTCAGAAACGCCCTAAAAAGCGTATTCAACACTGAAAAATCAGACTCGTACATGGCATGATTCCTCCACATAAGCTCAACTATTTCGTCAGTTCTCCCAGCCCCGACCCTGGCAATGAGCCAGGAAACCACGTCCTGCGCGAGCAGGGCAAGCCCCTGCGCCGCCAAAACATGCGCCGCGACGCAGCTCAAGCGAACGGTCTCCTCGGAATTGTCCCCGAAGGCTAGCTTGAAGAACGCAAACGCGGCGTGGCAGGTGTCAAACAATTTCATGATCTTGACGAGAAGGAAGGGGCAGAATCGGAGGGAGAAGGCCTTGAGGGCGAAACCCTGGTCGGTTTTGATGGCGGTGGATAGGCCGAGGAGGACTAGGCGACGTTCACGTGCAGTGGTTGTGTTGAGGGGATTGAAGGTGGAGTGGGCGAGAGGGAGAAACTGAGCGAGACAGTGAGAAGTGTGGGAGGGTGAATTGGAAGTGGAATAGTGGAGTTGGAGTGGGAGAAGGGGAGGTTGACGAGGGAGAGAGTATGGAGAGAGGGCTCGCTTGAGAGAGAGAGGAGGGGGCGAGAAATGTGGAACTTCGGCGACATTGGGAGGTCGCAGATGGAGTCGGAGATGGGCGCGCCGCCACATAACACGGCAGCCAGGCGTCCGAGCTCAGCTCAGGTCAGCTTGACAATGCTCTCCTTCCAAGTAGGGATGACTATAGTCACTTTACTCAAAGTGAAAACTCGTCCATTTTTTTTTTTTTAATCTCCAATGCTATTAAAATTTAGGTTTAATTAATTTCTAATTACAATTTAGATATTTTTAATTAATTTTTTATTTAAAAACATTTTTAAGTGTTTAAAATATTTTTATTTTCATTTAAGTATTCTTATGTTTATGTTGTTGTTAATAGAACGATGTAGTCATTATTTTTATTTTCTTATTTTGAATTCACCGATCAATTTATGTTTTTTTTATTAAATCTATTCTAACACATACGTACACTCGCTCATAGAGAATAAACAATTTGAGTTGAAAAATATTAGAAAGTGACTCAGTTGGTTGATCATTAAATTAGGGACTAAAAAACATTCTGTTGAAACAAAAATGAAAAAGTATTAGACAAAAGTAAAAGATATTTTAAACATTCAATAAAACAGGTTTTAATAAAAATTAATTAAAAATACTTAAATTTATGAGATACTTAAAATTTAATTAAATTTAAAATTTGTGTCATATTTTTTTACCATCAAAGTATATATTTGTCCAAACTATTTATTAAATGATTTTTTTATAAAAAAAATTAAGTAACAAAAATATAATATTAAAAAAATTAAGTAACGAAAATATAATAAAAAGAATCATATCTTTTATAACAACGAATCTTGAATAAATTTTTAAAATCAAGCAATATCTTTTATAACAATGAATCTTTAATAAATTTTTAAAATCAAGCAATAAATAAACTAGTGTGTTTTATTATAAGGTGTCGTAAGAGCTAAGGTTGTAAAAGACTCATGTAATTAGAATATATGGTCATTAAAACATTTAAACATTTAGATGTTCCAAGCAATAATATTATATATAATTTTTCCATGATAAGGACATTGTTAAATTTGTCAGTGTTGTAATACTTAATAAATTCACTCTTAAAGAAGTCAAGAAATATTGAAGATTGAAAACTTAATTTTATCTTGTCTAGAAAGATTGTATGTTGTGTCATTTGATTTATATGTTTTTTTCTTTTTATAATTAGTTTGATTTTTATAAGCATGTAAGAAGGTTGATTTAAATCCTAGTTAAAATTTATTTTGGTTGAAGAATAATTATAATTTATTAAAACACAGTTTAATTTATTAAAATATTTTCATCTAAAGTTTTAAAAGACTTTAATGATTATTTTAATCGATTACATTATTTGATTTAATCGATTAATAAACCATAAATACTTTTAGAATAATGTTTTAATTTGTTAAAATGAGTTTTTAATAAATTAAAATTTTCTGTGTTTTTATAAGAATCTTTATCAGTCTATTTTATTAAATTGAAATAAAAATTTAATCAATTTTTCACTAATAAGTTAAAATCAAACAAATTAAAACACAATTTTAATTCATTAAAATTGATAGAATAAAATTTATATAACTCTTATTCTCAAATATTTTTCAATATGTTTTTAAAGTTTGAGATTTTAAAACACCTTCAAAATTGAGAGAGTTGTTCTTTTAAGTCTAAAATTATTTTCTTGGAATGTTCTTTAAGTGTTATTGAGATCCAATTTGATCTTGTTATAATTCAAGTGATAGTGTTCTATTGTATACTTTTGATTTGTGGTGTTTAACTATGACTGGATAAGGTTTAAGAGTGGTGATCTTGACGTATTATATAATTATAAACGATTGACTTAGTGTGAGCTTGGCTAGTTTAGTTGAGCAACTACATGTAACTCTCAATTTGAAGTAAACCAATATAAAAATGATTGTATAATCTTCTGGATCTCTCTTTATCTTTTTAATTATGAGTTTGTATTAATTTTATTCTTATTGTAATTGAAATTTTAACCTTTTAAAAGGTTGTGCCAAATTTCCTTAAATTGATTAATTAGGCAAAAGAATCATTCTAAATCTTCAAACAAATTTCAAAAAATCTTGACACTTTTATTCACCGCCCTCTTGAACTCGGTCTCCTTTCCTAACAAGCATTTGTAACTAATCATTATTTAACAAATTTCATGGCTAATAGAGTTCACAATTGATTTAATCTTTCTTTAATCTAAGAGTTTTATAAATACACCAACTAATTGATCTTCTGTGAGTACAAATTACATATCATGAATCATAACGCAGTTGTGTCTAACAAGCTCTAAAGGGAAATATTAGATCATGCAAGTACAAGTACTTCGTCAAACATATGATAAAGCACTTTGTAGGTTTCCCTTCATATGATAGTTGTTAATGAACAACAGATGATAAGTGCAGACAGGTTGTAAGCTAATGTAAACATAAAGAGTATTCTCATAGCTTAAGTATGTATTGTAAGGAATGCCTTCACCATCTATCACGTAAAGGATTCACCCTCAAGACAAATCAACATCAATATATCTTAGAGTTTGAGCTAAAGTTACACTATTTGCAAACGATATTGATATAAGCACATTTCAACCCTACCCTTGTTATCTATCCATTATGGTGTGCACTTTTACCTTAGTTTGGTACAAAAGGTTTTGTAATCGAGGAAAATAAGTATTTCCAACTATCAATGATGTTGTGTGAAAAAGAGAAGAGTAATTAATGTTTCATGAAGCACATTTAATGTTTCTCAATGTCCAAGCTCGACATAAGATAAAAGAAAAAGACATTCAAATGCGTTCAAAACTACTCAATGGCTAGAAACGGGAATATAACAACTACATTCTTGAAGCCTATATAAAGACATGCTTCAAAGAGATGAAAATGAAAAAGAGTTATTACTTATAAGTGTTGAAACTTTGTTAAATTATCTTTGCACTCATAAAGCTTTGTAAGAATAAATTTTGTGTTCGTCCTTTTTGCAAACTAGGAAAGAAAGTTTATCCTTGTAATGTTAAAAGATGCAATCCCTCCCTAGTAAGTGAAATTTGTAATTTGTTGATTACAAAGACATTCTATTTGTTTTGAGTCAGAAGTGGCTTGTTGAAAGAATACTTTAGTTGAGCCATAAGTGTTTTATGGAAAGAGTACTTGAATGAGGTCGACTAGGAGTGGCTTCGATCTAAAAGAATACTTGAGATTTTTAGCCATAAGTAGCTAAGTGTCAAAGAATAGTTTGAGGGGTCATCCAAGAGTGGTTGCAATCCAAAAGAATACTCGTATAAGATCAGCTAGGAGTGGTTGCAATCTAAAAGAATAGTCTTTTATACTTTGTAGCAATAGTCTGCCTAGTAAAAAGTTGAGGCATATACGGTTAGAATGTCCAAGTTAAGAGGGAAGCACAAATTAACAAAGAAAAGTCTTATGGCTACATGGAAAAACAAGACTTTGACTCTAGCATAGATGAAGATGTTAGTCTTTGTTTAATGGCAAGTGCAGAAGAGGTATTATCTAAGCCTAACTCTTGATACTACATCAGACTCATCATGCTCATCATTTTATGAAGAAGAGGAAAATTATTTGTCTTATGATAATCTTCTCACCAGTTGTAACTCCATCTTTGAGCTAAAACAAATGTTTAAAGTCTTAGCCATAGAAAATGATGACAATCTCAAAAGACAACCAGAAAACATGTGCTGATAAAATAAAAATGTTACAAGAAAAAGAAACATGTTTTAAACATGATTTTCAAAAATTTGTTGAAAGCTCTAAATCTTCTATCTACAATTCCAAGATATGCATTTAATAAGTTTGGTTTTGGATAATTTTTTTTATCAACAAAAGAATACAATAAATGGAGACCACATTGAGTATTCTAACCCTTTTGCATAATAGTTTATATCTACAAGAAACACTTATGAGTTGTTTCAAATCAAACACGTATAAGCTCATAAACATGATTAGTAGCCCCAGAACATGTATTATCCAAACGTAATCAAATAAGCGGTAACACATACTGACCACTTTAACCCTCGACATATTGATAACCAAAATTCTATACTAGGAACTCCCACATTAAACATAGTTATATGTTCTCGTGTTAACTAAAACCAACACCCAAAAGAACATATACATAATCAACATATAGGTTTGAAATCAACACATCAGCTCCGCCACGGATCAAGACTTGATTGCACATCTTAGTCCACCTACTTCTCCGTACCAACCCTACAACTATAAAAAAGGCAACCTTTCATATAACCTTATAGATTTATACAAGACTCACTACACCTTATTGAAGATATAAGCTTTACAAGTATGAGTGTGTACCCCTCATCCCTAGAGCCTCCTATCACACTACTTCAAGGATGTTTACTTTAAATCTTATAATAGCTAAATCATGCAGATTAGAACCATCATAAACATATTATGCTAACGAGACCACTCCTAAGCTTTACCCAGTGCACTATAGAGCCTACATAAGTCCAATAGTCAAGGCAATTCAAAGTACACTATTAACCTAGGGTAGAGTTTGTAGAACATTTTATTTGTGTCTATTTAATAAGTTCCCCTTGTATTTTCATTGATAGTTACCTTGCCAAATATCTTCAACAGTCTTTTCCATCATTGTTATTATTCAAACTACACATAATCATTATGACAACATTTTCAGAAAACTTACGGGGTACTAGTACCAATCAGAGTATGAAAATGTTACACCAGATATTTTGCTTTTGAACCAAAGCCATGCATTTATGTATGTCATGCAACATATTTTCTCTATGTCAACCTTCCTTTGATTAAATATTACCTTGTTTCTTTGATTTCAAATGCCTCATATGATAGCCACCTATATACCTTTCCAAGGAATATTTTGTTTGTCATTCATATCAAATAAGCAAAAATGTTCAAAGAACTTGATAGGTTGGTTATGTTCCACTGTACTAAGCCCCACCCAATTATTGCATCATATTCTCTTGGCAATCTTACAATTGAAAAACAAATGACTAGTTGACTCTTCTTCTTTGTTGCACAAAATGCAAGTAGTATTTGTTATTGGACATGACCTCGTAGGAACGAAAGAAAAGAAAAAAAAATATTTTAAATGAAATCTTTTAAAGGTGCTTGTAACATTGTTGGAAGTTTGGACATACCAATGTCAGATGTAAACACAGAAAAAATCACCTAAAACTATAATAAGAAAGGACCCAAAAGAATTTATAATTCCTATTGCAGATCTTTTGTACGGGAAAAGGTCGGGAACTAAGTTGGTTCCAAAACGATTGATGCTCACGATGTATGAGGACACAAAGTCTATATTCATAGACCTCTAAAACATGAAGTTGACAGGTAACCTTCAACAAAACTATAAAAGGTAAAATTTTTAGTATTAGATTTGTAGAAATTTATTCCATTACCTCCATTCAAAAATATTTTTTATGTTAAAGGACTCAAGTATAATCTATTAAGCATAAGTCAATTATCTGACAATGGCTATATGACCTCTTTAAGTATAGATGAATGAATAGTCTCATCCTTTAATAGTCAAACCATCTTCATTATCAGATGAAAAGATTACTCTCGAGATAGATCTCAGTAGATAGAAAGTCACTTGATTGCTCTCTACAGAAGATGAGAGATGGTTGTGGTATAAAAAGTTAGGGCATTTAAACTTAATATATATTTCAAAGATTTTAAGAAAAACCTAGTGAGAGGATTACTCAGTCTCTCGTGAAAAACTCATATTCTTTCTAAGACAAGTCATAAAGGAAAGGAGTTGAAAAATTCTTTCAAACCTAAAAATTGTGTTCCATTGCTAGACCTTTAGAACTTTTACATATGAATCTCTTTGGACCAGCTAGAACTTTAAGTCTAGGAGGAAAGAAATATGGTCTAGTCATTATTGATGACTACTCCATATATATATGGGTTTATTTCCTTGCCCACAAGAGAGAGTATTTTTGTGTGTTTAAGATATTATGCAAAAGAGTACAAAGTGATCAAAATTCTTCATCTCAAGTATCAAAATGACCATGGAACAAAGTTAAAAAATGAAAAGTTTCAAATATTATGTAGGTCTAATGACGTAAACCATAGTTTCTCTTCACCAAGAATACATCCACAGAATGGACTTGTGATAAGAAAAAAACATAACTCTTCAAGAGATGATGAGAACCATGTCCTATGAAAATTCCATACAAAAACACTTATAGCTAGAGATAGTAAACATTACTTATTAATTATCTACAAAACAAAATACTTTTAAAACATAGGTGTCGTCCAATAATCGATACAGTTTAAGCCCTTTATTAATTGTTAAGACTTGTTGTTTCTAGATTAGATAGTTATTTGAGTATAATTCGTCTAGTAGGAAAGAAAAAGAAAAAAAAGAGAAAACTTTCATTGGATGTAGGAGCAGAAGATGCAGAAGATGAAGTCATGAAAGTCTCTTAATATTATGTGAGGTATAAGAAAGGATAAAAGAGAAAAGAGAGCAAGAGAAAATACAAGGGCATTTGTAAGACCCCATGCACCACATGCATGAGTGCAACTTACAACTACTACGCGAACACTATTGCCTAACAAAATCCATGCTTAAAAAAATTCATATGATAAAATTGGTAAATATATAGGACTCTAAGATTAATGTTAACACTTAATTTTGTCAGCGTAATTAAACAAATTAAATTAAGAAAAGTTTTTTTCAAAATTAGATGTTTGAATGACGCATCATTAATTTGAGAAAATGGTAAAATTAAATAATAATAATAATAAATAGTAATAAAATTAAAATCTTTTTTATAAAAAGGAAAAAGTGAAACCAGAAAAAACATAAAAAATTCAAATCTTTAAATAATAAAATTGTTTTTTTAATACTTCAAAACTAGAAATAGCGTATCAGGGTCCTGTTAATAAAATTTTCAAATGTTTAAATACATTCATAGTTTAGTTTTTTTTATTATTTTCTTTTTATTTTCATTTTTAAAAAGATAACTAAATAGGGTTGGGGTCTACCCATTTGTTTTGACCAAAGTCAAAAAGATGAAAAAAAAAAAAAGCATGCAAAAATATCTTGTGATTCCCTTTTCTCTCTCCCCTAACTAACATATCCGGATTTTTCGGCACAAAGTCTCCTTTTTCAGTGTTGTTTGTTCTGTACCGTTACAACTGCGTTTTGATTTCTTTTGGCTGGCACGAAAAACCAGCTTAGTCTCGGCGACCACGTTCGTTTAGGTGAGGATATTAAAGAGCAAAATAGGGTAAGCACAGAAAAAACGTCGAAAAATACCGAGAGGAGCACAAGAGAGCAGAGGAAGAAAAATAAGAGAGGAAGACTCGTGGCTCTTTTCAGTGGCAATGTATCAGTAAGGAAGCGCTCTTAAAGGTATTTTTTTCTTTCTTTTCCTCATCTGAAGCTCGTATATATGTTTGACTCTCATTCCCGTGCATGATTTCACGTTAAAATCTCCTCTAAATTATCTGTTGATTAACCTCTCGCGATTGCATGTTGATATATATGTTGAGTGTTGTTCTTGTTTTCTATTTTTCGTTTTTGTTACGATTTTGTGGGTTCATCTAACGGTGTGAAGTAAGTTAACCAACCCCACACACCCTTTGTGGACACGAGTATGTTGCGGTAGAAGATTTTGAAATGGAACGCAAGGCATTATAATACTTGGTATGGACTTGGAATGGTATATCCATTCCAAGAAAAGTTTGAGTTAACATCATTTTCGAATGGCTTTCCAAATCAATCAACGTTTTTCTGTAATAATGTCATACCTTGGTACTGCTTGGCATGCTTTGAAGAGAAGCGAGGAAGCACTGATGTGTAATGGAGAAGGATATTTTAGTGGATAAAATGAATCCCCTTCCAATGGGCAAACATACTCTTGAACTTGGAAAAGTTTGAGGAGGCTTAGGTAGTCCTGCATATGCCATTCAAAATGAAAGTGTTTGTACAAAGAGTCCTTTGTGCAATGACTTGACTCTACATGCAATTTACTTTTTCTTCAGCTATATGTTAACTTCTATAACTATATTAATTGTCATTGTGTCACTTTTTTTAATTCAGGTGACAATGAGATGCATGGCAATAATGAACGATCAGAAAATCCATTTGCAAGTGTACTTTTCACAAGAAAACAACCTCATATAAAAGGTACATGCCTGTTGTTTAATTACTCCTCAAAAAGTATTATTTTTTCAATATATTGATTGCATATTCAATTTACTTTTTCTTCATCTATATCTTAACTTCTACAACCATATTCGTTGTCATTGTATCCTCTAGTCAAGACTCAATATGCTGAAAATAAAATTACTAGTTCAGTATTGTTTTTATTGTGTATTTGGTTAGGTATAAATAAGATATTGAGTTGATATAGTAATAGTAACACAAAATTTTTGATGTAGTAATTGCAACAATGATAATTATTCAATACTTCTTATTTTTTAAAATTTTAATTCTTCTATTTTTAATTAATCAATATGATATAATAATATATTCATTCTTTTAAGTAAATCTCATGCGTTGCACACATCAAGTACTAGTTAGCTACAATTTCATGAATGAGAGTTATTATTGGTAAAGTTATCAAACTTAAGGGTCTTTATAGATTCTTAACTTTAGAAATTCAATTAGGAAACTTGTAGGAGTTTACTTCATATGAAAAAATAATAATATATATACAAATAACATACTAATTCAATATTTTAATAATATAATTAAGTAAAATATAGTTAAAACAATAATATAATTGAATAAATAGTTCAAAAGATTGTCTTCAATTGAATTTGATCAACTCTCAAACCTACTTTAAAAAACATAAATTTCAAAAATAGAATTTTCTATAATTAAAAAATAGAATTTAAAAACCCTAATTTAATCCCCTACCTACTTTAATTCTCATTTTCAATTAAAAATTTAAGAAAAAATTAGAGTAGAGTAAGCAAAGCATTTCCAACATCATATCATGGGATGACCATGGCATAGCATGACAAAAAAATTTTTCGTAAATCATGACTCATGCAACAACAATGCACCACTACACAAAACAATTGGAGCAGAGACAACAACGACGAAAACAATTAGAGCAGAGACAACAACGACGAACACAACCAGAGAGAACGACAGCAACCACAAACGTGACGATGACCACCACTAATACGAACCAATGACCAACAACCGAAGACCATGACGAACGCGAACCCTAACATGAGTGGAATGGTGGAGAAGAACAAAACAAGCTAGTTTGTTTAATTACGGGTTCAGAAACCACGTTGTTCTGGGTTTAAAAATTCCTCTGAACTCGTCAACTCGGCTGTAAATTTGCGAGTTCGGCCGAGTTCACAGTGAGTCTATGAGTTTGTTCCAAAAGCAAGTTTACTTCCTAATCAACTTATCCAGGATAAGTAGTAACGTAGAACGCGTTAACTCGTAAGTTTGGTAACTGTTCTGGTTCAAAGTTTTAGATTACTCTAAACCAATCCAAAATAAAAGTTATCCTGACCCTTTAAGATTTCTCCCTATTTATTGTTTGGTATTTCGACTCCAAACTCCCTCAACTGATTATTGGGATACTGGGTGTCAAAACAACCGGGTTCTGATAGGATAACGCAACACAATCATTGCCTAGTAGGCGACGTTAAGGGATTACCACCTCACTTATGTTTGGCTAACAACCCTAAAGTCTAGGATAACACAAGCCTGTCACCTACCGTTTTCCAGATTGAATTTCCAATCATCGTATAAAGGATTCAAAAGTCGCTTTATCAAAATCTGACCATTTCCAAAAAAAAGCATACCAACTCTGCTCGACGGGTTTCCATTATATTGGACCCAAAACCCTCACATTCAAGTTGCACGACAATTAGAAGAATTAGATGCCAATGAGCATGACAGTTGTGAAAAGTTAGAAATTCAAATCAGGAAGAAGAAGACTAGGAAGGCGGTCGTAGAGCCTGTTCTCGTTCTTTCCGCCATTTCCATATCTAATGGTCAAGGTCTAGTAGTAGAAATTCAAATAGGGAAAAGGAATTTAAAGGGATCTACAGTTCAATTTCACCACTCACAACCAAGCCTTCAAATTATTGGATGGCTACATGCCAACTTTAGAAAAGTAGAGCCTGACTGCTCTATGTGATATAATTAATATTAATATTAATAAAAAATTAGTTAATAATATTTTAGAAATTTAAAGATATAATTATAGACATATTAATAAAAATAAATAAATAATAATACAATTTATTGTATTTGATAAAACATTTGAACTGCTAAATGTTACATTTCTTAATAAACTAGTACGTTTCATTTTCCTCTTTTATTTGATCATTAAATTTTCATAGAAAGTTATTGATATTTGATTATTTGATCTTGAGATTGCAATTACCTGTGAAGTTGAAGTTTAGTCTCTTTTTGTTTTTGAATAATATTAGTCAAATTTTGTACTTCTAAATCTAAATCATTTGCTCTTTTATATATATTTTCCATTTGACTTTGAACAAATTGTCTCTTTATATTTTTTTTTTGTCATTGATACACTTTCTATACCTTGTGAGTAATTTGGTTTTAACCTTAGTACAAATACAAAATGTTTAAAAAATGACACATGTATTTTTGAAATATCTTATGCATACACTTTATTTATATTTGCAAATTGTCCTATACAATGTTAACACAAAATAATTAACATTTAGAATATTTCATAGTATTAAAATAAAAGTGCTATGAATATGCCTAGACCAAATAAAGAAGATTTCAAATATAAAATAAATTTAACCGTAATATGACACTCAAAATGTCGCAATGAAACAAATAGTAAAATAATTTTTGATATATCTATCAATATTTTCATCCTTATTTACATATTTCAACTCAAAATTTATATTCATAATTCAAATTTCTATACCCAAATGGTAAAAATTTACTGTGAAAAAAAATATAACTTTTAAATCTTTATTTTAAAGGTGAAAGTATTTCTTTACTTACCATGATTTGTTCTTCATTGAGAATACACCAAATTCCATCAAATCTCATATATATGGTCTTTTATACTTCCATTGCATTTGGTCATTCGTCACTTTTTAATTCTTCTTTCTATTGAAAATAAATAACATATGGTGATACGATGTTATATTAAATAAAATAACAAGAAAAAATTGTATATGTTAAATATAAAAAAAATCATATAAAACCTATATACAATTTGCACAAATTTGTATATATAAGACATAAAAGTAACATTACCATTTCAAATGTCTTTAGAACATTTGATTTTGTGTCATTAACTGATTTAATTTCTTGTTTATTTCGACTAACTTTATTTTTTAAGTTTCTTTTGTAAATGTAGAAATATTCTAATATTATAATATAAAATATATAAAAAATAAAATTCAAATTTAAGTTATAGATATGTAAAGAAAGTAACTTTATCTTAAATTTAGAATCGTTCCATTTATTATGTATTAACTAATTCCAATTTATTTCTGGGACATATATCATTTGATCTACCTTTGTTCTAAATATATGTTTGATGTTGATGTCTATTTATATATTGGTTTTGCAATTGTTTCATTGCATGTTTTTTTTATCCTCTTTCTTCAAACATAATGCATCCTAAAGTCATGAAGTTAAAAAAGGTACAACATTGTTAAAGTATATTAAATATATCAATCATACTTAATTAAGTGCACTTAAATAAATAGCTTTATACTAACTTTCATATGTTTTCACATCACAGTTAAATCATCTTCAAATATCTCTTAGTCTTAACTTGTAAAAGAGCTTTTTCTCATGTATACATACAGTCGTTTCAACCTTTAAATATTTTGCATGTTTTCCACAAAGTAAAAAGATGAAAAGTTTCCACAAAGCATGTTTTGCTTTGTGAAAAACATGCAAAAATATTTTAATGTTGAAACAACTATGTATACTTGAAAAAACTCTTTTGCAAGTTAAGACTTGGAAAGAGATATCTAAAGATGATTTATGTAGGTTAGTATAACTCTATTTATTTAAGTGGACTTAATTAAATTTTATTTATATATTTAATGTATTTTGATAATGTTCTATTTAGTACTTTTTTAATTTCATGAATTTAGGATGCATTATATTTGATGGAAGAGGATAAAGAACATACAATGAAACAATTGCCAAACCAATATAGAAATAGACATCATCACTTAATCAAACATACATCTAGAACAAAGTAGATGAAATTATGTATGTTTACAAGATGAGAATTGTTTAATAAATAAAAAATTGAACAATTCTATATTTAAGGTAAATTTACTTTCTTTATATATCTATATCTTAAATTTGAATTTTATATTTTACATACCCTTTTATTAAAATATTAAATTATTTATAGGAAAGAATTTTGCAAAACAAAGCTAGTCAAAGTAAACAAGAAACTAGATCAGTTATTGGTACAAAATCAATTGTCCTAAAGGTATTTGAAATGATAATGTTATTTATGTTTCACGTGTACAAATTTGCACTAATTTTATATAGATTTTATGTGATATTTTTATATTTCATATATACAAGTTTATTTTTGTTCTTTTATTTAATTTAACATTATAGTACCTTTTTTTGTTTATTTTTAATATAAAAAAAATTAAAAAGTGACGAATGACCAAACATAGTGGAAGTATGAAAGTCATATGGTATGAGATCTGATGGAACTTGATGTATTCCCAATAATGAACAAATTATGGTAAGTAAAACAAAAAAAAAATATACTTTCACTTTTATTTTAATATATTTAAAATTAATATTCTTTTCATTAAATTCTTCCAATTTGAGCATAAAAATTTGAATTATGGATAGAAATTTTAAGTTGAAATGTGTAAATAATTGACATATGCAAATATTTATAGAGATATCAAAAGTTATTTTACCATTGTTTTTCATATTACCTTTAAATTTACTTTATATTTGGAATCTTCTTTATTTGGTCTAATCATATTTATAACACTTTTATTTTAACATTATGAAATATTCTAAATTTAATTGTTTTGTGTTAACTTTGTATAAGACAATTTAAAGATTGAGGGTGAGGTGTATGAAGAAGAAATTTCAAAAACACTTGTGTCATTGGTTAAACATTTTTGTACTTGTACTAAGAACAAAAGCAAATCACACACAAGGAACAAGAAGTGTATCAATGATAAAAAAAAATGTAGAGTGACAATTTGTTCAAAGTAAAATGGAGAATACAGAAAAAAAAGAGCAAATGATTCAAAGTTAGAGGTACAAAATTTGACTAACATTATCCAAAAACAAGAAGAGGTTAACATTCAATTTCAAAGTGAATTGCAATCTCAACATCAATTAATGAACAACTTGATATGAAAAACTGAAAAACTGAAAAACTCAACATAACCAAATGAAACAAGATATTAAACTGATAGATTACTTTATTAGGATGTTTATAATGTTCCATCAAATATAGTAAGTTGTATTATTATTTAATTTTTCATTAATATATCTATAAATACATATTTACATTTCTAAAATATTATTGATTAATTGTTTATTAATATTAATGATTTATTTTATTTATTTTGCAAGATCAAAATCTTTAAAGATAATATGGATCATCAGATCATCTATTATTATTTTTGAAGTATTTATTTAATTTAAATATTATGAAATAGAATTAAGTCTCATTTGATACATGTATGTTTGAAGTTATTGTTGAATATTTTAGTTCATATCATTTTAAATGTAATGGTTATTTTATATTTATATTTGATATTTATTTTAATTAATATGTATTTTTAAATAAGATTTTCCTTACATGATATTTATTTGTAATACACACTATCATAATTTTTTAATAATGATGATAAAATAATAATTAAAATTATTAATAACTAATTATTAAATAAATTTGATATTAAAATTATATTAATTATTATTATAAGTTAATAACATTAATAAATAATTTATCACTATTGTCTTATATATTTGTGAAAACTCATTATTATCACTATTACATACAACACATTATATTTTTAGAATATATTTTGTGAAGATAATTTTTTTTTTTTTTACAAAAACTTAGTTTTTGTACAATTTAAAATTATTGTAACTGTATAATAGTGACAAGAGGACGATGATTCAATTATTGTCACAATCACAAATATTAATAGTGACATGTTTATAATTTTCAATAATAAATATTTATACCACTAAAACTAACTTTTTTTAGTGAAACCCAACCCTTTGATATTTAAGCTATGAATTATTGCAAATATTTAAAAGCAAATAAAACTAAACTAATAAAGTCTAACACAAAGGTGAAAAGCACAACATAATAGATTTTTATATTGGTTCACCTAACTCTAAGATTACATTTATTACTCTCTCAAGCAAGCTATTTAAGAGGTTCCACTAATCATATAAATGATTATACTAAGTACACAAACCTCTCCAGGTTTGATTGAGTACAAAAACATCTCCAGGTTACTATTCCTAATATCTGTTGAGACTAAGACCTCTCAAGATAAGAAAGAAACACTCTCAAAGATAGCACAACTAAAGTTCACAATGGTATATTTCACATAGTAAAATTAGAGTTTTGCACACACACACACACACACCAAAGGATTATACGTCCGAAACAAAAAATATAAAACTCTTGAAATTGTATATGCATTTCTAAGAACTTCTTCATCTCAATTGGTGGGTATTACCCATAGAAGGGAGTTGGTGGGTATTACCCATAGACAGGAGTTGGTGGGTATTACCTATGGTTTCAATTACCCACCAACTCAACCTCCGTAGGTAATTTACCTATGCCTAGATTACCTAATCTATGGGTAGTGCCGATTTACTAATAGATTTTTGTTGTTACCTACGAATTTTAGCAGTGGGTAAAATCATTTTTTCTTATAGTGTCATCTTCATCTTAAATTTCTTTATATAACTTCTTGAGAATGATTTTTTGAACTTGGATCAACAAGATTTCATGTTGCACAAATTTCGTCTCAAAAAGAACCGTAAGCTTGTCAAGTCTTTGGATACTTGTACATGCTTTTATCTTTCTTTTTTTTTAAAAAAAAAAAAACACTCACTCACACATAACTAGCAAAGTTACAATTACAAAATATAATTATCGTACTTGAATTTTCAGCTTTTGTAACACAAATAAGTCAAACATAATCTACAAACTAACCACAATCACCACATTTGACTAAAGAAACATAATATTGTATCACTTATTTGTTTTTGTGATTGTTTATAATTTGTTTCACTGTTTTTGTGATTGTTTATAATTTGTTTCACTATACGTATATATTTTGTGCTAAGTTAGATTTATTTCATAGGTAAATTTAGAGTATCATTCATAATGTATTTCTATTTTAGAATATATATATATATATATATATATATATATATATATATATATATATATATATATATATATATATAAAGATAAACTTAGCGAGAAGGGTGTGTGAGTAACATTTCTTAAGTAGCCAAGCCTTATAGTTTTCAAAGAACTTGAATCTTTCACTTATCTATAGGAAGAGGTGATTGCTTCCTGCACTTCCTCATTTGCTTCCAACATCCTACAAAAAAAATTGGAAATGTTAGACGTTCCTTATGGATTAATATGTAAAGATAGCAGGATTTTTAGGGTAACTGGTGTTCAATGTTTACATAGGTGTTGTGAAGGTGGTCGTCGGAGGAGGTGTTTGCTGGAGCTGTTTGATGGTGTGCATGCATTGGTGGAGTATTGGTTCTTTTGTTGCTTGCGTTTACACGGTTTAAAAGGTTGTGAGAATTTGTTTGGTTTGATTTTTGGCATTATAGTTTACTGGGTTGAACGGGGCTATTTTGTGACGGTTTGAGACAAGTTCTACAGTAGTTTGTGGAGCATTTTTTAAGGTGATGGTGTTGGAACTGTAGAAGACGCAATTGTAGATTTTTATTTTTTTTTATGGAAAGGGGATTCTAGAAGAATTATGGAATTATATTTTTCGAAGCTTTTTTTTTTTTCATTTTTGTAGTTGTATTCTAGAATGACTTTTTCAGAACATGTTTCCAAATAATAATTTCCAAAAGTATATTCTAGATTTTGTTGTTTTGAAACACATTTTGGAAAAACTATTATTGAGATATGTTATGAAAATGTTATTCTGGAAAGATGTTCTAGAATTCAAATTCCAGATTTGCTTTTTTTTTTGTTATTTTTGTTGGTATTTGTGTTCAACAAACAATTTGATTGATGTAAATGAATAGGAAAATGGTGAGGACTAGAGGAGGAGATTTGCGAATGGATCGTGTACGTCCGATTGCATCTATAATATGCAAAGAGTCTGATTGCATCTATAATATGCAAAGAGTGTGGTAGTCTTTCTAACTTTGTTGAACCCGATGTTCAGTATCCCACAATGGCATTGAATATACGTCTATTCTAAGCTCTACTTAGACCTCATCCGCCCAGTAGTCGAGGTCGACTAGGGCAACCATGTGCCTTTTCCTTGGACTTATGTTGGGGGATCCTGATCAAGGTCGATAGGTTCCACTTTAAGGCTCGCAACATAACATTCTTATGCTATTTTTGGTCAACGTGTAGCGTAATTATGTCTCTCGAAGCAAAGGTGAACTTCATAGCTAGGTGGGGGGTTGAGAAAACCACCCCTAATAAGTTTAAGGAAGACCTCCCCACAAGCACATTGTATGACATGTTGGCATCCACCAAGAGATATCAAATCGTAATTGTCTTGTTTCGTATCCTTCCTTCACCAAACTTGATATATAGCTCAACGTAACCCCGAGTGTTGACTCATTCTCCTGAGAACCCAACAATCTGGTCATCGTACGACTGGACCTCAGTTTCAGGTATTTGAAGTTTTTTTTTAATGTCTTTCAATAGAGGATGTTAATTGAGCTTCCTTGGTCAATTAACATCTTCATGACTGTGAAGTTTTTGATCTTTACCATAATGACTTTGAGGTCGTCCTGGGTTAAATGTATGCCATTGAAATCGAAGTCAGTGAACATGATGGGTGACAACTTACATCTTACGTCTCGTGGGGAATGTTACTGCATTGACAATTTGAATAACTTGGAGATGTTCTTTCCTAATGAATGCAAACAACCATCCTCATGTAAAGCCTTCAAAGATTATGTTGACGACGCCTCACAAAGGAGGGTCTTGAGGTTGTCAATCAGTATCATTTAATCAGGGGTCTGTCTTCACTCTCCCGATAGGGTTCAGGGCGCATGTCTCGTCTATGCTGGTCTTCATGGGCTCTCTCCCTTCATCTTGGCAATTCATGCGGTGGGCAACTATCTGTTGTACGAACCTTTGAAGGTGTCCTACTTGTACCAACTCTTCTATTTTGTCTTTTAGCACCACACACTCTTCGATTCTATAATCAAAATTTTGATGGAATCTATAGTTCTTTACAAGGGGTCGACACCTTCCGAGGGGGTGGGTAGGAGATTCGTGTTCAGCACTTCCCCTAGGATCCTACTTCTATTGGCATTCAAGAGGTATAATGTGGGAACCTTGGTTTCCTCACTTCCCTTGGCTTAATAAAAGATTGTAGTGCCCTTGCCTTCTCCTTTCCTTTTGCCTTGTTAGAACTAGACTCAACCCTATGTGATTCCAAAATTTCCTAAGTTCCTCCAATTGCATGAACTTAGTCGCTCTCCTCCTCAACTAGTTGAGATCCGTGACTAGCTTTTTGCACAGTGTATCAACAAATGGTTTTGGTCGGAGGGCGGTAATCATGTGATGCAAGGTCACCTCCAGGTTGAGGTCTTGTATATGCAGTGCCAACTTGCTAAATCTCTCCATGAATAATCTTAAGGATTCTCCCTTTTCTTGCTTGATATTGATAACAGCGAGAGAAGTCATGTGGTGTGGTTGGTTGGTGGAAAATTGTACACCAAACCGACTTACCAACATCTGAAAACTATAAATGGAACATGGGGGAAGTCGAGTGAACCAACTCAATGTTGCTCCTTTAAGCGACGTGGAGAACACTTGATAGAAAATGACATTGTCTATTGTGTACAAACTCATTTGGGTTACATAGTTGTCCATATGTTCATCGGGTCAATAACTTCATCGTATCGGTCCTTATTAAGCCCCTTCTAGTGGGCTGGGAGCTCGACATTCATTATTTTGTCTACAAACGAGGGTCTTCAGCTCCCCCCCCCCCCCCCCCCCCCCCCCCCCCCCCCCCTCCCCCTCCCCCTCCCCAACCAACTTGGAGGCGCATTAGTGGACGTGTGGAGTGGGGATTCGACCTCTACTGTCTCAGCTCTCATTTTTAAAGGTATGCGAGATCTCGGGGAGATTATTATCCCCTTGGTATGGTATTCCTTTTTCAAGGTTTGAGATTGAAGCTCTTTGTGCAACCTCCTTTTAATGTCTTTGTTTCCCTACCTGAGGATTTGGATTTCCTAAGAAATTTTTTTGCTTCATCTCAGCTATCTCCCATTAAAGGGCCAAGAGTAGTGCCATGGGTTTAGTTTATACTATTTTAGAACTTCCTTATATCTAATATTGACTTTTGTTTCTTGTGGATACCATTGAACTCTAATTATCGTCCTTCTCGATCCTATGGTGAGTGCCAATCATTCTTGCATAAGCCTAAAAGGGTCTTCTACTTATGAGTTTTCGATCTCCGATGAATATATGAGGGGAGTGCTTACAAAAGGTACTCCGATGCTTAAGTTAGTATTATGCTATGGGGACTTTGTGTAAATGGATTGAAAAAATGTACATTTTCTTTTTGAGTTTTTTTTCTCTTTATAAAGTTCAAATGATACCATTTTAATGTGATTGATTGATCTTATAACTTTTCAAACTCAAATGGTTAGATAGTTGTGTTCAAATAAAATATTATTATATAAATTGTAAATTGAGAAGTGTCCGAATTGTATCCATCTATCTCAATGACAACATAATATAAATAATTTTCTTAATTTAATATAAAAATACGGTCTCACAATACTTAACGTTATATATTTATTATTATTATTATTTAATATATCAATTTGTGTTAAACTTTCAAAGTGACTAAGAAGCATGCAACTTGTATGAACGAGTTTAGAATTCATGGCTTGTTTATGTGGAAACAAATAGTTTAGGTTACACCTCAGTTTGTTCCAAATCGGTTTCATATTATGCAAATCTTTTTAAAAATTTACATTCTTAAAATAAATTATCTTTTAATATCTTCTTAACCATAAATAATTATTTGTGTTATATGATATCATTTTTAAAATATACTTTAATTCTAATTTTGGGTTGCTTAAGTTATTATAAGTAATATATGTAACACTATTGTTAATGTATTATATGTGAACAAATTGTTAAATATCTTCTGGTATCTTAATTGAGAAGTATTCAACCAAATAACCTCAGAGTTGGGTTAGAAATTTATTAGAGAAAAGTTTTAGCATCCGTATCATGTTATTGCATATTGCATATAACAACATGTTGATTTTTCGTAAATGCACTTCATTAATTTTAAACATCTTCTTCTTTAGATATATGCATTCGAAGAAGACAGATGAAGATGTCAGGTTCAAGGAAAGCTTGCAGCTTATATATGCAGATTTTGAAGACAATATATATGTTAGTTTTTAAGGATATGATTACTGCATTGTTACGTGCAAAATAACAAGAAAGAGGACACAATGAAAAAATGGTTATGATGAAATAATGCATGCTAGTATCCAACCCAAATTTTAGTTCATTAGAAAATGAGTGGCATATGCTAAGTGCAAAACACTAAATAGGAAAACAATGAAAGAACAATAGGGAAAACAAAAACATCGACATCATCCAAAACATGGTTTAGTGGGTGTTAGGATGGCTGCATTAGAACATTAATTTGTTGATTATGATTTGAAATTGGTGATTAATTGGTGATTTGAAATTGATTATGATACATTCATGCTGGGGAATGAACCTAACTTTCCCACCTCATAGTACTTATTTTTTATTTTTTTGAGGGTGGTGTGATTAAAAATTAGATAGGAGGATGAAAGAGAGAGTGGTCATGTCATCCACTAGGATTACAAGAGAAGGAAAGTTTTATTAAATAATGAATGAATGAATGAAGGGTAGTGTTATTAGAGGACAAGGAGACAAGTGGTACCTAATGGTTCCCCACAATATGATAAAAGTGGTTGTGCATTGGGCTTGACCCAATCATGAGTGGGGGCCCATATTCTCATGCTTTTGCCATCAAATTCCCAAACCCTGTCTGTCCCTGCGTGCACACTCCTCTTCCCTTGCGTCAGATCAACCTGACTTCTTCATCTTGGGTTTCATTTTTTTTTCCAGCTCATTCAATCATAAATTCTTTTATTAAAATATTAGTTAATGTAGTTTTAGTTTAGATAAATATCTTGTATGTTGGCCTTTATTTTAAAATGCAATTATGTAGATCAATATAGTTATCAAAATATTTAATTATAATTAAATAACGTAAATATATCTAAATACTTTATATAAGTGACAAATAAAATTATTTATTTATAACTAACAATCAATCAAGTGTTAAATGAAAATATATATAATATTAAGTACTTATATAATTAACTATATTTTTTTTAGTTATTGAGTTTTTATTCTATGACTTCAAAAACGTATAAATATATTCTAAGACAAATTCAACCTTTATTTCTTGAAAAGATTAACTCATATTCTCATAAATATTATTCTTTTCATTTTACAAGTAAAACACTTATTTTCAGTTAGAATATTTGACTCTTAGAGTGGAATATGTTTAAAACTTTTAGTAAACAATAAATTTTTATAATTCTTAATAGAAGCTGAACAGTCATATGATATTTGTCCAATCTTATGGACTCATCACTTATTAATATCTTTAAGAAAATCTTTTCTAGAAAAATGAGAAAATCTTTCAACATACGATAAAGAGCATACAATAATGGAAACAAGAGAAAATTTCTTTATTTTAACTTAACAAAGTATCATACAACCTAAAAAATATACCATAGTTTTTCCTTAACTCCACTTTTACCTTTAAGGGAGATTTTTCGTATCAAATTTTTAATGAAACACAGTTTTCCAACAACTTATAATTTTCTTGAAATAGTTTATACATATGATCAATTATACGAAACGATTATAATTTGTTAGTGGAAGTATTTTCATTTAGTTATATATTTATTGCCTAGTGTTTTTACATTTGGTTATTTAATATTTATAATAAAATAAGTGAGGAAATTTTAATATTTTATATTAAGTTTTAATAATTGATGTAGAAATTAATATTCTATTTCGAGTAAAACGATGATGTAAAATGATGATTTCTATATCTACCAAATATATGTGTAGAAAGGCGTTTGAAGAATCTTTATTGCTCTATTTTTTCCTTCATGATAACACACGTCGTTCTCCCTCATTATGTGTTTTTCTTTTCGTTGTCACCACCGTGCCACCGGCATGCTTTTATTAGGTAAGGTTCTTCATCTCACAACAAAATCTCTCCCTTTTCCTTGTCATTGAGCTTCATTCACATAATGCTTATTTCATGGGTAGCTTAGCTCTTTTTTTTATTTGATTTAGTTAGTTTAACTTAGTTTTTTATATATATTCTCTAGTTGATTTCAAGTAGAAAAGTTTACCTTCATACATTCTCTTTCTGACTTTATTATTTTATAGGGATCTGGAAAATTATGTAATAGAATTAGTTAATTAAATTGGAAATAGCACGGATAAGACATAAATAACTATATCTTTTTACATATATGGATCAACTAAAAAATCAATGAATGGGAAAATGGACATATGAAGTAGTTGAAGTGTCTCACCCATAATAAAATACTCATTTAGGCAGACATATTGTATTTGTTATTGGAAAATGCTATTTTTGACAGACGTTAAAAAGGAACAGCCGCTTGGTAACTGTGACGTGATAATACATGCTTATGATAAAGGTTAGAAAGATAAATGACTTTGTGTTTAAAAAATTTGAATAATTAGAAGGATGGAGAGAGGGAAAACTATGGATTAGAAGCACAGAATGAGAGATTAGGATAAAAGAGAAAGGTATTGGGAGACACAAAGAAAATCACAATCTATACCCAAAAAATCGTCCCATAGTGGAAACCTCCCCACACTGGAAGGCTTGATGGAGAAGAGTGAATACAAACAAAATGGAATCGCCTCATACAGAAAGGTATCCTTAAAGGAGTGAAATCAAAGAAGGTGGAAGGGAAGGCAACGAAACAAGAAGCAAGAAAACGTGAAACAGTAAAAAGGAGAATTAATCATTGACAATATCCATCTAATAAGATTTAGGGTTTTTGATGTTAAAAATTTCTTCTTTTATTTGTATACAATCAGGATGGTATTAGGATGGTATTGTTGCATATTTTCTTATTTATGTAGATGATTTAGTATTCAAGGGTAATAACGATTCATTTATGAATGCATTAAGATTGTTCTTGCATTGAAGTTCTCTTTAAAGAATCTCGGGTCTTCTCATCATCTCTTTGGTATGGAAATCCTCCTTACATCTCACGGTTTGTTTCTTTCACAACAACACTATGTATGTGAGCTATTGATTTCTACCAACATGCAAGATGCAAAGCCTGTCTCCACCCCTCTTTCTACTTCACGTGATTTGGCTCCAACGTCTGATGCTCCCTCATACGATATCGGGAATTCCGTTGAATTATTGGTTGTCTACAATATTTGTATCTCACCCGTCCAGATGTTTCTTTCTCAATGAATAAACAATCACAGTACATGCAAGCTCCCACTCAAGGGGACACTTGGCCATGGTCTTCACCTCTCTCGCACCACAAATATCTCTCTCATAGCATTTTGTGATTCTGATTGGGTTGGAGATACTCATGATCGTAAGTCTACTACTGCCTATCTTATTTATAAGGGCCCAATGTCCTCTCTTGGTCCTCTAAGAAGCAACCTACTGTTGCTATCTGAATATCCAACTATAACAACCACCACCACTGAACTATTGTGGTTATGGGAACTATTAAAGTAGTTTGGTCATCTAATCATCAAGTCGCCACAATTGTTTTATGATAATATTAGAGCTACCTACCTTTTGTCAATCCTATGTTCCGCACTCGTATGAAAAATCTTGTCATTGATTATCATTTTGTTTGGTACTTGGTTGCTAATAAGGAACTTCAAGTGTCTCATGTGTCAACAAGTCATCATCAACTAGCTGATCTACTTATCAAGCTTCTATCTCACTCTTGCCATGCATTTCTTCTAGACAAGATTGGCGTTCAGTATCCCTTCTCTATCATGCGGGTGTGCGTAGACTCTCTCTCCATTCATCAGAAATAATCAGCCGCAGATCATGCACATGCATCATAACACACCCTTAATTATATCTTATGTTATCCTTTAATTATTTGTCATTTTATACATATCTTTTGTATTTTTTGTTATAATTATTCAGGAACAAATCCTTGTGTAATATATATATATATACACTCGTACATATTTTATATTAAGATATGTCACTACAAGAAAACAACAAAGTAGCTGCCAAAAAAATGCGTGGGTTAATGGCTCACGCAAGAAGTGTGGGACAAACCCACTCTAAAATGTCACAGCCCACCCAGCCTGAATAAAAAATAAAAAATAAAATCAAGCAGGGGCCAGACCCACGCACCAAAATATTATTTTACAATTAATTATTGCAAGCAACGTGGGCAGCCCACGCAAAACGCAAAAGAAAATTAAAAAAATAAAATAAAACCAAGTAGGGGTCAGACTCATGCACCAAAATATTATTTACAATTAATTAATTGCAAGCAGCATGAGTTAGACCCATGCAAAATGTAAAATAAAATTAAAAAAATAAAAAAATAAAACCAAGCGGGGTCAGACCTATGCATTAATTAATTGCAAGCAGTATGGGTTAGACCCACACAAAATGCAAAAGAAAATTAAAAAAAAAATAAAATCAGGCTAAACCCACACACCAAAATATTATTTGCAATTAATTAATTGCAAGCAATGTGGGCTAGACTCACATAAAACACAAAAGAAAATTCAAAAAATAAAAATGAAACTAAGCATAGGCCAGACCCACGCACCAAAATATTATTTGTAATTAATTAATTACATGTAACGTGAGCTAGACCCATGCAAAACATAAAAGAAAATTTAAAAAAATAAATAAAACCAAACAGAAGTCAAACTCACACACCAAGTATATTTAATTAATAAGTATAATAATAATTGTAACATGACAAAAAAATTCTTCTACCCTGATGGTTGTTCTCTCCAGGTGCTAAGAGATTTTGGGTTCAATGAAAATAATAATAAGATTTTTTATAAAAGTGTTTTGTAAGTTTCTATAACTACTGCGAGGTCATTCATACGATTCAGGAGCTGTGAAATGCAACACTTGCTAACAACTGATCTATTTGGTGTTCACACTGAATAAACTAGAGTAATATCTAATAGAACAAAATTTAAGAAAATAAATCATATACGGATTTCAATTTAACTATTTTGTATTTTATATTACTATTTAATAACGTATTGACAGATATTAATTTTTTTATATTACTATTTAATAACGTATTGACAGATATTAATGATAAACATGAAAGATATAAGTTATTTGGTTAGCATTGAGCAGTGTTTGCTAATACACTGCTGATACCAAAGTCAATGGTGAAGAGTTGAAAGAACGTATAATATTGGACTCAAAGCTGTGTGACATCTTACGTAAAATGTGCAATACATGGCTGCTATAATTCGGGAAAGAACTATATTAATTACTAGACTGATTCTTAGATGGTATGCGTCCTTTTGTTAAGACATGATTCTTATAGAATCAAAATCAAATCTGCCACGATTCAAGCGAGTAATCCTGTTTAATGCATAAATTAGTTGGACAATCCTTCCAATAATTAAATCAGGTTAATCAAGTCCACATTAATTGGGTTAGACTTACATTTGATGTAGATGTTAAATATTGAGCTTGATTTCGTTTTTCTTGGTTTAATTTTAATGCAAATCGTAGATCGTTAATTCTTACATATAAGATGCATAATTTGAATCACTAATGGACTGATTTCTACTGCCTGGGTTTCGAATTTCAAGTGCTAGACGGTGATTCTTTTCACCATACAAAGAAGAAAATATATCGTTCGGAATCTAGCATTACAAAGGGTGAGAATTACGATGACAAAAAAAAATGTAACATCGTATATTTATGGGTAAAATTGGTAACTAATACTAAATAAATATTTTAAATGGATATATGGATGATGAGTATGTGTATTTTAATTACTCCCATGGAAAAAATATGATTAGTATGGTATTTGAAGTACGAAAATCCGTTACCCATTAATCATGATTATGTATTTTATTTAATATTTTAAAAATAAAGCATTTAAAATAAAGTTATTAGCTAAAGAAATATTAACCATGGAATAGTTATTTAAAATATAATTTTATATTTGTATAGTTTTTTATTTATATAATATCCTAAAAAATAGTTTCAGAATAAAAAATAACTTAGAGTTTAGTTTAGAGATAAATAAGATAACACCCTAGTATTTTTTTCAGAAAAGTTTAATTATTTAGTTTTTATTTTTATAATAACCACCAACTCTTTCTTAAAGAAGATATTCTGTTTTATTTTTATAAAAATTACCAACTCTCTCTTAAAAGTTGTTCTTCCCCTTTTCTTCGCATTCTTTCTAAAATTTCACCTTCCTTATCAGAGTTCACATATTTCTGGCATTGAGTAGAGCAAGAGTGTCTGATCAGATTCTTGAACAGAGTTAAGTTGTCCGTGATTTTAGATTTTTAGAACTTCTTTGAGTATCTCTACTCTATAGAGATATGGGAAGTTAATTGCATGTTTTCTTTAAAATGTTAGATAAGAAAAGCTAGTTGTATGTTTTTATAAATATTGTAATTAGTTGTCTTGTGAATTTGGACAAGGGAAGCTAGTTGTATGTTTTTAATAGATATTATAATTACTTATTTTGTGAATTCAGGTAAGGGATGCTAGTTTGACTATTTTTAATAGATATTGTAATTACTTGTTTTGTGAATTTGGGTAAGGGAAGCTAGTTAGTATATTTTTTTTTTATAAATATTGTAATTACTTGTCTTGTGAATTTGGATAAGGGAAGTTAGTTGTGTGTTTTTATAAATATTATAATTACTTGTCTTGTGAATTTGGGTAAGGGAAACTAGTTGCATGTATTTTTTTTCTTCTTTTATAAATGTTTTGTCTCTTTTGAAATAGAAGTTTATATAGATGATATTTTAGTAAGGGTAGCCATTTTTTTTTATTGTAATTACTTGTTTTATTATGTATGAATTGGATAGATTTGAGTTAAATTGAATGAATATTTATGTACAACATGATATAGTATTAATGTTTGTAAATGATATGGTATGTGATGGAGACATAGTATCTTCAGAAAAGAATATATTCGTGTATTGATATCGTTAGAATGTGCATTGTTTGTACTACATCGTGTGTATTTGATCAATAAGGATCGATGTATCCTGACTCTAATAGTCATTGGAATCATAGATGAAGATGACTAGATTGTGAGAATCGAAAGAGATTCATATGACTGTGTCATGGTATGAAAAAGAATCGGTTGGACCAGATCATACGGATTGATATATTCATATAATGTGGTGTATGAGATCAATTATGAAAGCTTGATGTGTTGTAGTTTGATTGAAAATATAAATATAATTTATGAAAATACATTTTTTTAAAACTCACTAGTTTATCCTTCTTTTTGGGTGGTGTTTGTTTTGTTTTTAAATCTGCAATGATGATGTATTACACATGAGTAGAGGATTAGGCAAGTAGTGTAATTCCTCAATAAACTGATAAAAAAATCTTATTTTATTTTATTTTGTAATTATAATAATATATCTCTATTAAATCCTTTTCGAAAAAGTATATTTTGAAATATTATTATGAATATATGGATATCCATATTTAAGCATATTATAGAATTTTTGTACGATATAATTATTATCATATAAAAAATATGGAATGTTACATTGAAATTGATTTTAGAAACATTAATTTTTTAAAACTTATCCAACTTATTTAAATTTAATTTTTAGAAAGATCAAATTTATGTGTACTTATACTTTATTATGCAATTCTATTTGAATTATATTTTAAAATTAATTTTATATTTCAGTTAATAATTTAAATAATTATTTTTAAAAATTTTATTTAAAATTAAAAAATAAGAAAGATATACGCAATTATAAAAAATTTCACAAGTATTTTTTTCGTGGATATCCAGCGAATAACAAAAGGATGATCTAACATATTATTTTAGACAGAGCATTTAGTATGTAATTTTCTAAAAACGTAATATATTACTTTTTAGTATTATGATTGAATGATTTGGATAAAATTTTATACGAATGTTAAATTAGTATTACGATAGATGAAATAATCAGAAATATTGCATGTAATTCAACTATTCTAAAGCTTGTTGTGCCCTATGTCATCCACATTCACATTGAATTATTAATTGTAAATATCCAAATAGAAAATCTTTTTTATGTTAACGAATGTATGTGGCTTATTGCATTTTTTTACTTCAGTTAATGTAATTACTATAATTTAAAGTTTGAATTTATCTAATATTATAAGAAATTTTTTATTTATTTATGAATTATTATATATAAACTTTTAATAGTGAATAAATTTAGTATTATTTATGAATTTTATTTACAGATGAATTTTATATAAATTTTATTTATGAAAAAGTCTGTAAGTAAATTTGATATTATCTACGAAATTATTATTTATAAAATATATATATTTTTAATTAGTTAGATATAAAAAATATGGATTAGTACTTTTTTATTATTTATTAATTTTTTAGTTTTATGTTTATGTTTTTATTACTCACTGATATTTTAATTTTATAATTAATTTAAACTATATATTAAATTTTGTCAATCTAAGGATGAATCAAGGTCCTTATTTGTTTTTATGTTTAAAAACTAAAGATTATGGTTTAAGACATATGAAAGATTTTTATGATTTAACAATAACTTTGTTTGTATAAGATAATGTTTAATTCAAAGTTATCACTTCATCTTACGAAATAACAGTAACAACTTCTTATGATTGATATATTTTTTTTTTTTTTCTACAAATTAATAAAGAATATAAATCTATAAATATATATTAGGATCTTTTAGAAATTTGCATGTCACGAATAGATGTAATATGAATAGGAAGTGAATGATGTGCAAAATAATTACCTTGTTACAAAGTAGATCTCTTTACACCATTACCAAATCACCTCTACATATAAAGCCTACTATCATATAAATATATTAAGTTTAATATCTTAAAGGTAAACATGTTTTTTTTTACATTTTTTTTTTAAATATATTATCAATAATTATATAGAACCACAATTTCTTAAATAGGATTTTAAATTCTTATTATAATAGTCTCAATAAATGTGTGAAATATTCACTCATTATTTTAATATGAATAATGCAAAATTTTACCTTATCTAATAAGTATAAATAAAATAGTTTTTGAATTTCATATGTGGTCGTAGATCTTCACATTCTTTTTTATATTTGTAGCAATAAGGAAATTTATTGTTATCTTCACCTATCCATCTAACAAATACACACACAAAAAAGAAAAAAAAAATAGATGAGTAAGGATTTAATGATCTAAATTTATACTTACTTTCATACACACTCAACTTTGTGAGATAAACCTAAATTTATCTAGTTTTACTCCTATATCAACCTTGAAACTGATTTTGTAAGGATTTATATTTTCCTTTTTGGAATTTACTAGGACTACTTATACTCTCTTAAAAGGTGGTAACAAATTCATCACTCATGTTAATATGAATATATCAATATCAAAGGACACATCATCTGTCTTTTATTATGATGTATTCTCGCACCAATTCTTGAATATTTAACATTTGTGGTTGTCAAATTTAATCAGATAGAGAATTTAGAATAAATCATTATCCTAATCATTATTTTCTCCACCACTTAACACTTACCCGTAAAACCTCTTTCAGTGGATCTATAAATTTCATTTGTTAACTTATTAAGATGTGACTTTTCATGCAAGAAGATATGTCAACACATATATCCTCTAACACCGTATTCATCTAGAATACCTACTTATAATTTGAAGTATTAAAGTATTAATGCTTTTGTAAGATATGTCAATTTCATTACATTAATATCTTTAATCTTATCATTGCCCAACAACATATTACAGAGATATTTCCAATCTCATTATCTAGAAAACTAGTGTACTTAAAATACATCTATCTCTCGTTAGAGAAATTCAATTATGTTTAATGAATTTCTGATTAGCTTTCGTTTTCTTTTTCATAAATTACATAGCATAGTATTAAATACATAATAATCAATCATAATCCATTTAAATTAAAAGATAAAATATTGAGGATAAAATTATTTGCTAAATAAACTACTTTACCAAATTTAATTTTATATATAAATATTATTTTATTATAGATTAAGTATAGAAGGATGACTTACAGAAAGACTAAAAATCATATATTTTTTAAAACAACAATAAAAATCACTATTACTTACCTTAGAAATTCATAGGTAAAGTTAAATTACTTTTACCTATGATATAAAATTCGTAAGTAAGTTGTTCATAGGTAATTGTTGTGTATGAGTTTGATTTGTAAGTAAGTTTATATATTCCTGGTAGTAGATAATTGTATATAGATTTTATATATAGATTCATGCGTTAAATACAAAGAAATTCATATGTCATTATGATTGGATTTATTTGTATATAATTACATAGGAAATACTAAATAATTAGATAATAATTCATCCATAGGTAATTATATATAAGATGAGACCCGATGTAATTCAAATAATGTTATAAAAATTCTACTTTCAAAATCTCAGTGTTTAAATGAGACATGCTTCTTATAAAGTAGTAAATAATTTACATGTTCAATTTAATGAAAAAAAATCACATGCATCCACTTAAATCTATTATCGACGAATTTTTCAATACTCTTTTATATATGTATTTGTTGAGTCATTTCATCAACATATACCGAATAACCAAACTGCTTTCTCTAAAGAAAAGTTATAAAGTAAAAATTAATATATAACTATAATGTAATAAATGAATAAAATATTAAAAAAAAAACTCATACACCAAACATGCTAATGGATCTCTATAGTGTACAAAACTATAAATAACTAAAACAGAAATATACTGACCGCAACAAACATTATATGCAAATAGAAACTTACAGTTGGTATACATTTAAATTCAATAAAATATTATATTAATTCTGTACTAGAATTTATACGTAAAATGTTATTAACTTTACCTACGAATAAAATTATCCTTACTTATTAACCAATTTCTTCGAAATTATTCCACATCAGGTGTTAATTTTATTTTACTAATTTGTTCTACGAATCTTGATTGGAAAATCAATTTATACTAGTAGGTAATAAAAATTTATATATAAATATAAATTTATATGTAAATATTCTTAGGTAAAGAATATTTAACCTATGAATTCTAATCTCTACTTAAAATTCGTAAGTAATTATGCAATTTCCTTGTAGTGGATGCAATACTTTTTGCATTTGGAAATTTTTCTATAGTAAAGGATGCCTATGAAATTATATGGCTAGAAAGCTTATTAAGTCTAGTTTCACAGTAATTATTTTTGAAATTTTTTTATCAGATAATTTATTGGATCAGGTTAATAATTTCATAATATAATTGTCAACTTTCAAGGCTCATTACTTATTTGTTTCAAAAAAAATTTGAGTGATTTCAAATTCAAAGTTTAAGTATTTTAAGTATATTCTCTAAAAAAAATGGTTTAATATAATTTCATTGAGTAATACATGAGTCATGGAATTTGTATTAATTCATCCAGAAATTGATTTGGCAAAATAATATGTGTTCATAATTCCAAGAAAAAATAGGAAATGGCCTTTAAATTTCTGTATATTTCAATAGAAAGGACTGCATTTCATCTATTTTAAAAATTAGGAATTAAAATTTAATATTTTGAAATCGGAGAGATTAAGTTAAACTTTCTAAATGAACCAATTTAGTATCTAATTTGATTTTTCTTTTAGAAAATCTTTAATTCAACACCCAGATAGAACAAATAGAACCAACTATAATTAGGGAAGACGAGAAAATGAAAGTGACGGTTTAAAAGGGTCACTAGTTGGCTTAAAAACTTGTTCTTTTCTTTTTTTTTTTTAAAAAAAAAAATCTCGAAACAACATTATTTTAGGTGTTAGGTTTTCCCCAAACACAAAATATGTATTTTGGTCTTAATTTTTCTTCCGACCTTAAAAAACTAATAGTTACCGCAATTAATTTAATTATTATTATTATTGTTATTAAAAATATACGATGTATTACATTTACTTGTTTTAATATATAACTTACTTATTTTTAAGTGAAATTTATAATTTATATATATTTTCATTAGTATTACTCAATATTATATTTCATAATAAAAATTAAAAAAAAAATTATTGAAACTAGTTCTGTCTCAAGTAAATCTTAAACCTTAACTTGTTTTCATCAATTCAATACCGTTCCAATAACTCTAACAAGAGACCAATTTATTTGTGTTTATTTATAAAAAAAAAAAGTAAGTGATTTTTTTAATGAATTAAGCGAAATTTTAATTTTCATGTGTGTTTGTCTGATCCGTTTATTTTAAAATAAAACCATTTTCTATTATTCAATTAGTAAATCATATATATTTCTTAAATAAATGGTTTGAATTTGATTTTTTTTCAAAAACATTTTTTAAAATTTCAGCAAAGTAACCGATGCTTACACGTAATAGTCCATGCCCAAAAAAACTCACATAAATGAATGGTTACAAACTCCATATTTGAATCAATAAACGGCTCTCCATTGCCTGTAAACAGTTCAATATGCATTTACTAATCTCTTATTCTAACCATTTCCAAATCAGTTACTTTCCATTGTGAAATTAGCATTTGCATGCCCAATTTGACAACTTTTTTGCCCATGAATCAAGGACTATTGTCGATTCAAACATCCATCAAATCATATCATATCTGATAGTAATTCACACAAATATCAAACCCCATTGCCCAACAAAAAGCATTTTCTTTTCCTTTATCAACTGCTCATTCACACTACAACTAGTTAGTTTGTACCTGATAGAATATCTTTTTATACAATGCAACTAATGACTCCAACTTTTTAAAAGATTATCTATGACAGAAAACTGTTTAAATATGTATATAATTTGCTAGTATTTTAATATATTTGTTATCTAGTGTAACTATTTACTTTTATAAAATCAAACTTCTTAAAAAATATTTTTAATATACAAATTATTTTAATAAATATATTTTGAATTACAATAAATAGTTTAGACTATGGTAATTTAATTAATTAATAATTTCTTTAAAAAACTTAAAATTCAATTTAAATGCATAGAAAAAAGAATATTGAGATTGATGTGATATAAAAACTTTGGTTAATTATGAAAATAGTAAGTAAAATGCACATTGAAAAGAAAAAAAAAGGCAATATTATAGTTATACATATGTAGAGAGAGTGAAATCTTGATCTTCAAATAGTATATATTTTAATCTATAATATGTAATGAGATATTAACATGTATTTGTTGGGAAGAGTAAAGAATATGTATGAAAGTGGTGAAATAATATTGTAGTTGTGTGTTTGTGTAATGACGATGATTAGGAAGAGTAAAGACAGAAAAGAGAAGACAAGTTTGTCTGTCTTAGTTTTTGTTAATGGGGCCAATGATATATATTGGTTGGTCCTTGTTGAAGAAAGCTCAAAGGTCCTATAGCTACGCCATTCCAATCATTTCCTCACAAGAACTTTTTCAATCCACATCAAACCCTACTACTACCTTCTATCTATCCTTTTTACACAATATCTCTTCTTCTTATTATGCACTTCCATCTCTTTTCAAACTTTGTGGAAATGTACTCCCCCACATAAAATATAAGAAAAAAATTACCATAGATTTAAATATATGGATAACTTCATCTTATGTAATGATATTATTTTTAAAAACACACCTTTCATAATTCACTCAATTTTATTTATATGATATCCAATTTCAACAAAAGGTATTGTATTTTAGAAAAAAAAAACAAATTAAAGTTAGTGAAATAAAATGATGCTAACGGATTTTCTTAAGTATAATAACTAAATTAATTATTTTACTTTATATTTGAATACAGAGAAATAGTAGTTTGAATATTAATATTTATACGTATATTTCATTTTTAATTATGAAAAAAATAGAAATATAGTGTTATTTTATGTGTCTGTGCTTGTGGCTTAATTTTTTTGTTATAAAAGATTAAAACATATGGCCTCCTTTATAATATATATATATATATATATATATATATATATATATATATATATATATATATATATATATTAAGCAACAAGTGAGGAGTTGCACTCCCTAGTAAATTATGCTCTCTATGTAAGAAGTTTGAGGAAACTACTCAGCATGTTCTCATTAGTTGTGAAATGGTGCAAAAAGTGTGGGATAATTGTGATAGGTGGTTAGGAATCTCATCTGTTAGGCATCAATTTATTATAAACCACTTTCAAAGCTTTTTTCTAAAAAGATTTAGTCAGAAGATAAATTTAATTTGGAGGGGTACGTGGGTCGCTATATAGTATAGGAAATTTGGATGCGTAAGAATAAAATAGTGTTTAACAGTGGGATAGTGGACGATGTGAAAATCTTTACATTAGCACAACTTAAGGCATGGTCTTGGAATAAGTTTAGATGAAAGAGTGCAAACTATTTTGTATCGGACTGGCTTCTCTGTCCTATAATATGTCTGCAAAATACTTCTTAATCCTTATATTGGTTGTGTGAGTTTTGGTAGGTTGGGTTATCCACTCGTTAAATGAGTGTATATATAACCGTGAGATCTAGGGGAGTTGGAGAAGAGTTGGCATGGGGGTGTGTGTTTTGCAGGTCTGTTCGACTGAAGCAGGAGTATATGGTAGCAGGAATGCAAGCAAAAGTTAATTGAAGCACAATATGGTGGGCATTTATTTCGGATACTTGGTGGCCTATCAATGCAATTGGAAGTTGTCAGCTACTATACTTTCATACTCCTAGTTTTATGTTTAGTTTGGTTGCCTCAATCTCTTGTTGTTATATTACCCCTCAATCTCTTGTTGTTATATTACCCCATGTACACTGTGTAAGTCAATTGTGGAACTTGTTCTCTTGATGGCATGGATAGTAGAGAGGAGTTTACTATTTGGTTTTGTAAATAGGGTTGGAAACCCATTAATTGTTCCCATTAATTCCATTCTTTGCTATTCTAATATATATATATATATATATATATATATATATATATATATATATATATATATATATATATATATATATATATTTTTTTTTT
>Ga0209700_101751_pt1 | contig 45120 bp, 24 predicted proteins | sample SiratroredBW_FD_187528 | JGI IMG/M metagenome (GOLD analysis project Ga0209700, IMG submission 187528) | Root nodule microbial communities of legume samples collected from California, USA - Siratro red BW (SPAdes) (version 2) | ecosystem: Host-associated > Plants > Roots > Nodule | place: USA... | reverse complement strand
TAATAATCATGTCAATGATAGACTAAATAGAATTAATGTAATATTTAGAAGATATAGAAATAACATATAAAAATAATAAAATTTACAATAAATAAATATTTAATTGAAGTTTAGTAGTGTTTGCTGTAAAACTAAAATATAAATTGTTGTATATGTATTGTATACAACTATTTCATCATACTTAAGTATATAATTTTACATATATTAATTTACACAAGAAAATATACAAAAATTTCACTAAGATAATTTAAGAAGTTGTATCAAAACTTCAAGATCATGTGTAAGTCATGTTGTGTCAATTATTATGAAAATTAAGTGAAATAGTTAAGAAAACAAGATTAAATTATGTATTAAATTGTTTTTTCATATTTCATAAAATTATATTTGATGAAGTGATAACAAACACAATTTTTTAATATAACAAACAATTTATCAAAATTGTTTATAAAAACTTCACATTTGAAAAGGTTTTTCTTCTTTTGTTAGTGTAGTTTATATAATATATAACTTAAACAAACTTAAGGAATGTAAAGTTTATGTTGTAAGTTGTTATATTTGTTTACCTTGCTAAGAAAATCGAGGGGAGAAACATTGAGATTACAAATAAGAATGAAATAAGAGTCTTACACGTAAGAGAATGACACCACCTTCAATCCAAAACCTTAAGACATTAGGTTTGTGGGTCTCAATGTGAGACTTAGACTCACACTTGGATACTTGTGAGACTTAGACTCAGACTTGGATACCTGACAGTTTGTTTGTAATGACAAACTACTTATAATTCTTATTCAATTTGATCAAGTTTCACTAAACATGATAATATTAATCCAAGTATTATTTGAATATGTAACTAATACAAGCTAAAACTCTGAGTATTGCTTAGAACAACTAGCACTCTTGGCTAGACAACCCACATTATTGTTTGGAACGCAACTACTCTTAATTATACTTGAGTATTGTTTATAAAAGCATACACTCTTGATCAAGGGTTTTACAAAAGAAGGGAGTGATATAAAAGATCCCAAAGTTTTCCTTACTAAATAGATAAATACATCTTTTTACAAATACAATGTTTGAACACTCTATTAATTTGTTAAAATAAACACCAAAATTGTTTTTGTGAATATTAATGCATACAAAACTTTAAGCAATAGAAATGGTAGTCTTGTAACAACTCTTGATCACTTTGTAATTTTTCTTCAACTTAGAATATCTATTTAAATAAGAAGTTGAGTAAAGAGTAATTGCAAATCCACTTTTATGTTCACCGAAAAACTTTACTTTAAATCTCCATCTTCAAACATTTATCTGCTCACATAAAAATTAATAGATGCATTAAATGTATTTTATATAGTATCAAATTATAACTTCTCCTTTTAAGCAATATTTTAATAGCTTATATGAATTATCTTTGTCACCACCTTAATTTCACTAAGTGGATTCATTATTAAGAACAAATTCTAAAATTAAGTTGTTTTAACAAACTATATTCAATTAAGTATAATGAATTTGTTAAGAAAATATGATATTTTTGCCTAGCACATTCTAAAATGAGGTACAATGAATTTGTTAAGAGAATATGATATTTTTGCTTAGCACATTCTAAAGTACCAAAGCATAAAGACCAAAATTTTGAAGACCAAAATTTTGAGCTGTAAAATTTGTTAAGTGGGTTTTTAAAGGCTAAGTGGATTGAAATTGAAAGGGTTGGATAAATTGTAAAAAAAAAAGTTTCAAATTGATTTTCTATATAATTTTGTTGAGAGAAAATAAAAAAAGGCTAACCATTTTTTTTCCACTAAGGATATGCTGAATTTGAGTGTAAAAGAGATCAAGTTATTTTTTACCTAATTCGGTAAATAAAAGTTCAAAACGTTACAACTAATGCCTGTATTTTTTTTTTCTTAAATTATTTTGTTTGAAGGGAAAAACTTAATGTGGGAAAACTATTTATTTTTTGAGTTTTTTTTTAATAATGGTGTAATTTATATCACTATTGTCTAAAATAAGTAATCTTTTTAAGAGTAAAGGTGTTAATATGACATGATTTCATTATGAAAAAAATCATATCAACTTAGATAAGATTTCATTTAAGTAGAAAAGAAATAGTGCAAGTTAGTGACTATTCATGTTTTAAGGTTGAAATGGTATCCAACTGACATAATTTCAATTAATACCTTCATATATGCATATGACACAATTTATTTATACTTGTATTTTTCGTTTCTAAAAAAGAAAAACTTAAAATAATTGATTATAATTAATTAAAAATAATTATTTATAACTTAAACTTTCATTTTGAATTCAGTTTTCAATTAAATAAAAAAATAAACATTAGATTATGATTTTAAAATAATACATTAAACATATATTTAAATAATACAATAAAAATGTACTAACATATATTGAAAAATGTGCTAACATATAAGTTTTATTTTAAAATCATAATTTATTTTATTTATTTAATTTAAATTACATTAAAAAAATGAAAGTTTTAATTATAAAAAAATATTTTTAATTAACTATAATTAATGATTTCAAGTTTTATTTTTCATAAACATAAACATATAAGCACAAAGAATTCGTGTGCATATGATATAAAAACTTATGTACGACAACTAACACAATTTCTTCTGATGAAATTATACACAAATTTATCCATTTTGATAATAAAAAAATTATTCATTTTAAACAATTCTCATACAAATTATACCATATTAAATATATATATATATAAAAGCAGTTATTTCTCTTTTTTTTAGTTGTCCATATTCAACCCGAAGAGGAAGTTAGTGAAATCAATTGTGAAAACAGAAGCGTATTGCAAAATATTTAGAAAGGAGAAACAAACCCTAACCACCAAATCACACCCAGACGAAAATCAGTTGTTTTTCGAACTTGAAGCCAATGTGGGTTGTTATCTTCCTTCAAATCCGTTTCTTCTACATATCGAACGTGGGCTATTTTCGAACGTTGGAAGCAAGTAGCAAGTTGTTTATCCTCCGATCTAAATGACCATTTTCAAACATTGAGCCTGCAATATAGACGTTGAGGGCAGCTGCTTCACGTGAATGGTGGAGGTCGTTTTCTTCACTTCTCCTTTCCTCTCGCCCCTCATCCTCTATAAATAGAGGATCTCCCTACTCTGAAAATCACACCAAGAGCTCTTCATCTTCTCTTCTTCTCTTTTTCACATATTCTCTCTTTCTCTATTTCTTCTCGAAATATCTTGGGTATTTTTACTCATTAAAGAGAGAGCTTGCTAGTTTTGAAATCCTCAGTTTTTAACTGAGAAGTTCCTATTATATCCTTGGAGACTTGGGCATTTTTCTTGGATAAGTCCTTAAGGACAGTGATTTTTATCACGCCTTCAAAATTTTATTTTATTGTTTTCAGTCGTTTTTTTATAACAATCTTAAGGACTTATGGCTGACGGTGTGGAAAACAACAACAACACTACATCAGAGATGTCAAACAGTGCTTCCGGAACGTCAACCATATTTGCGAAGCCATTATCGGATGTTTCGAAGATTGAAGTTTTCTCAGGTCAAAACTTTCGATGTTGGCAGGAACGCGTGTCTACCCTGTTAGACCTGTACAGAGTTGCCTCTGCACTTACGATGTCCAAACCCAACTCCAGTTGTCCCGCAAAACAAATTGAATATTGGATTCATGCAAATAAGGTATGTCGTCACACCATGCTCAATGCATTATCTAACAATCTTTTCGATGTGTATTGCTCCTACAAGGAGCAAAGGAAATTTGTGATTCTCTTATCCTCAAATACACTGTCGAAGATGTTGTCCGACAAAGATTCGTTATCGAAAATTACTATCGCTGGGAGATGATAGAGGACAAGGATATCAAGATTCAAATCAATGAATATCACAAGCTACTTGAAGACATTAAAGTAGAGAATATTGTTCTACCTGATGAATTTGTTTCGGAACTTCTAATTGAGAAACTTCCGCAGTCTTAGACATACTACAAACAACAGTTGAAGCACAGACATAAACAGATATCACTACCAGACCTCATCACTCACATCATCATTGAAGACACCAACCGAAAGAAGTGTGTTGCTGCAAGGGCTAAGGCCTTATCTGTCAAAGCAAATATAATAGAAGACAAGCCAGCTCCAAAAAGGTATGAGGAAAAACCTGATCACAAGAAAAAGAATAAATTTAATTTTTCCGGTCCTAGTGGACCCAAACCTACATTCAAGAAGAAGGGAAACTGCTTTGTTGTGGAAGGTCAGGTCACTATGCACCTTAGTGCAGACACAGGGTCAAAAACAACAATCCTCCTAAGGCAAATATAGTCGAAGGGGAAGATAGAATTTGTGCGGTCGTTTCACAAGTGAACCTTGTGACAAATGTGAGCAAATGTGAGCAAATGGGTGGTAGACTCTAGGGCTACCAGGCATATCTGTGCAAACAAAAATGCATTTTCCTTCTACTCCAGTGCAGGGGATGGAGAAGAACAAGATTATCTTGGTGATTCTAGAACTATTTCTGTCATAGGAAAAGATAAGCTCACATCTGGGAAGACTAGCTTTAAGTGACGTGCTGCATGTGCCATCAATCAGAGTTAATTTGATCTATGTAGCACTATTGGGAAAGGTAGGAGTCAAAGTGTCATTCAAATATGATAAGATTGTAATGACAAAAAATAATGTGTTTGTGGGAAAGGGATATTGTGATCAAGGTCTTTTTGTACTAAATGTTTCTAAAATTATTAATGAATCTATATCTATGTCTTCTGCTTATATTGTTGACTCTTTATTTGGCATGCTAGACTAAGACACGTAAATTCTTGTATGTTATTAAATTGCAACGACTAGAATTAATTAACATGCATGATAAACAAAGTTAAAAAGTACAAAGAAAGTATGTCATTCTATAGAACGTCAAACTGAGTTGTTAAGTTTAATTCATACCGATCTTGTTGATTTAAAACAAACCATGACTAGAGGTGGTAAAAATTATTTTGTGACTTTCATAGATGATTATTCAAGATATACAAAAGTGTATTTAATATTTAGAAAAGGGAAAACGAACTCTAACCACCAAATCGCGCAATCTTTTCGGCTCATTCTAGAAGCTATGGAACGTGGCATTGGTTGCGATGGAGACGGACGAAAATCAACTGCTTTTCGAACATTGAAGCCAACGTGGGTTGTTATCTTCCTTCAAATCTATTTCTTTTGCATATCAAGCTTTAAACGTTGGTTGTTTTTTGAATGTTGGAAGCAAGCAACAAGTTGTTTCTCCTCTGATCTAAACGATCATTTTCAAACGTTGAGCCTGCAATATAGACGTTGAGGGCAGCTGCTTCGCGTGAGTGGTGGAGGTCGTTTTCTTCACTTCTCCTTTCCTCTCGCCCCCATTCTATAAATAGAGGATCTCTCTACTCCGAAAATCATACCAAGAGCTCCTCATCTTCTCTTTTTCACATATTCCCTCTTTCTCTATTTTTTCTCTAAATATCTTAGGTATTTTTGCTCATTAAAGAGCGAGCGTGCTAGTTCTGAGATCCTCAGTTTTTAACTCTAAATATCTTAGGTATTTTTGCTCATTAAAGAACGAGCGTGCTATGTCTGAGATCCTCAAATTTTAACTGAGAAGTTCCTGTTATATCCTAAGAGACTTGTACATTTATCACAGATAAGTTCTTAAAGAAAGTAATTTTTATCACAACTACGAAATTTTATTTTATTGTTTCAACCGTCTTTTATAACAAAATCCACGTATTTTTCTTTAAATAATCAATGTAATGCAAATAATGTTTCCCTTTAGTTAGAGTTGGGTCTTTATTTTTCTTTTAACATTCCTTCTTTAGAGATAAAACTCCAAGAAGATTAGAAATATTTTTTATAATTATCTATCTTCATCCTTGATTAACTTCACAATTTGAATCCAAAATAATTAAAGAAATAAAAGATACAAATCCTAAACTAAAAGAAATAACATTATTTACATTACATTAATTATTTTCTTCAAAAAGATAGATTTTAAAAATTAATTTTATTCGGCCACTGACTTAATTACTTTACGGAACTAAAAAAATGTAAACAAGTGTTAACATGTCGCTTAACAAATAGTTCATAGTTTAATGGATACAAGTAATAATCAAGATTTTATAAAAAAATCAAACCGGTAAGAAATTTTATTTTATTGAGAATCATATGCAAATTTCGTAAATTTATGAAACCAAAAAATTAATTCTGCCTTTGAAATACAATTTGTACATAGAATTGTCCAGAATTAGCATTAAAATGGGATTAAAATAAACAAACAATTCGAGTACTCACACAGCGAAACTAATCAACTCCAAGATGTTCACCGTATATACCAATTGATTTGTTTTACTTCGGGTAGTTTCCAGATATTACAGAATAAAATCAATTCAGTAGTGTTTCTAAGATAAATCACTTTATGGCATAAATATCATATAACACTCGTTGGAACTTAGGGGATGTTGAACTTCAAGTACAGAAGTGAAAATTATAAAAAGAGAAAAAAAAAAGGTGTATTAGTTCAATCAAAGCAACCAACAGAAATCTAAAATAATGATTCATGGTGCAGCTGCATTGCATGGAATAAAAGACCAAAAGCTTCAAGGAGAACCATGTTCCATTCTTCTCATCAAGTAAAAGGATAGAAGTTTGAAAACAACAAACTACCAAGAAATATATATGCTATAGAGTACGCCCATATTACGTATCCCCATCTATAGTATTTTGTAGGATGTGCCATTATATAGGCAGCAAACCAATAAAGAGGAGGGCTGGCAGACAAGAAACGAGTAGCCACCTGTTAAATGTCAACTACCAAAAGTTATGAAGAATGCCTATAATACTTTTCTTGTAGTCAAATACAATTTAAAAAACTTCTCCATAAGAACTTTTAAGAGAAAAATAAAAAAATAAAAAATCAAGTTGTCGATTCTAGAGAAGTATGTTGCAACAAGTTCATGTCGATTTTCATTACCCCATTTTTCACCAAGTCCACCCTCATTAACAAGTTCAGAACATTAAGAGGACCAGGTCTTAAAATATGATGATTAGCAAAAGTTCAAGTTTACACTGGTTAGTTCTCTTAAGATGTAAGATAAAAGCAGAATAAATAAGCATGACAGTTGACACTAACCTGTACATGCATGACAAAGAAAGCAGTACATGCCATGAATCCCAAGTGTAAGACGAATGGGAGCACAGATGCAGACAAGTATCCTGGCCATGCTTCTGCGGACTCAGATTCTATGGGAACCGTAGCAACATCTCCCTTGATCACATTCTTTCTTCTCCTCAGATTTAAGTGTTCTGTTGCAGGAGTGAGTAGTCTTACGGTTACAAAGGTAAGATATAAAGCCTGATTAAATATTCAAAGTCACAAGATTACGTATGCATGCTGATATGCTGTACAGAACAATGGATGAAGCAATTAAGTATAGCTTGTAGCTCTGTACATATACAGCATAAAGGAATGACCAGAATACCAGATAAATAACAAAATGGCAAAACCGCGTGTGAGAGAATGAAAAGAATACACAACCACATAAAAACCGTCAAAGCAGATGATTAAATTGTTATACCCACGTCAGTGAGTTACCTATCACCATTCCTCACAGAGCAATGTACTTCCAAGTGTGCAAAGTAATTACAAAACACAATTGCATATTTGAGAATCATACCTTCTACCCTAACAGAGGAGGACTTCCCCACACTTCCAGCTTCTTTGGACCTTGAGAGGTCACCTGACAAAAACACAACTCCACAACTCTTTTCTTCCATTGGAGCTAAAAAACCCAAGGAGAAAAAGTTCCGAGGCCTTGACTTGGCATAATGGACAATTGAGCATAGTGCCAGAGACAGTATTGGGGATGCAAGAAGAAAGTTAGGCAACTGTTTCAGCTGAAAATATCTCAAGAAACCTACACCCCTGGACAATCAGAACTTAAAAATCTTCAACTGGAAAACTGACTATTTAAACATTTAAGTTACAACATTATACACTACAAAGACAATACATCATAATAGGTTGCATAGAGCCATAGAATAGAGTATAATTATTCAGCCAATAGCATATGATTAGCAAAATAAATCAACGAAAGTTTTGGAACTTAATAGTGAGCATACCAATATTCAACCATAATAGGTTGCATATAGCCATAGAATATAGTATAATTATTCAGCCAATAGCATATGATTAGCAAAATAAATCAACAAAACTTTTGGAACTTAATAGTGAACATACCAATATTTACTTTGAATGTAACTGTAAAGTAACGGTATCCTTGCCTTGCACCAGGGCCTTATTTCATCATGGGAACGACCAACACACATATGGTAATAGCCATAAGCCTGGAAAGCTAAAAATGGAGCAAAGATACATGCAGTGCGTAAAGCTCCAACAAAAATAATCTGCAAAGCCAACTGGCAAAATGACAAACAATCAATCAAGTATTCCAGTTTAGAATTCAAGCTAGCAATGATTGAAAACCTTTTTCTTTTTAGTTGATATGGAAATCAATCCTAGAACACCCTGACTGCTTGAGCTACATCTATACCTCAGTTTATAAATGTTTCTTTAGCACAGATAGAATGGTAGTGAGGGGAAAGATTTAGGGATTCAAAGCAAAAATACAGAAAGAAAATGGATTTTATTAAGGGATCCTTCATCCATATCAGGCAATAGAAAATTATGTGCTACACAGGGCAATTCAAGAGTGCCTAGAAACTCTCCCAGTAAACACTACAAACAACTGCCCTTCCCTCTCCTCTCAGACCAACCTCCTATTTGTTCTAGCAGTGACAGAGTGGTTAATTATAACTACTCTAACTGCTCTGTGTTAGTTACAACTTTATTTGTATCCAAGTTAGTTATAACTACTTAACACTGTGAGTTAGTTAGTTAGTTACTATCTTTACCTTTATTCTTCCGTCTTCGCACATACATTTTCCTAATGAGGGATCTTGTATCAAGCACATAGTTAAAGAAACAAATTAAGCAAGGAAAGAAAATTATTAGTTCTGGTTACATACTTCCTACTTTATGACCTATCACATGAAATATCCACTTCTACAAAAATCCTTCAATTTTTTCTTTTGTTTTGTAGCATTCAATATCACACCCCTACCACTTTGCATCCCTTATCTTCCACACCGAATATCATAAGCATCTATCGTCATTTATAGTAAAATTAGCCATCCAACTATCCATATATTGAAAAGGCAATATCTTTGTTTAGGCTAGCAGCGAAGTTCATTGAATTCACCACTCTTTCTCCATCAAACATCAGCAACCACATTCCTAATTTTGTAAGTGCTTAAATGGTTGCGTGAAATTCCCAGACACAGTTTCATCGTTAATCAATACCAAGGCACTGAATGTAAATCTCATTTTCCACTCAGACTCCCAAATTATTTATCAAGGTCCTATTTGGATAAATTTTCCAGTAAACACTTGCAGAAAAAGAAAACAAAAAAGGTAAAATGAATTGAATTTCTCCTATGGTTAAAATCAATTTCCGCAATCAAGAAGTCAGCTAAGAAAGCATCTATAAAATTAAGTGCATAAATTCATTTTAGCTTCCTATTTTATTGTCCTATAAGCTATGCCACAAAGATCAGACACATGAATGAGATACAACGCTACAGTTATTCTAAAAATATCTAGTATACAGTATTGTTAAGATACACATCTAGACACCTATACAAATTCATACAACATGACTGTAATTCTGCAAACCTAAATTAAGAAACACCTCTTGACATTACTAAAAACAAAATCACAACAAATTTCTTTCTACTACCTACAAACAGGAATAACCATAACAAAACTCATTCCTTTCTAGACACCGTCCATAAAGAGGAAAACAAAATCCATTTAGTTCATCAAGAGACAATGCTTCCACATTTCTAACTATACATAACACATGTTTTCTATGTCTCAAGTTGTATTGGATTTTCATAAGAAAAATTCAAGGCACCAATGCTTGGCCTATACTAATGGTACAATTATCCGACAGCGATAAGTGAAGAAAATTAAAGCATACAGATTTATGAGAAAAGGGTGGGAAGGAACCAACAGGAAGACGCTTTTGGTGAAAGAGGGCGTGAAAAGAGCGATGCATGGTCTGAAAACAGATATACCCAGCATTAAGGACGCCGTTAGACCTTGCACAGCCGGAGAGCGCGAAGAAAATAACGGCCAAATTGTTTCCGCCGCGGACGAAGTGATACATGCCTCCGAAACACAGAAGAGCGTAGAAGGTCTCGGAGTATCTGCGATCTCAGGAGAAATCAAACACAGAGGGAAGAAATGGATAAAGAGGAGGGAGAAAGAGAAGATTTACATGGAGGAATAAAAGACAGAGGCGGGGTTGAAGCAGAACAAGAGAGTAGCCCTTAGCGCAGTTTGGGGGTCCTTCAATAGGGTTAGGGAGAGTCTGTAGAAGTAGAGAGCGGCGAGAACGAAGGCGAGGTTGTTGATGAGGAAAGCGGAGAGAATGAAGAGGGGTGTTTGGGAGAGGAAGGAAAGGGAGAGGGGAAGGAGGGGGAGGAAAGCGAAGGATTGCTCGTATTCGTAGCCGCATTGGGCGATGCGGAGGAAGTAGACGGAGTCCCATACGACGGCGTTTTGGAGGGGCGTGGAGAGGGTAGCGTTGGGGGTGGAGAGACAGGGAGGGTTTAAGGGTGCGGAAGTGTCGTAGGGAGAGAGAAGAGTGCGGAAGAGGATGATTAAGGCGAGGAGGAGGAGTCTGGAACATATTGCTGATTTTAGAACCAAGTGTTCATGCTCTGCTGATGTTTCCACCATTTTTGAATGGGAATCGCCTCTCATTGCACGCACCTCTGTGTTTATTTTGGAATCCAGATATTAGAAAGATGATTAGAGACTTCTGTAACACTGTCACTTGTGAAGTATGTTAATCATTTTTACTTAGAGACTTACAAGTAAAACTTTTTTTTTTTTTGGGAAATGATGCCTTAATAAAGAAACTATGTTAATCACAACATTTTTCAAAACCTTAGTTGGTAAAGTATATGACTTACAAGTAAAAATCTTTTGGCAAATAGTGCCTTAACAAAGAAAGTATGTTAATTACAATATTTTTCAAAATCTTAATTGGTAAAGTATGATTCATCACAGTGTAGGATCTTGTTTTAGATCATATTAGACTTTTTTTAGATTTGTACTTTTCTCATCTTAATTCTAATCATGTTAAGATTTTGATGAATATGAACTTTATTATTAAATTCAATATTAAAAAAGTACTTTTGATATCAAATTGAGATATATTTCTTTTTTAAGAGCACTTAAGGTTAAAATGGTTTTTGTTTCACTATATTCAATAGTCTTAGACTTAAGAATAAAAGTTAAAATTAGTTTATATACATCTTTCTTTCTTAATCTTTCTAAAAATATTAATTAACTTTAATAATATTATCTCAACAGATTTAATTATATCTTATTTACAAACATGAGTAATCACCTCATTACAATGATTTTCATATTATATAGGAGAGTATCTATTTGCCTCAACTTTATATATTTTTACCTCCCCATCTTCGTTACATTTGGCTTATAAATTCACTACACTCTTACATAGCATAGGAGGAAAAACACCTCCTTTCTTTCAACAACATTTCTTTCAGAATCCATAGCCTTCCTCCAGGATGTGCAACCTCCTTCGAAATGGAAAAATTATACAGCTCTTCATTTATGACATAATATTCTAACTACGTGGTTTGTCTTTTAATCCTCCCTTAAGATTGATTTGGTGTCTTGCTAGTTGTTGCATCAATTTCTGGTTCAATGGGGTTTGGCGTTAAATTTCCTTCTTCAACATTCTCCAATGAGTCAACACTATTAATGTCATCTTCATATTTTGCACAATTTTTTCTATTATTTTTTCTTTGTTTTCTATTTTCTATTTATCATGTTATGAAAACTTCACATCTCTGCTTATGATGATCCTCTCTAACAATTCATTTTGTTGAAGAGTGTGTTTGTTGAAGAGTGTATTGTTGTGAGTAGCCTTTTTATACTATTATTATTCCTGTAGCGAGTAGCTTTTTAATATTATTATGACTTTAAAACCTATCCAATTTAATTGATTTTACTCTTCTAATGTATTAGTTTTTATACAACCAATGAAACTACGATATTATTTTTTGACCTTGATTTTAAACGTTTTAAACACATCAAAATCTTCATATTTTAGAAAGAGAATATTCTCATGTTTTTCTAATAAAATCATTAAGGATATAAATCAATAACAACAGAGCACTAATTGTTTCAAGGCAACAACACTAATGCACAACACTTTTAGAAAATAAATTATCAGACAAGTTGATTTGTAAATACAGTAACAATGTCATCATTCATTACATTCTCTGGGAAAAATATTTAGACAGAGAGTAATTAGAGAAAGAATCCGGAATAAATAACAAAAGTGCCAAAGAAAGGAAAAGGAAATTCATCACGCCATTCTCCAAAAGATAATCCTTCGTTCTCCTATTAGTAATTTTCTCTCTTGTGCTCCTCCTTAAACCTAAGATTGAAAGATTTTGTGTCAGGTGACGATTTGTTATAACTAACTGGTTTCCTCCATTCACAGTATTTTCTGAGTTATGAAATTTATCTCATTCTACCCTTTTTTCCATTATTATTCCTTACACCCAACAAAGAGTTGGTCACGCTAAAACTTACACTCAAGAACTACAACAATTCTTTCTCACATGAATGTGGTAATGGCAATTTTAATGTTGCATTTCAATTCGATTGTATACAAAGTTCAATAAAGTCTACTCTTCAAAGTAGTTAAAATTTATTTTAACTAATATTATAAATTCTCGTAGTTTGTAAATTTGGATTCCTTGAAGTTAATTTATAGTACTTAATAATGATATTGATGCAAGACTTTCTTCAAAATATTCTATGCTTTTTATTTAAAAGTCAATTTCAGATTGCGGAATATTACATTACTTCAGGGTTAAAGTGATGAATTTTTAAAATATTTTGACTATTTTAACTAGCCTGAACTATGTTTTTTTTTCTACTATAAACAAATTTGAAGTGTTAAATAAATAGTCCACTGTGATAAAAATTAAATTTATGTTTTTTTAAAATTATTTTACAGTTTTAATAAAATAAGCTCAAATACTTCATCATTGATGTGTAATATTATGATACAGAAATACAGAAATGCTTTTTCTCCACTAACGTTTCCCTTTCTGTTATATGGTTTTGCCTTTGTAACAAATTCTGTTAGAAACAGAGGCACGTGTTTTTCTTTGCCCTAGGTACCGTTGCTTTATATAAACACGTAGCTTTTGAGGCAGAGTTGAATACTATCAAATCAAGAGTAATAAAATGTTTCAGATAGATTTCTTTCCTCATCTTTTTCTCAGCATCCATATTATCATGGTATCAGTTTATTTTTCTGCTGCCATTATTTGATCTCTGCGTACCTTCTTCTTCGTACCCATGGAAGATCATACTACAGATACGATGAATCAACGATTCACTCTGAATCTACAACAGTTACAGACATTAATAGCTAATGCTCACCAAATCCAGTCGTTTTTGCCTCGTGATCCCTTGGAAAACCCTTATTATATTCACCCCAGTGAACAATCTGGTATTAACCCTATATCTTTCGTTCTCACACCTTCTAATTTTCATGCTTGGGAACGGGCAATGAAACTGGCCTTGAAGTCTAAGAACAAATTGAAGTTTGTGGATGGCACGATTATGAAGCCCGAATCCACTGATTCTTCCTATGCAGCTTGGGTTCGTGCTTTCTTGGATAAATCACTCTCTGTCACCTGAAATATACAACAGTGTTCTTTGGTTCGACAACTGTTTTCTTCTTTGGAAGGATCTTAAGCATCGTTATCATCAAGGGGATATATTCCGCAACACTTTGCTACAAGAAGAACTGTATTCCATTAAACAAGGGGACCTCTCCGTTACAGCTTATTTTACCAAACTCAAATCGGTTTGCGAGGAACTCGACAGTTACTTACCTATACCAGATTGTTCATGCAATCCTATTTGCAATTGTGGTTTAGAGATCGTTCGTGACTATCGCCGCAAAGAGTATGTGATTCGGTTTCTCCGTGGTCTGAATGACCAATATTCCAATGTTCGTTCCCAGGTCATGTTAATGAAGCCTCTGCCTAACATTGAGTCAACTTTTTCTCTTCTCACCGAACAATAACGCCAATTCGCCTTTCCTATTCAAGAGGCCATCACTCTATTCAATAGTGTCACTTCCCCAAATTCTGGACGAGGTTCATTTCATTCACGAGGTCGTGGGAATCGTGGTAGAGGGGTTCATAATTCTTATGTTGGGCGTAATTCTTATGCTGGGCGTGGAGCTGGTAGTCCCAATTTTCCTAATAAATTATGCACTCATTGTCAAAAACATGGACATACTAAGGATGAATGTTTTGAGCTCCATGGTTACCCTCCTCATTGGAATTTCAAGAAAACTTTCCCCAATTCCACTATCCATAATGTTTCTTCTGGTTCAGGGGTGGAAGAAATTTCTTCACCTAGTGCTTCTGACAGAAAGGATGAGACAGTAGAAGACAAGGCTATCTTCACTAAAGAGCAACAACTCCGTCTCTTAGCTTTATTAGAACAACCTGATTCACAGCATTCTACCCATCAGCTTAATCAGCTCACCACACCCCCTCCCTCTGCAGGTAAATTTTCACTTACTTTTCCCCAATGTCACTGGCTGTTAGACAGTGGTGCAACAGACCATGTGTGTTTTAATCTTAAACTTTTTCACACTTATAAAAGGATTAAACCTATTCTTGTTCATCTTCCAAATCGCCAAACCATTCAAGCTCATTTTTCTGGTACTGTTATTTTTTCACCAGATTTCTACCTTACTAATGTTCTATTTTTACCCCAATTTTCTTGCAATCTCATTTCCATTTCTAAACTCACTGCAACCTTATCTTGTAAACTAACTTTTTCTGCTCATAAGTGTGAAATTCAGGATTTGATTTCATTGAAGATGATTGGAGTTGCTGATGAGCTTCACGGTTTGTATGCAATAAAGATCTCTGCACCAGACCGGTCTGCTCTTTCATCTACACCTCTGCCTTCCACCACATCTTCCACAGTCTGTCATTCCTATACACATTTTTCTATTTCTGAATTATGGCATTCCCAATTAGGCCATCCTTCTTTTGACAAAGTTCATGTAATCAAGAAACTGGATCCCACTGTAGAATGCCTTAACATTCATACTTCTTGTGATGTTTGTCACTATGCAAAAATGAAGAAACTATCCTTTCCTTCCAGTACCAATACTTCTTATTCTGCTTATGATCTCATACATGTAGATATCTGGGGCCCCTTTGGTATGCCTTCAATTTTGGGTCATAAATATTTTCTCACCATAGTTGATGATTTTTCTCGGTATACACGGTTTTTTTGTATGAAAACCAAAGCTGAAACACGACCAACTTTAATCACTTTTATTAAACTCATTCAAACCCAATTTCATAAAACTGTCAAAACAATTCGCAGTGATAATGGTCCTGAGTTTAACATTACTGATTTTTTCAATAAAAATGGTATTCATCATCAAACATCTTGTGTGGAAACCCCTCAACAAAATGCTTGAACGAAAGCATCAAAGTATTTTAAACATTGCCAGGTCTCTTTTATTTCAATCTCATCTACCCATCTGTTTTTGGAATTATGCCATCACTCATGATGTCTTCATTTTGAATAGACTTCCTACTACTACTTTGAAAAATTTAACACCTTTTGAAGCTTTGAATAACCAGGTTCCTAATTATTCTGAATTAAGGGTGTTTGACTCTCTGTGTTTTGCTACCACCCTCAGTGCTCACAGATCAAAATTTGATAAACGGACACGAAAATGTATTTTTGTAGGCTATCAACGTGGGACCAAAGGATATCTATTATATGACTTGCATAATCGGGAAATTTTTTTATCCAAACATGTTAGAGTTTCATGAACACATTTTTCCCTTTTCCATGCCACAGTCTCCTCCTATCTCATCCAGTTCATCTCCATCTTCTCCTCTTCCTAATTGGGATTTTTTTGATACCCCGTATTCTATACTTACTCCTGTAGAACCTAGTCCAACCTCTCAATCTCCTCCTTCTATTTCTGTTCACCCTCCTTTATCTAAAAATATTTCTGTTTCAGAATCCCATGTTTCTCTTCCCATTCCTTTAAATAGCAGACCGGTTCGGGTTCGTAGAAAACCTTCTTATTTGCAGGATTATCAATGCAATGCAACTATTGCAACTCACACAACTCCTTCATCTTTTGGATCATCTCTACTTTTTACTTCCAATTCTGTTCCACCTATGGTTTCTTCCTCTTCTTCTTTTACACCTGAGCCCACTACCTACAAGGATGCTGTGAGACATGAATGTTGGCGTAAAGCTATAACAGATGAGTTGAAGGCTCTAACTGATAATAATACTTGGATCCTTACTCCTCTTCTTTCTGGCAAGAAAGCAATAGGCAACAAATGGATTTTTAAGGTAAAATACAATGTTGATGGATCTATTGAGCGTCATAAGGCTCGGTTAGTAGCTAAAGGCTATAACCAAACAGAAGGTCGTGATTACATGGAAACTTTTAGTCCTGTTGCAAAAATGACAACCATCAGGCTTCTCTTAACTCTTGCTGCAGCTCATAATTGGTTTCTATATCAACTTGATGTAAATACAGCTTTCCTTCATGGTGACTTAGAAGAGGAAGTGTATATGAATATTCCCTTTGGAATGCAAACCGCTGAAAATCGGGGTTTAGTTTGTCAACTCCAAAAATCCATTTATGGATTACAGCAAGCCAGTAGACAGTGGAATCACAAGCTCAGTTCTGTTTTTTCATCTCATGGTTTTATCCAGTCCAGGGCTGATTACTCTTTATTTGTGAAGAAATCTGCATCTGACTTCACTGCTGTTTTGATTTATGTTGATGATCTTCTCATCACTGGCAATTCTCTTCCTTGGAATGGAACTCACTCGTTCTGCTCATGGCATAACTCTTTTTCAACGTAAATATGCCCTGCAAATTATTGAAGATACCGGATTATCTAATACCAAACCAGTTTCTTGTCCTTTAGATCCTGTTATAAAATTACAAAAGCATGGCAGTGACTTATATCGTGATCCCACTGCCATGGTTTCAGATAGATTTTTTTTCTCATCTTTTCAGCATCCATATTATCATGTAAATTTTTTTTGCCTCACGAATTACTGTAGAGTTTTACGTAGGTTAAGTAGAAATTTTGGAGTTATCGGCTTTTCGGGCTTTTTTTTCTTTCTGCAATCAGAGCTTTTAATATAGTTTTACTATATAAGGATTTTATTAAATAAGTGTAAATAATTCTACGTCAACTTATATTCAAAATGTTTGAAGGTATAAAATGTTATTTATATTTTAAAATAATTTAAACTTTTTGATAAAATAATATATTTTGGACTTATTTTATTAAAATATATTCATTTTCAGTTACGATGAAGAAGAAAAAGAAAAGGAAATCTAAAACTCAAGCGTAACAAGAGGAAACAGATAGATAAAAAAATAAAATAAAATAACTGTTAATTAAAAAATATATCTTCTAACAGTTTAACAGAACCAATTTAAATGAAATCAAGTTCAAATTATTTATAGTAATGGACGCTCCCTATTAAAAATAAAATACTATAATTTGAAATTATTATATGAAATCCTAAAATAATTTTAAACTACCAAATAACAATTTATTACGTAATTAAAATTTTAAAAAGATTTTGATAAAATTATTCAATTGCAGAAAGCAATAAAAAAAATCCATGGCAATAATAATTTTTGTACTTACCTTAGAAAAGCTCTAAAATAGTTTTAACCCACCAAATAATAATTTATTAGGAAATTTATATTTTAAAAAATTGTTAAAATTACTTAAAGAACCAGCTGGTATAATTAATATATATCCATATTGAATGGAAATTATTTAAATTACCAGCTGTCAGACGATATATTTTTTAAATAACAGTTCTTTTTCTTCTTTGTTATCTCTGTTTCTTCTGTTCTTAGGCTTCACTTTCAGATTTCCTTTCATATGCCCTTTCTTTCCACCAAAACCTCGTTTGGGAGGGCCAGTTGCAGAGACAAAGAAAAGTAATGAAGGTTTCTTGACGATCCATGGATTCTTGCTTCCTATGCAGTTTTAAACTGGTATAGCAAAATTACTGCTCAAAAATTTATAAAAGTAACTGCCTTCATTTGAAGTTGATGGTTCAAGGCAAAAAGCGAATCGTTTTAACATTTGAACTTGTTCTAAAATCAAATCTTGATATTTCAAGATCTGACAGAAAAAAAGAGAAAGCGTTTTAGGCATATCTTTGGACTTTTCTAAATGCGGGCTTCCCAAAATAAGGTCTGCAATAAGTCTCAGAACATCCTATAGATGTTTCAGAACTTACAAACTGCCATCATAGAGAATATTACGTGTGAATGATAATACTGAAGCCATTATTTTTTTTTTTTTGTGAACACCGGAAATTCAAAGGAAAAGCTAGAAACGCATGGAAAAATAAATTCCCAACTCTTCTATGTCGGACAACATAGAAGATCATCTCTATGGCTTGCAAACTCAAACCTTGATATGCAAAAAAGACCAGCAAATTGATTTGCCCCTTGTAAACATCTTAGAAATGAGGTTTCAATCGCCTCAAATCATCTATAACTACAATAGTAACTTAGGATCTACAATCTTCAGTCTTAATAGCCCTGCCACCACATCTACCCTTGTCAACATAACATAACACTACAAACTTCAAAACATGTTTTTTCTGCTGTTTTGTTAGGATAGCCTGAAGTTGCAGTAGTTAAATCCTTAATTTGATCATTCAAGGTATTTTCAAAGAAATCACCCTCCTTCATCCTCAAACTACTTATTTGAGTTTTATCCTTCAAACTTTCAGCTTTGTTGCGCTTGGCCTTGGGCTTGGGCTTTCTTTTTGTCATCCACTTGTTGTGACTCTGCCGAACCCTTTCCATCACTTTATCGACAGAAGTATGGAAATCATTGTGTCCATCTGGTTTCTTGATATCCTGCATAAAAGATAATCGAGAAAAAACACTACTTTTTTGTTTTGGATAACCATAATTATTATTTTGAGTACCACCATAACATCCAGTATCATATCCGTAGATTAGTGGATCACACTCTTTGAGATAGCCCTCATTTGCCCATGAAATATCTTGAGTAAATGTTTCGTTGAATTCCTGTAGTGTTATCTCATGATTTGGGTTTTCTTGCAAAGTTGTGGAATGATATTTGTTGCCGAACCATGGTTGGTGATTATGGAACAAGGGAGAAAAGGGCTCATGTAGACTGCGGCTACTCTTTCCAATATCTGGAGGGATAGGGGATGACAAAGACTTCAAGACCGGAACATCATTGCAAGCCTCAGAAACAACAGCTTCTGCTGCCAACTGGTCAGAATTTTGAGCCGTATTGAGAGGTATGCAACCCCTGTTGCTACTATACAAAACAGAATTTTGAGAGTCAACAGGTTGCCACCTGCTCATGCCTTTCAGTTCATTATTATGGATGAGATACGGTTGACTGCTCGGAGAATTCCTTCCCAAGTTGTTTAATGGAGTAATCCTTTCTATTATTGGCTTAGAACCATCATTAACTCCAAATGATGATGCCTGGCTAAAGTTTAAACCAGGAGCATCTTGATCATATAGAAGGGATGTCCCCTTACGATTAGCACTTCCTTGTGTTGCACATGTATTATATAAGAGCTGTGCCTGCATTGGGTGAATCATAGTTGAAGTTGGCCTAAGCTGATTTTGAACCAAAGAACTATGCTCCAAAATAGACTTGCTGTAAAAAACAGATGGGAATTATGTGGACCAGGAACATCATTTGAAAATACCGCCTCTGATCACTGGAAAGGAAGTACTCATGAGTCTATCACTAATTGATAAGCTTCCCTCACCATGAATTCTAATTTCATCACATGGACTTTTGGGGTATGCACGAATGATGTTTGGCCTGTAACAGATATCCATATAATCCTCAATTCTCATGCAATAAACCTACTTTCATCTTTTAATCCCGAAGAGTCACAAACATACTCATTTGCGTTATCCACCGCAGCAAACTGACCAGCCCTTCCTCGCTTAGTATCAGTTGCATTTAATCCAGTATAATCAAATTCACCATTGCAATCCAAAGAATCGCCTTGGTGTTTTTGCATTATGACTGGTGATATGTTACCACCCAAACTTTGCCCACTTTGACCTCTTTCAATTTGCATTCCAATACCTTTCTGAGCATTCGGGTCTGCACAACGGTCTCCGAGGGGCTCTGGTTCTATCTTTCTCTTGCTGAACAAATATATAATCTTTAAGCAAATCATCCTCATTATTTTTGAAAACTAATCTTGTTCAACAAAGAGCATACCTGATTTTCAGATAGCCCAAAGTTAAACTTGTTAGCTGAAAAGTAATTTTCTCTGATTGCATCACGGAATAATTTTTGTGGGAGTGGCTTACAGAACCAAATTGGATCAAACCTAACCTGCATCAGATCATTGAGAAAGCGTGGCCATCATATCAATCATAATCAAAGTAAGAAAAAATTAACACTGGCACTCAAAATCAGAAAACAAGGCACTGTTCATTCCCGGTGCAAGGGAAAATTTATAAAATGAAGTTATTAAATTGTTACCTGAGAAGGAAGGAAATTGCTACCCCACTTTCGCAAAGGCAATAGGGATAATATTGATACCTCCATCACAGGAAAACTTTAACACACCACGAACTTGTCTCTTCTCATAGCCGCATTGAGCGATGAGGAGGAAGTAGACGGAGTCCCAGACGCCGGCGTTTTGGAGGGTTCCAATAAGATTTGCAACAAACAAATAATGTTTAAAAATATATTGGGAGTAGGCCTAAAGTTGTAACATTTAATCAATTTCCTCACACAAGATATTTTCGGCTCGGACCTAGTTAGTTATCTTGTATAAAGTTTTTTTTTTATAATTATTATCACGGAAAATGAATTATATTAGTTATTAGACAGAATGTAAATAAGAGAAGAGAAATAAATCTTATAATCTTATATTTTATTTATTTAATGTTTCTTAACGTTTTATAGTTTGTAAATGTTAAAATTCTTTTAAAATATTTTGTATCTGAATATAACATGTGTTAGTATATATAAAAAAACACTACATTTTATCGTGAGAAAAAACCGTATTATAAGTTCGGAGCAGGATGGACAAGCTTAAGAAATTTGGCCGAGGGTGGAGGAAATTATCACTGCTTCCCCGTCAATAAGGATTGTCAAAGGTGTATCACGGATCAAGGTACCACATCCTTTTCGATATGTACTGTTGCTATGGTAATACGGTCTTGGTCTCGCGTCTCGTGATATTCAAAAAAATTGATTCGCCTTAAAGATTGATTTGGTACTTTGCTAGTTATTACACCAAAGTTTAATGAAATTTATGTTTAGAGTGTTTTATTCTTCAACATTCTCCAATAAGTCAACAAATTATTCTTTAATTACTAATACTTACTAAATTATCTCTTAATTCAAGAACATAGAGCACATCAAAAATATTTAAGACTTAAGGTTTAATTATAGTAGAGTCTAACCGTCCTTCCTCATTTCATTGTCATTCTTTAAGATCTTATTTTAGACCATATTGATTACTTTTATCAATACCCCTTCTCATCATTCTAAATGTTAAAGAAATCGAAATCAACGTTAACTTATATGTAGATAAATAATTTTCTTTATCTTTTATTTCCTCTTCTTTATCTAAAACATCAATCGAGCCTTTAACTTTAGCTTAACCTTTTACATGCATACGAAGAAGACCTTCAACCTTGACCGGAAAAAACTTTTCTCATATTCATCCCTTTTCACTTCGAAAACCGAAAACTCCTCTTTCTTAAACATTTCACACAATCATTTATATTTTAACTTATCTCACCCTTTTATCTCAAGCCCTAAACTCTTTTCTTTAACCAACCCAAACCTTACCTATCATTTCTTTTTCATCTCATATCATGCGGGTTCTCATATCCAAAAGAAAGAAAATAAGTTACCTTCACGATAAAGTTGTCGATAAACCATCTCAACAACCTTACTCATCATTTTTTATGGTTCTCATAATTAGATGGCCACCGATAAAGTTGTCGATAAACCATCTCAACAAATGTATTTTGTGGATCATGGACAAAAAGGAAAAAAATATATATAAAAAGCCTCGACTGTACACATATTAACTGAGGTGTCTAAAGAATTCTTATAGTATCTTCTATCATAAAAATGTTATTACCATAGATTTCTTTTATTGCTTTCTGTAGTTGAAAAGTCTTTTTAAAATTTTAATTATGTAATAAATTGTTATTTGTTAGTTTAAAATTATTTTAGGATTTTATAAAATAAGTTCAAATCACAACTATTATTTATTTTATTTTTAATTTGCAAGATCCATTATATAAATAATTTGAACTTGATTTCATTTAAATTACTTCAGTTAAACTGTTAGAAGATATATTTTTTAAATAACAGTTACTTTTCTTCTTTTTTATATATCTATTTCCTCTTCTCACGCGTTTCAGATTTCTTTTGTTTTTCCTTCATCGTAACTGACAGATGCTCTTTCTTCCCCAAAGACAAAACCTCGTCCTCGACGAGGTTTTGGAAGCGCTGGTTACAGAGATGAAGAAAAGAAAAAGAAAATCCGAAAACGAGGAATGAAGGTTTCTTGATGATTCATGGACCTTCACATTAAGTTGAGTGAAGGTTTCTTGATGATTCTTGGATCCTTGCTTCCTATACAGATCACAAATGACTATCATTACGTTTCAAACAGGTATAGCAAAATTACCACTCAAAAATTTATAGAAGTAAATGCCTTCAATTGAAATTGAATTTAATCTATTTCAAGGCAAAAGCGAATCGTTTTCGACATTCGAACTTGTTCTAAAATCAAATTTTGATATTTGAACATCCGACAGAAAAAAAAAAAAAAAAAAAAAAAAAAAAAAAAAAAAAAAAAAAAAAAAAAGATAAAGCGTTTTAGGCATATCTTGGACTTTTCTAAATGCGGGCTTCCCAAAATAAGGTCTACAGTAAGTCTCAGAACATCCTATAGATGTTTCAGAACTTACAAACTGCCATCATAGAGAATATTACGTGTGAATAATGACACGATAGCCATATTTTTTTTTTTTGTGAAGAACGGACATTCAAAAGAAAAGCTAGAAACGCGTGGAAAAATAAATTCCCACGGCTGTCTCAGCTAACAAAACCAACTCTTCAATGTCGGACAACAAAGAAGATCATCTCTATAGCTTGCAAACTCAAACCATGATATGCAAAAAAGATCAGCAACTTGATTTACCCCTTTTAAACATGAGTACCCACGCAAGGAAGCAGCCACACCTTAGAAATGAGGTTTCAATCGCCTCAAATCATCTTTTGCTCACAAGTATAGCCACACTTCTACGAACCGTCAGATCCATCTATAACTTCAGTAGTAACGTAGGATCTACAATCTTCAGTCTTAATAGCCCTGCCACCACATCTACCCTTGTCAACATCACATTCTCGACAAATACAAGGCACTGATTCTGAATCTGAGAATACTGACTTTTGACTGTCAGTCATAGATAAGCCTTCCTTGAAAAAAGAAGCTACAATTGAACCATTTTCACTGTTGGAGTTCTTTGAACAGTCAAATCCATCTTCAACTCCAGCAACAAAGGAGCTCCCACCTTTTGGCATTTGTTCTTTACAATTACTTCCTCTGCCAGAGGATGTGATCTTACCAGTATCGTGCTCTTGACATATTGAAAGCAGTGAGTCTGTACCTGCAGATACTTGTTCTGAACTATCCATCCCATGTAAACCTTCCTTTATAGGAGCAGAAATTTCGATTACAAGCTTTTCAGATCCATCTTTAACTTCAATAGTAAAGGAGGAGCCGCAATCTTGTCGCATTTCTTTGTCAGTATTAGTACCTCTGCCAGCACATACGATCTTATGCAAGTGATGCTCTTTACAAATTGAACAAGATGACTCTGAGTTCAGAGATACTGATTTTATATCATCCATCTTACATAAACCTTTCTTGATATGACAACTATTGCCTATGCAAGAGGCTGAAGCTAAAACATTGTGGGTTACGTTATCCAGACATTTTGATTCATCACTAAATGCAGTAAGAGCACCATCGGTTGCTTTTTCTCCTCCTTCTTCAGAATGTGTCCCAGAAATAATGTTTTGTACATTAATATCTTTAATGCTGTCCAGACATTCTGACTTATCATTAAATACAAGAGCATTATCGGATGCTCTTTCCCCTCCATCACTGTGGGCATATCCGCTAGCATGACTACTATTCTTGCCTTCAGAATGTGTTTCACAAATAATGTTTCTTAGTTCAGCATCTGCCTTAGAGTTAACCTCAGTTTGAACCAACGCACAGCAGCTTTCTTTAACATCCTCGACATTACAACTTCCAAGTCGTAAGTTTTTAGAAGCATCGAGGTCAATGCCCTTATCACTAGCAGTTAAATTCTTGCTGAAATTTGGGCGGATCAACTTTCTTCTCTTTTGTTGCCCAAGCACCGGATTCTCATTTCCAGCACTAAGTTCCCTGACTTTGCTACGCCGCTTGAAATCCACAAAACATATGTTTTCCGCTGTTTTGTTAGGATAGCCTGAAGTTGCAGTAGTTAAATCCATAATTTGATCATTCAAGGTATTTTCAAAGAAATCACCCTCCATCCTCAAACTACTTATTTGAGTTTTATCCTTCAAACTTTCAGCTTTGTTGCGCTTGGCCTTGGGCTTGGGCTTTCTTTTTGTCATCCACTTGTTGTGACTCTGCCGAACCCTTTCCATCACTTCATCGACAGAAGTATGGAAATCATTGTGTCCATCTGGTTTCTTGATATCCTGCATAAAAGATAATCGAGAAAAAACACTACTTTTTTGTTTTGGATAACCATAATTATTATTTTGAGTACCACCATAACATCCAGTATCATATCCGTAGATTAGTGGATCACACTCTTTGAGATAGCCCTCATTTGCCCATGAAATATCTTGAGTAAATGTTTCGTTGAATTCCTGTAGTGTTATCTCATGATTTGGGTTTTCTTGCAAAGTTGTGGAATGATATTTGTTGCCGAACCATGGTTGGTGATTATGGAACAAGGGAGAAAAGGGCTCATGTAGACTGCGGCTACTCTTTCCAATATCTGGAGGGATAGGGGATGACAAAGACTTCAAGACCGGAACATCATTGCAAGCCTCAGAAACAACAGCTTCTGCTGCCAACTGGTCAGAATTTTGAGCCGTATTGAGAGGTATGCAACCCCTGTTGCTACTATACAAAACAGAATTTTGAGAGTCAACAGGTTGCCACCTGCTCATGCCTTTCAGTTCATTATTATGGATGAGATACGGTTGACTGCTCGGAGAATTCCTTCCCAAGTTGTTTAATGGAGTAATCCTTTCTATTATTGGCTTAGAACCATCATTAACTCCAAATGATGATGCCTGGCTAAAATTTAAACCACGAACATCTGGATCATATAGAAGGGATGTCCTCTTAGGATTAGCACTTCCTTGTGTTGCACATGTATTATATAAGAGCTGTGCCTGCATTGGGTGAACCATAGTTGAAGTTGGCCTAAGCTGATTTTGAACCAAAGAACTATGCTCCAAAATAGGCTTGCTGTAAAAGACAGATGGATTGATATGGGAATTATGTGGACCAGGAACATCATTTGAAAATACCATCCTCTGATCCGTCTCTGGAAGGGAAGTACTCATGAGTCTATCACTAATTGATAAGCTTCCCTCACCATGAATTCTAATTTCATCACATAGACTTTTGGGGTATTCACCAAGGATGTTTGGCCTGTGACAGATATCCATATAATCCTCACTGTCATATGCAATAAGCCTACTTTCATCTTTTAATCCCGCATAGCCACAAATATACTCACTTGCATTATCCAGCGCAGCAAACTGAGCAGCCCTTCCTGGCTTAATATCAGTTGCATTTGATCCGGTATATTCAAATTCACCATTGCAATCCAAAGAATCGCCTTGGTGTTTTTGCATTATCACAGGTGATATGTTACCACCCAAACCTTTCCCACTTTGACCTCTTTCAATTTGCATTCCATGATCGACAGATCTTCGAACATTGCCTAAAGGGTACCTTTCTGATATCAAGCTTTCGGTTCTACACAACGGTCTCCCGAGGGGCTCTGGTTCTATCTTTCTCTTGCTGAACATATACATAAGTTTATAGACCTGCAAAGCAGATTATTAAAAATCTATAAGCAAATCATCCTCAGTACTTTTGAAAACTAATTTTGTTCAACAAAGAGCCTACCTGATTTTCAGATAGCCCAAAGTTAAACTTGTTAGCTGAAAAGTAATTTTCTCTGATTGCATCACGGAATAATTTTTCTGGGAGTGGCTTACAGAACCAAATTGGATCAAACCTTACCTGCATCATATCATTGAGAAAGTGTGACGATCATATCAATCATTGATCAAAGCAAGAAAAAATTAACATTCGCACTCAGAATCAGAAAACAAGGCACTTTTCATTCCCGGTGCAAGGGAAAATTTATAAAATGAGATTATTAAATTGTTACCTGAGCAGGAAATTGCTTCCCCACTTTCGCAAAGGCATTAGGGATAATATTGATACCTCCATCACAGGAAGCCTTGAACACACCATGAAGCTGTCTCTTCTCATACTCATATAAGAATAAAACCATTCCAGCTTTAACCTGCTCTACAAACTGGATTTCAGTAGATGGGAGGCCAAACAGTCCCTTCTTGAAGCATTCTCTTTTAGTCTCACTATTTGAAATAAAGATTGCTCCAAAATCCGGGTCCTTCCCATCAGCATTGTTGTGCTTATCGTTCAACCCCATGAGGACATATATTTCTTATACTACGCTGTCACATTAGAAAATAAACAGCAGTGTCTGCATTGTGTAAATATAGTCACACACCAACCAGTATTCAGAAAGTTCAAACGACAACCATAACTGCCACACTCTACAGTTAAAATTACAATCATCAACACACAATAAACTCGTCCTTAAGAACTAACGAGCAATCTATTTGATAATGCTTGAAAGAAGAACGAGACACATGCACTCAAGAACCAATATGATCAAACCAGCCAGACCTAAATTATTTTTTTTCTAATTTTTCGTTTCTCAAGAAAAATAAATTAAAATAATTAAACAAACAAGAACGACTGTATAGCGTGATCGGAACACCAAGAACTGCGGAAGAATATCCGCACACACATAATAAGAACACACATAATAAGAACGATACGATAAAAATATAACGAATTATAAATAGAGAATGTTGTGATGAGGAAGCGATGATGAGTGAGAAGGGAAGAGAGAGAGCGTACCGATGTTGAAGAAGAAGAAGAAAAATGAGAGGGTTTGAGAGTGAAAGAAAAGAGAAGCCAAAGAGACGCGATTGTGTGAGTGCAGAGTGATGGAGTAACCGTTCTTATAAGAGGGAAGCATGAATATCTAAGTGCCTCATTTTAATAAAATAATTTCAAAAAGAAAAACGGGTCCAAGGGTAGTTTTCAATGATATTTTCAGTTATGAGTGACACCTGAAAACACGTGGCGCGTGTGTCTTGCTCGGGGCTCTGGTTTGGGCTTCCAATACGCCACGACAAAAAGAAAATACCCAATAAATATTTCAGGTACTACTACATTATTCTTTTTTCTTTCTTTCTTTCATATCAAGTAAAACAAACATGCTTCATGGTTAAATTCTTAATCCATAAATAAAAATAATTAATTCTGAAATTGTAATGTAACTGCCTTAAAACAGATTAAATTCTAATTAGGACAATTTATTAGAGATTGAATGCTGGTTATTTAATTTTTTAAAAAATCATTTAATGATAATAACATGTTTTTATGTTATAAGGCTGTGTAAATACACAAACAAATTCATATTTACTAGTTAAACATCTTTTCTTAGTTTGGGAGGGTATGTTTAGTAAAATAGAAATATATGAAGTATAATCTTTTTATTTATTTAAAGATGGATGAAGTAGTACGAGTCTATTAATTTTTATTTAAAGATTAATTTTATTTACAAGAAATATAAATTCAATAACTTTACGGCTGAAACAATAATAATAATAATAATTTATTAAAAATAATTTTATATTTGTTAAGTATTATGAACAACAACTTAAAAATTAAATTAAATTATTAATATTATAATATTCAGTTGGATTATTCATGTATTAGTTAATATTTAATATTTGAATGTAATTATTTAAAAATTAATAATTTTATAAAACAGGATTGCTTCTCAATAAATGAAAAAGTTTCTATTCGGATTAACCAAAGGTAATAGAAAACCTTAAAGACTATAACATTATCTATCTTCTTGCTATATACGGTTTCATACTCTTTTGCATATTAACCCTATTTAGCTATATGTTCACAATCGATTTCAACTATAATTTTATGTTATGAAAGTAGTATAGAAGAAATAAATTTTAAATGATTTATTAATTTTAATTAAATATGTATTAGTATGATAATTTCGTTGTGACATGGTTTAATTTGCATATAAAACACTTGATTAAATAATACAAGTCGTTGTTACTTATTTTTATTTATTATTAATTTATTTTTACATTTTTCAAACGACTTTAAGTTAATTAAATAATTTATATAATTTCTTGTCAACAACAATAATATATATTAATATTTGATATTTATGAATTTGAATCAATCAATATATATAACGTATAAAAGATGGTTTCTGATATTTTGAAATTTGATAAGGTATTGAGTAAGAATTATGTTAAGGTGGTGAAAAAAAATAAAATAAAAGTTTAATCTGCACATTGATTAAATATCTTAATAAAAAATTATACAATTTTTTTAATATAACATAATTTGATAAAGGATGTTTATATTAGTTAAAAGTAAGGATTATGTTATTGTGGATGTTTGTTAACTTTAAAAGTTAAGACATCAATCACTCAAATGACCTGATAATTGCATATTCAATACAAATTTTTAAAATTGAATCATTTTCAATTTATCATGATATTCTAAAATTGTTTTTAATTAAATTTCGTTAATATTTATGTTCTTATATTATTAACTATATTAATTTAATTGCTTACTTTTTAATTTTATATAGGAGTATCTTATTTATTTTAATTTTTTTCTCATAAACTACACGGGTATTAAACTAATAAGATTATATAGTCACGTTTACTTTAATTATAATATCTTATGAATTAGAATGAATAAATATAAACATTTTCATAATTCTAAAAATATTCCATGAAATTTGTTATGTCAAGTTGGAATGATTTATTTGATTGATTTAAAGAAAAATATGTTGATGATAACCTTTACTATTATTTTATGAACCAAACAATCATATTTAAGAAAAAACTACTATAATATTATATCGTGATATTTTATTATATGATAATTTTTTATACACTTGTATATTTTAAATTGTCAACTAGCCATTTGTAATGTAAAATAAAAAATAATAATAATCTACAATATTTCACAATTTAACAAGAAATGTGTTTATAAACTATTAATAAAATGTATACACTAATATTTGATCTTTGTTAAACAGCATATATATTAAACTTATTGACTTTACTGTAACTATTTTTGAAGCTGATAATTTTTTATTCATTAATAGTATACATGGACATATATTGATAGTACATAGTAAATTAAACTATATTATTATTATTATTTATTATAAAAAAATAGGTGATGTGTTGATAAAAAATAATAACTTTACACTATCCGATCACAATTATCGTGTGATAAATTATTATTTTAATAATAATAGTTTGAAAAGTATTGTCAATTCAATTAGACTTCTCAGTCAAATTTTCTACAAAGATTGTTACATATTCTCTCTAATCTCAAAAAGATAAAATAAAAAATCATAGTAAATATAAAATTCCGGGAAATGCATCCCCTTCCACATGTATTTTGATATGTTAAAATATATTTTTTAAAAATATATATATAAATAATTTTTTAAGAATTAAAATTTAAAAGTTAAAAAAAAAATTAGTAGTTAAAGAGATATATAATTACTTTATATATCTAGCTAAAAAATTATTTGAACTAAAATTTAACAAAAAGAAAATTATCTAGCTAAAATACATCAAAACCATTATATTGTATTGCTATTTTAATTTACATTTAATTAAGAATAAAATTGTGTATTTAAAAATGACCCCTAAAGGGTTATAAAAAAATTATTCCCTTTAGTAGACACGTAGTTATAAAAAAATTATTCCCTTTAGTAGATCGTGTTTTAATCCTATCAATATTTTTCTCCTCGTATTAAAAGATCTTAATATTGAATATTCTAACTTCAATTTGTATTTATTCATTTTTTATATCAACATAACAAGTTTCATGGACATCTTGTGTAACTGTAAAATCTTTTGCTCAATTATTACTTGCTATATATTTAAATTTTATTTGTCCAAACAGAATATTTTTCAATAAAAAAAAATATTTGTTTCTGTATTTTTGTTAGATACCAAAGTTATTCTTTTATATTAAAGGATACTACTTTATACTTGATATTGTTACATTGATTTTTAGAACACTTTGAAACAATTGCTCTTGCATTTATTCTATGATATCAAGTATGAGACACTAATAGTATATTTTATATATCATATCCTAATTACATTAAATTTTAGTTTTTTTACATAAATATGTACAAATGCAGATCAGACATATATGCATTCACATGTACCAGTCCTGTCCTAACATGTATGTAAATTAAAAATGATATGTAATCATATTTTATAATAACTGTATATCAATTAAATTTCGTTTTTATTGGATAACAAAACTGTGAGAAATATAACACAAATCTAATAAAACACCAATTAAACTAGTATTACTAGAATAATTATGTTGTTGTATAAATTGAAGGCGGCTTGTGTGAGATTAAGAGGGTGTAAGTGCAACTAAGCCAAAAATATTAAGAGGGTGTTAGTGTAATTTACACTAATAATAATTATTTAGAATACTTCTTTGCATTAAAAGATCATATCATGATACTCTTCGAAGTTGACTGCATATTCAAATTACATTAGCTAAAAAAGGTAGATTTGTAGCAGACATCCTGCTATAAATTACACAGCGAGTTTCCAAAAGCGTTATAAAGAACACAGATCTTAAAACCTCATATTCCATTAAGAGTGACAACAACTCTTCGTGAGGTAGGATGATCTCGATGCTCGCATAGCCATATACCCTAAAACATATAAGAAGAAATACGTTATTAATTTGGATATTACATTAAACCAAACCGTGAGCACCCAGATCCTATCATGAAATATTCTAAAGCATCATCAACTATAGATAACTGTATATGTCACTTCCATATCAAATAGGATTTATATGTCGAAATCTAGTCAAAATTCCCTCCCTTTCTTACCTCTACACTATCCTCCTTCCTTTAATTGTTTGAAAAACATTAACCTAAAACAACCTATATACATTACATAGACACTCTGTATTACCCAAAAAGGAAATTACATTTTGCACCCCTGTAATGGAAGTTGTAAACGTATAAAAAGCAAGGGAGTCACATGCAATCTCAAGAACTTCTAAGAGTGTTTGTATAATTTTCTCTATTAAAATTGAGTTTCTCAAATTATAAAGATTAATTTCAACCCTAATGCACAATAATAGTATATGAAATTTCTTACTTCTTAACAGAAATGTTCATAAGCAAATTAAAATCAGTTTCCATTGTTTATATTGTTCACAATCAAGCCTTATCAGTTTCTCATTTGCTCTAGCAAGAGATAACCTACTCAGTCAAAATTTATAATTTTATCTTTGTCCTTACGGAATTTTACAAATAAACTCTGTGCTTTCATCGATGAACTTAATCTCCAGCTCAGGCATCGAGTAGGAATACGCTCTTCCAGGTCAAAATGAATTGAGAAACTTTCGCATAGACATTGTGAGGACTATCAATCTCGAAGGAGATTATTATGGAATTTCAACTTTGTTAGTCAAATAATAGAAAGGGTTTTCCTAATCACAGTTAGTGTATCATGTATCAACCATTATGAAATATATTCCATAAGGGTATAGCATCAATAGTGAATTTCTGGAGGCAACAGCTTTTGAAACACTATCCACAATGAAATAATTGTTTTAACCCCTTGAATGTGCACATGCATAAGATAAACTTGAATACCCATTGAGTTTTTTTTAGTCAGGGTCATGATGCCTACGAGAATTGGATAGCAATTGGATTGTTCATCTCGGGTTCAAAAATATTCTAAGTGCTGAAAAAAAGTTTGGTTATCCAAGTGTACTTTAACTGTGCACTTTAAAGTTGTACTCCCTCTCTTCCTCACTCACTCTTCACTCACTCTGTATATAGAACCAATATAAGCTTGAATGAAGATCATTTCGGAAAGATCATTGCACAGATGAATTTTATTACCTGCCACGTCCCCATGTTAAGCTTCCCATTTGTAATTGGTATCCTAGAAAAAAAGAAATCAGTAGATGATATTAGCATAGTCATAACTTTTCAGCATAATGAATCAAACTGAAACACGGTAGTATTTCTCACGTGAGTGTACAACCAAACATCGATGATTTAATATGAGCCGGCATGTCATCCGGTCCTGCAAAATTTCAAATCCAAATAAGATTTCCCGTTGTCACAGAAACAAAAACATAATACATCACTACAAAAAATATACCAATATTATAAAAAGAAAAGCAACAGTTCCAAAGGGGCTTATTTGAATCAACTTCTCCATAAGAAAAAAATCATCAGTTTCTCCACAAGTTAAAATTAGTTTATACACAAATTAAAAAAAAATGAAAATTTAGAAAAATTATACGATAAAGCTTCTATAAATTAGCCTATGCATAGGCTAATTATAATTTATAGAAATGCTCGTTCATTTTTTCTCTTATCTTTCTCTTCTAAAAGTGCTTACGGAGAGAAACCTGTCCAATGATAAGTAATAACTGACTCATGCTATGAAGTTATATATGACGAATACGAGCAGGCACAAAATTTAGCACATAATCTTCAATCAGAACTTCCACATCTAATACGAAAAGCAAAGATAATAACTGTATCCAATCAGAGAAGCTCTCTGAAGGATATATAAAGTAGAATAACGACTTAAAAAACTGAAGCTGGATCCATGGACATCAGAGTCGTAGTTATTAAAACATTAAGAAAACGATTATACATATAGGTAATTAAAAAAAAAAAAAGGAGAAAATAATACTAACCCTCAAGAGTATGCCTCCATGGAGCAGATGAACCCTGCAGCAGACATTAACTAACAAATTAAAATTAGATAAAAAGAAATTACATGACTATAAACATTAACGGTCGAGAAAGAAACCTCAGGAACTATCCGATTGAGGAAGGTTTCGGTATCATCGCGAACATCAGAGTCGTAATTCTCATTGAGGGTGAGAGATGCACTGGTGTGCTGCACTGTCGTTTTGTTTCCCATCACAATTTCCAAGTTCAGTGAATAGAAAACAAATGATGCAATAGCTACGTGTGTGTGCGTGTATGAGGATACTCACAGAAGAGATGAGCAAGACCGCACTTGAATCCGGAGAGGTCTGGTTCGATTTCTTTGACTATCTGAAAATCGGAGGGAAAAGCAGGAGAAAAGAAAATGAAGGGTTAGGGTTTTGGGAAAAGGAAAAAATGAAGGTAGAAAAAGGAGAGGAAAAGGGACCTTGGAAGTAACTAGATGGCAGCCCCGCCTGAGAGGGGGCAAACTAACGGTTTTCTGGGCCCACTTAGGGACGGTAGACTCCGCCATCGAATCCTTCTGAACGGTTGGGATTTGCGCCCTTACGCTGAACGATGATGAGGCTAGCATCCTGCTTCTGATGTTTCTCAGTTTTAAACCCAACGACAAAAGCAAGGCGGTTATGCACCAACAGGTCAGGAGAGAGTATTTCATGTTCCACCCATTTATTCCTCAACATCCATAAATATCAAAATTTTCATTTAGTCCTTGTTTAATTTAAAAATTAAAAGTATTTTTTAATTATGTAATACAGAAAAACTTTTAGATTATATAATTTACAAATTATTTTTAAGTTTCGAATTATACTATTCGAATGGCTTTCATCATCTTAGCAGTCTTTTTTAATAGTATTTGTTATTGAGAAAAAAAATCACTATCAACACTATACTCCTCGTGGCATCTCTCTCACTCCATGACTTTCGACCAAAAAATTATAAATTTTGAGTGTGACTTTAATTATCACTTTTTTTTTTTTTTACAGAAAAAGTTACATGATTTTCAAATTATGCAATCAAAATGTAGATATCTTCGAAAGTCCTTTTCGAAATTAAAATTGATATTTTTACAATAAAAAAAAAAGACAAAATGCAAATTTTCATAGAGAAGCCAAATAAATGTATGGATGTAGGAACAAATGCCCAAGGAGGCATACCCAATTTCCCTTTTTCCATCTTGTTCTCAACCTTGTTCGGCCAATCCTTAGATCCATACCATACCACACATTTATGACGGTTTCTTTCGACACTTCCATAATTTCGTCCTACATCTCCATAATACAGTGGAAATGTTTAATTTAACTTTAATGTAAAATTATATTATTTACATTGTCCTTTATTCTATTTTGCATTTTAGTCGAGTTTCATCGTTCTTCATCTCTTCTATAGTTGTTCATCTCAGTGTTTGGTTACATTTCATTATCGTTATTCGTGCATCTCTGTTACCGATATTGTCTTATATTGTGTGTGGTTGTTGGATTATGTGTGGCAGTTGCGAGTTGTTATGGCCCAAGATGAAGATAATGACTTTGTAAGCATAGAAGATTATTTTGAGAAAGTCAATCCAACAGCAAAGTTCAAGCTCAAACGTAATACAAACAGGCCCAAGTATTTAGAGGACTATGTTACCAATTAGTTGGGGAAGGGTGTATGATGTTTTAGTATAAGTTTAGGTGCAAAGTAGTATTTCTTTTAGGTGGTTACAATTCTGTTTTAGATATTATTCTTTGATATCAGTGACATATAGTTATGCAAAACTTTTGGCTATATGTAAGGAATATTTTCATTCAATAATCAGAGAAGAACCTTTTGTTTTCTTTTATCATCTTAGAGGTAGCCCTCCCTCGAAGAAGGGCTTTACACTTTGGTGTTTTCGTTGAGAGAATTAAGGTTCAATGGCATGATCATCAAAAAACAATGAGAAGCTCGAAGCAACCATTAATCAGCTTTTGGTGAATCAACGAACCTTTCAAGAAGAAATCAGCAGCCATATGGCTAATCTAGAAGTCCAAGTCATCGCTCGTAGCAATATTGGACCCGAATCTTCTGATAATGGGCTTTCTCCATTCTCGCGTACGGCGGAGAGACTGGACATTCCACATTTTGATGGCTCTAATCCTTTGGGGTGGATTTTCAAAATCACCTAATATTTCAAGTTACATAACATATCGGAAGATCAACGCCTTCGAATCGCTTCTTTTTCCATGGAAGGGGAGGCCCTTAGTTAGTTTCAATGGATGCATGCAAATAATCAGTTAACCTCCTGGGCAAGTTTCATTCATGCTTTGGAAATCAAGTTTGCTCCGTCGCACTATGAGGATCCTAAAGGAGCTCTTTTCAAACTGTGCCAAACAACAACAGTTAGAGAATATCAAACTCAGTTTGAGTCACTTGCTAATAGAATCGTGGGATTACCTCCTCCATTCTATTTGAGTTGTTTTATTTCAGGGTTAAAACCTGAGATTAGAAAAGAAGTGCAGGCCTTCCAACCTATTTCTTTATCACAAGCTATTAGCTTAGCCAAGTTGTAGGAAGAAAATTTGCAGATTCTACACTCCCTAATCGTCCCCAACGTTTCACCCTAGGAGTTGTCAAATCGTTCATAACCACAAATTTTAACCCTTTACCATCCTCAAAGACACCCATACCTTTACTCTAGAACACTGTATTTCTGCACAAAACCAACCCAAACACAAACCCCCACCCATTAAAAGCCTCTCCCCTGCTGAACTCCAAAATCACAGAGAAAATGGTTTATGCTATTATTGTGATGACAAGTACAAACCGGGTCACAAATGTAAGAAACAATTTTTGTTGTTGATTGCTGAACCTGAAAATATAGATGAGCATTTAACCAATTTATTGCTATCTGAAAGCCAAAACCATATCGACCTCCCTGACCCACTCCATAACATATCAGCCCCAATCAGTTTTAATGCCTTATTGGGCCATTCAATTATGCAAACATTACGAGTTTTGGGCCACGTCAACTCCTCATCAATTACCGTGTTGGTTGACAGCGGAAGCACTCACAATTTCATACAAGACCGAAAGGCTAAGTTCTTAGGTCTCAAGGTCATTCTGACACAAGGATTCCATGTTCTGGTTGGCAACGGTGATGAACTCTCTTGTTCGGCGATATGCAAGCAAGTCCCTCTATATCTAAGGAAACACAAATTCCTAGTTGACTTGTTTGTCTTGCCCTTGAGTGGGGCAGAACTTGTACTTGGAGTCTAGTGGCTTACTACTCTGAGGCCAGTTCTCACAGATTATGACCAGTTGATAATGAAGTTTATTAAGGATGGTTAAATGGTGCAATTGAAGGGCCAAAACCGTGAAACGCCACAAGAAGCTTCTTCGCATCAGTTGAGACATTTGATGACCACTAATGGGGATCGCAGAAATGTTCCAATTACAATTTCTACCTTCTTCAAAATTGCAATCTGCTCAGCAAACCATACCAGATATTGAAGCTCTTCTTAACAAATATCCTCAATTGTTTGTCGCACAACAAGGTCTTCCCCCTATCCGTGAGACAGATAACCACATTCCACTACTTGAAGGATCCAATCCTGTCAATGTTAGGCCATATCGGTATCCTTATTTCCAGAAGCATGGGATAGAGAGACAAATCAGAGATATGTTGAATGAAGGTATTATTCAGCGGAGCATTAGCGCTTTCTCTTCCCTTGTATTACTGGTGCGAAAAAAAGATGACACATGGCGATTCTGCCTTGACTATAGGGCTCTCAATGCCATCACAGTAAAAGATCATTTTCCTATTCCTTCAATAAATGAGTTGATTGATAAACTTTATGGGAAACAATGGTTTTCTAAGTTGGATTTGTGATCCGGCTACCACCAGATATGCATGAGCTCGAGTGATATAAAAAAAATTGCTTTCTAGACTCATGAAGGGTACTATGAATTCTTGGTCATGCCTTTTGGGTTATGCAATGCACCAGCCTCATTCCAATCAACAATGAACATGTTATTTCAGCCGTATTTGAGAAAGTTTGTTATAGTATTCTTTGATGACATCCTAGTCTACAGTACATCTTTGGAGGAACATATTTCACATTTGGGTATTGTTTTCCAGTGTTCGATTTCCAATCAGTTCTTTCTGAAAAGGTTGAAGTGTTTATTTGGACATAAATCTATTGAATATCTTGGTCATATTATATCAAGGTAGGGTGTGGGACCATATTCAGAGAAAATCAAGGCAATGCAATGTTGGCCAACACCTTCATCATTGAAGCATCTGCGTGGGTTCCTTGGGTTGACCAGGTTTTTTCGCAAGTTTATACGTCATTATGCTTATATTGTTGCACCTCTAATGGATCTTCTAAAAAAGAATGCTTTTTCATGGTCTACAGAGGCTCAACGGGCTTTTGATGAACTGAAATTTGTTATGTCTCAAGCTCCTGTATTAGTCCCTCCAAATTTCCAGGAAGACTTTGTTTTGGAAACTAGTGCATCAGGACAGGGAATGGGTGCAGTATTACTACAAAAGGGTCATCCCATTTGTTATTTTCGTAAGAAATTCTGTTCAAAACTCCAAACAACCTCTACTTATGTTAAAAAATTACATGTTATCACAGAAGTAGTCAAGAAATGGAGGACTTATTTGCTGGGCAGAAAATTCACGATTCATACAGATCAAAGAAGTCTTCAGGAACTCATGACCCAAGTGGTGCAAATACCTGAACAACAATATTATTTATCAAAGTTGATGGGATTCTCATATGAGATTGTATATAAGCCTGGAGCAGCGAATTGTGTTGCAGATGCTCTAAGCCGAGTGCAAGAGGCTTGTCCTCAGTTTTTGGGACTTACAATACCTCTATGTGATCTGGTGACCAAAATACAAGCTGAATATTCCTCTGATCCAACCTTGAGAGAACTATATCAAGTGGTTCTACAATGTCGTGAACAATGTCCTGAGTTTAAAATCATCCAAGGCAATTAATTTTACAACAACAGAATTTTATTGCAAATAACTCTCCTCTGGTAGGCTTCGTGAACACTTTTATTGGAAGGGAATGAAAAATGATGTCACAGAATATGTCAAGACTTGTGTTAATTGTCAACAGATAAAATCACCATCACATATGCCTTATGGGTTGCTGCAACCCCTACCCCCACCCACAGCAGTTTGGGAGGCCATCTCCCTTGATTTCATCATTGGGCTCCCTTCTTTCCAAAACAACACTGTCATTTTGGTTGTGGTTGATCGTTTCTTAAGACGACTCACTTTTGTATGCTTCCCACCTCCTTCATTGCAATTAAAGTTGTTGATATGTTTACTGTCATGGTGTGTAAACTTCATGGCATGCCTAAGAGCATAGTGTCAGACCGTGATCCCATATTCATGAGCAACTTTTGGAGAGAACTTTTTAGCCTCAATGGCACTAAATTACGTATGTCCTTTGCCTATCACCCTCAAAGTGATGGCCAAACGGAGGCGGTCAATAAGATTTTGTAGCAGTACCTTAGAGCCTTTGTCATGATCAACCCAAGCAATGCGGAAGGTACCTACATTGGGCAGAATGGCACTATAACACTGACAAGCATAGTGCTATTGGTATGACTCCTTATGAAGTGGTTTATAATAAACCCACACCCGTCTTACCCGAATACATCATTGGAACCAGTCACAATGAAGCAATTGACACTGAAATGTGCAATCAGGAAATGTTACTTGCAAAGTTGCATTCTAAGTTATTGAAAGCTCAAGAATGAAGTTTTATGCTGATAAGAGGCGTCTTCCCCACTCTTTTAATGTTGGAGATCGAGTTTTTGTTAAACTACGCCCATATCATCAAGTTTCATTGGGTGGTTCACGCATTCAAAAATTGGCTAAACGCTACTTTGGGCCTTTCTCTATTACTAGATGTATTGGTGATGTAGCTTTTGAGCTGGACCTACCTCCACAGTCTAAAATTCATCTCGTCTTTCATGCTTTTATGCTGAAACCATGTCACGGAGATTCCACTGAACATAGTCTATCCATTCCTGATGAAGCCCATAACAACCAGCCTAAGATCCAACCACTAGCAATCTTGGATTGGCGTGAGGATCAAGGTTCGGAAAAAATTTAAGCCTTAATTCAATGGCAAGGGTTGTATCCTGAAGATGCCACTTGGGAGTCTATTCCTGAACTGCTCAAAGAGTTTCCTAATTTACACCTTGAGGACAAGGTCTTTGTTGAAGGGGAAGGGAATGTTATGGCCCAAGATGAAGATAATGACTCTGTGAGCATAGAAGATGGTTTTGAGAAGGACAATCCAGCAGCAAAGTTCAAGCCCAAACGTAGTACAAACAGGCTCAAGTATTTAGAGGACTATGTTACCAATTAGTTGGGAAAGGGTGTATGATGTTTTAGTATAAGTTTGGGTGCAGAGTAGTATTTCTTTTGGGTTGTTACAATTGTGTTTTAGATATTATTCTCTGTTATCAGTGACATATAGTTATGCAGAACTTTTGGCTATATGTAAGGAATATTTTTATTCAATAATCAGAGAAGAACCTTTTGTTTTCTTTTATCATCTTGGAGGTAGACCTCCCTCAAATAAGGGCTTTACACGAGCCACCAAAGTTTCGAGAAGGAACGAGAGGAAGTTTGTATAAATGCATCGTCGACGACAGCGTTTAAAGTCCTTTGCAACTTTTGGCAGTTGTATTCCGTTCAGTATACATTTCAAAAACATTACATACCGGTATGTAGTGTTTTCGAAATGTATACCAGATGACACCCGATTCGGTATACAATTGTCAAAAGTTTTATATATCGGATGAGGTGTGATTCAGTATATATTTTCTAAATTAATATATACAGGATCTTGACCATTTGGTATGCATTAATTTAGAAATTATATATCAGATCGCACTTGATCCGGTATATTAAATAATCCCGACACCTTCTAGAGTGGATCTTGACAGTATTGGAGTTTCAATCTATACATTTTAACCTTTTGTATACCGGATACACCCAAATCCGGTATACAATTTTTAAAGAAATGTAAACCGGATTGTAAACCAGTTTTGGGTGCATCCGACATATAATTTATTTATGCCCTCATTGTAAGATTTATTTTGGTAAGTTCCAAAAGAATATTAATGGGATTTAAAATTTTATAGAGGTGCAAGACGAGATCATGAAGGTGCTGAAAAAAGCTGTCCACATTTATTTAATGCATGTCAAAAAATTCCTGCACCTCATCAAGTTTTTCAAATTCCAACTTTATCTTTATTTTTTATATTTGAAAGAATAAGGGGTAGAGCCATTTTCAATGGATTTACGGGTACATTTGCTCTAACGAGGCATAATTGAAGTGTTGGTGACATTGGCAAGACAACATAAATGGTGTAGTTAAGTGGTTTAGTTATTTTTTGCTTGGGTTTTGCAAAAAATGGAAGGTGAGTGTTTCCGGAAACTAGGTTCCAAAAATAGGTTAAAAAATTATGATTCTGTAGTAGAAAATGGGGGGGGGGCGTGGGTGGACTGAGTTATGGAAATGGAATTCTGGAATATAAAATTTGTATTCCGAAAGAGGCATTCCGTAATACAAAAGTTGTATTGTATAATGACCCTTTCGTAATACAAAATTTGTATTGCTTTCCAAACTGTAAAATTTGTATTACGGAAAGGTCATTCCGGAATACAACTTCTATATTACGGATTGTCCATTCTGTAGTGAAAATTTCCCTACCCCCTCAAATGCATTTACGGAATCCCTTTTTCGTCATCTTTCCGGAATGAACTTTCCGAAATGCAAAGAAAAACTTATGTGTAGTTGTTCCGCCAACCGTGTCAGCATTCTGCAACTCACCACCACCATTCGTTTCACCTGCACCAATTGTCTTCTAAACAAATCCACACCCAACCTTCCAAACCAAATCCCTAAACCAAAATAATCTCACCTCTCACAAATCTTCATAAACGAAAAATGCACAAATCAAATGCAGAAACAAAAATGTCACAAAACAATCCTCACTGTCGCCCAATCACTACCGTCCACGTTTACCTTGTGACACTGCTCCACATTCAGCTGGCGTATTCCTGGATGGTAATGGAAGATTCCCTAAACCACTCCTTTTTTTATTCAAAGGTAAAAGGGTAACTTTGTCTTTTCAGTACCATGATGAGGTGCAGATCACTATTGATGGGGTGCAGGAAGTTTTTCAAGATTCCTAAAGGCTAAATCTTAATTTATTCCTTTATTTTTATTTTATTTTTTGTTGTTTTTATATTTTGATAGTTTTGAAAGTTCTAATATTGTATAAAGAGACTTTAAAAAAGTTGTTTTTGACTTTTATAACTAAAAGTTAAATAGGTTAATAGAGTTTATTAGCCTATGTATTAACATGATTTAGAAGCTTCAATTTGGTACTCCATACTTTTTAAATGACATTTTAATATTTTCAAATAAAACTTTAAATTGGTTCGGTAGATTACGTTACGAATTTGAGGAAGAATATTTTATGAAATTTAAAAACTAAATAGCACACTCCTTTTCTAATTTTTTTTTTAAATTGACAATCATAATTAATCCTCAGCTTACATGACTTAATTTTGTGACTTAAATATGTGTAGATGAATACCAAAAATAAGGTAACTTCCATCTAAACATGCCTAATAAATAGAAACTAACTATAACATTTCCTCCCTTAAACTAGATGTTAAATGCATTTAGTTTATTAGTGAAGCATCAACCATTCCTAGCATATTTTGTAACTTCAAAAATTGTTCTTGAGAGGTTTTGTCATTATATCTGCAATCTAATGTTGATAATTACAATAACTTAACTCCACAAATTTGTCTCTTGTTAGATCTTGAGAAAATGAAACCTTATATCATTATGTCTCCTTCCATGAAAAACTGGATTTTTATATAGTTTTATGGTAGAATTGTTGTTACACCGAATTAGGATACTATTCTTTTCTTTGTGACAATTTTTCCAACACTCTTCTTAGCCAAACACATTGGCAAACACAATATGCAGTTGTTATGGACTTTACTTCAATAATAAATAATGTCACTCCATGTTGTTTCTTAAAAGACCATGAAATAATTCCAGAACTAAGTAAGAAAACAAAACCAATGAGAATTCCAAACTCGATTGTACCTTTCACATACTTTAAGAGTCTTTTTGCTGCAAGCCAATGAGAGTCATTTGGATAGGACATAAATTTGCTGATGAGACTTAATTCATATATTAGATCAAGTCTAGTTACAATGAAGTACATTAGACTACCAACCACTTGTTTAAATAAAGTTTCATCAACTTTGGTTTCAGCTCCATTCTTTGTCAACTTTGTGCTTGAAACTATAGGGTTCTGCACTGAATTATTTTTATCCATTCCAAAGCTTGCTAAAATTGCACGGACATACTTTATATGACACATGAAAAATCCATCTGAATTTTGTATCACCCCAACTCTAGGAAAGTACCTCATTTCCCCCAATCAGACATGTCAAAATCTAACATTTTTTAAAATCATCACATATATTTTTATCATTTTCAGTATACATTAAATCATCAACATAGAGGCTTACTTTAAAATTTTACCTCATTCTTTTCACTTGATGAATAATGTGTGTTCACATTAGCACCTTTCAAAAACTGTATGAACAAAATAAGTCTCTATCTTGTCATACCATGCCCTTGGTTCTTGCTTCAAGCCATACAACGCATTTTTTAGCTTAATCCTAGTGATTGTTGCACAAAGATTTCTTCAATGAGTTCACCGTGAAGAAATGTACTTTTTCCATCTAGTTGAAAGACATCCCAACTATTTTTTGTTGCTAAAGCAACGATTAATCGAATGGTGTAAAGTCTAGTAATTAGAGCAAAAACTTCAGTATAATTTACTCCGTACAGTTGTACATACCCTTTGCCATTAGTCTTGCCTTGTACTTGTTTACCTCTCCATTCTCATTGAGTTTAGTCTTGAAAACCCATTTAACTACAATCGGTTTTACTCCTTTTGGTAGAGCAGTTAGTTCCCAGGTTTTGTTCTTTTTTGTTGACTCAATTTATGTCATCATTGCATCCCTCCATTTTTTGCTCTTGACAGCTTCTTTATATATAAGTGGATGTAAGTGGGTCAACTTCAATAAGCATTATCATAGCATTCAGGCCATCTTCACATGATAAACCTACACCTGTTTCAATGTCTATCGTCTAGGATGTTGCTATTCTTACCCTCCTTCTATTCAATATTGATAACTCATCCTCATTTGTTTCATTAGAAGTATAACCACTTGCCGGTGAATCTTCTACATGTCATTTGTTAGGAATAGAACTAGAACCACTTTCACTTGAATCAATATCATTGCCTTCTAGTTCCTCTTCAATGTCACTTTTATAATTTTTCCACTTTAAATCATCTAGTCTGCATTTTTCTTCACTTCTATCCCAATTCCAACATTCATCTTCTTGAGATATCACATCCTTACTAATGATGATTTTTTGAAAATGTGGATCGTATAATCTATATGCCTTTGATTCATCACTGACTTCCAAGAAAACACATTTCTTGCTCTTGTCATCTATAACAACTGGCACCAATCACACTTTAGGCAAATAATTGATAATGGGCTTTATTGTTGAACAACGCCTTTGGGCTTTATTTTCTCTCTAAATATTAAAATTATAAGAAAATAATAGATGAGTCCTAAGTGGGTGTTGGCCTAGCCTAGTTATGAATTCCTTCGATTTCTCCTCCACCCTTTTAGAGTTCCTCTATATATATAAAACCCTTTTTCCCTAACTAACCTATCTAAAAGAGATAAAGATAAATTAATATATATGATCTAATTTTAAATCTCCTAAAAGAAAATTCTAATATTAAAATAGGTAACATTCAAATCTTATTCTAATTGATAAATAATAACTAATAATTAAATTTGATCTTAACCGATAAATCTTAACTAATATTTTTTTGAAATCTCGTGGGACGTAACAATACCCGTCCCTTCAAGACTCACCTTGTCCTCAAAGAGGAAAGAAGGGAAACGGTACTGGATATTCGAGGCCAATTCCTAATAATTTTTTAACTCAGGAAGATCCTTCCATCGAATCAAAACTCCATACTGTCGTGTTGTGTTTTGTCGCCTTGCTAGAACTTATGTTGGTTTGACCAATAATTCCCAAATTGTTGTAAGTGCAGATGGTAGGGGTTGTGTTAAAGTATCTCGTTTTATACATTTCTTAAGGAGAGAGACATGAAAAACTGGGTGCGTTCGAGTGGAATTTGGGAGTTTGAGTTTGTAGGTTACCTTTCCCAATTCTTTCTAAAACTTCATAGGGTCCATAAAATCAACACTTAGTTTCTGATTTAATTTCTTCACCAAAGTCTTCATGTGATATAGCTAAATTTTAAGAAAAAATATTGTCTTCTGGTTAAAATCCAACTTCATATCTTTTCTTGTCGGTATACATCTTCATTCTTTGTTGTGCTTGGTCCAAATGCATTTTTAGTTCATCCTACGTTGAATTTCTTTCTTGCATCATGTAAACTATTAGTAACTTAATAATTGTAATTAACTTGTACAATGAAAGTTAAAAAAGAGAGGCATAGTCTTAATGATAAAATCAAATCAATATATATATATATATATATATATATATTTTATTTTTATATTTTATATTTTTT
>Ga0209700_101750_pt1 | contig 45139 bp, 30 predicted proteins | sample SiratroredBW_FD_187528 | JGI IMG/M metagenome (GOLD analysis project Ga0209700, IMG submission 187528) | Root nodule microbial communities of legume samples collected from California, USA - Siratro red BW (SPAdes) (version 2) | ecosystem: Host-associated > Plants > Roots > Nodule | place: USA... | reverse complement strand
AAATAAATATATATATATATATATATATATATATATATATATATATATATATATATATATATATATATATATTTTGTAGAGTTATGAATAATATAACTTTAATACTTAAATATTCGTTACTTATTTTATATATATTATTACAATTTAGGTACAAGTTTGAGAGAAAAACACATAACATATGAACTTTTGGACCTAGACCTATCCACCCAATACATAACAAAAAGGCATAAACACAAATATATATCACCAATAATTAAAAACGGAAAGAAAACAAATTTATTTTATTCATATATACACGAATAAATATATTTTTATTAAATAAATCATAATAAATTATTTAAATAAGTTCTAGTAACCATTTTTAATATAAATATTATTGATATCTATGAGTTATATCAATTCAAGACATACTCATGTGTTGTTATGCTCTTTGCATACTTACTTTAAACAGTGTATTTTTTTTAACCATTGTTAAAAACGTGTATATATTAGTGAAAGAATGTTGATTCCAACAAACATATTAAAAAGAAAAGAGAAAAGGAGAGAAGGAAGAGGAGACTCCGGTAGAGTACAATTGGACAAGTCGAGTACAAGGAATCCACTAGAAAATAGGCCACTTATCTCGTGGAGCCTAATTCAATTGTGACCATTTAAAGCTGCCATCAATTGTTTGGCATCATTTTCCACATTAATTTCCACTAATTGAACCCTAAAAGCTTGCGGGTCCTATGCATGTGAGTGAATGAAGAAAAGAATATTCAATGTATTTGTATATATCATTACATCAAGCCCATGCAATCTATCTGCCATCACGTGCATTCTGAAACCTTTGAAACACTAGTCACGGTAAGCCGAATTTCCTAACCTCTTCATGAAAAAGATGCATGGGTCACCCCTCGCCACCATAAACATATACATTCACATTTCGAAAACGTTAATTATTGCTTATGTGAGTACCAAAATCTGTAACTGTAAGTGTGAAATGATTGGGTTGGTTGCGGCTTGCTTTCTCTTTCCGTATCATTCCACCGCCCAAACGCCAGAATTTGGAATCTGGACAAAAGTTGTTGCAGGAACTCGTGAGATGTACAAGATAGCCTCTATTTAGAATGTTTTTCAGAATTATTTTTCCAAAGTAGGAGGTTTTATTGGAGTTGCTCAGAATTAAGTCTTTAGTAAAGCTAGATTCTGACCCTTTTGTCCAAAATTAGTAAAAAAGTTAGATAGAATTCAGTTTCTGCAAACTGAATTCTAGCTTGATTTTCCAATTTAAAAAGAAAACAGAAAATAGTATTTATTTTTTTAACATAATTTATGTTATAAATTTTGTAAAAGTAATTATATTATATTATATTATAATTTTATTAAACCTGCAAAGATATAAAAATATAAAAAAAACCTAACGACTAAGTGCTGTTTATAAATTTGTGTTTAATTAAAATTTTTATAGTTAATAACGATTTATATAAAATTAAATAAAACAATCAGTGAAGAAAAGTTTAAATAATTGAATTAAGAAATTAATATCAAGAAAATAAAATTGAAATTAAAAAAATATTAACTTTCTAAGTTAATTACTTAATAACACTATTGCTTTGAAATTAACGAATATATTTATTATATTAATTGAAATTGTTAATATTTTACCACTTTATTATATATTTTGACTATTCAAATAAGAATGTAGATTTAATTTTAAAATATATGAAAATTTTTAAAATTTTAAGTGATTCGTAAGAGGATGACCAAAATATTTTTTTTATTTAAGTATAAAAATCACAAAATTTTGTATTCATAAATTGTAGTTTCTATTAAATAAATTTTGTGGTTAAGAAGAAATTCAGCACAGACATCTCAATCTCCTTCCATAGCTCAAACAAATTCCTTATACAAACAATCATTAGTAGCATAAAAGATTAGGTCATCTATGTAAATTTGTAAAAGAAAATTATCATTCTTGACTTTTGATGGAGTCTTGACATGTACGCTTACTCCATTGTTTCTTCTTTAATATTTGATGTTGAAGATTGTTGCATGTAATTGTTGAATGGAAGCAAAAGCATGTGGAAGTGATTAAGGATGTTGAGCGCAGGTTGTGGTTGAGATGAAAATTGGATATAATTTCTAAAATGAGGTTAGACCAATACTTAGAAGGAAGTGTGAAAAAATATCTTGTAAAAATTAACTTGGAGCACAATTAAATCCTCTCAAATGAGGGGTTGACAAGTGTCAACACAAAAGCAGAACAAATCCTCTCTATTGGGAGAGTATAATGTGTTGAGGGCGTCACACATGGAGCCATATGGAGAGCTTAACCCTGACTTGCTTTTGACCAAACTTGGCGCAAACCAGGATTTTAACCCTAGAAGTGCCTAAAACTCTCATTAGGCTATTAACGGAATATTTACCATATAAAAATATTAGTAGATCAAAGATGAAACATTGGAACTTGTTTTACACTGGTATAGATAGGCTGATGAAAAGGCAGATTTGCTTGTTACATAAACAAAGTTGATTACCTTTTACTTTTTTTACTTTTCCCCCTTTTTAAAAGTTTTCCCTTATAGAATTATTAATTACTAATGTTTTGTCAATTTAAAGGTCAAACAATCCCTCTAATGCGCATTTCATTCAATGGAATCAATAATGACCCTGATGTTACAAGAAAGTGAACAAATTTCCCCAGATCTTATTAGACATCTGTTGGATAAGTAGGGAATGAAAATCAGGTAACATGCTTTACATTATCTATTTTTTGTATTTTTTTTCTTTTATTTATTTGGTAATTTGATTTCAATTTTTATGTAACTTGGTCCATCTGGTTTTATTTATTTTGCCAGACTATTTCACCTATGTTTTGGACATTGGGTGGAAAGAAATCAGCAACTATACTGCTAAGCTCAAGCCTTATCTCATAAAGGCATTGGAGTCTTCTGGTAGAGCTCTAAATGAGTTTGCACAAACATTAGCTGACATTTGACAATGAATCTGAATTCTCTCAATGTCATGAATCAAATGAAAGAAATAATTAAAATAGGATTTTTAATTTACTCTGATTATCATATATAAATATATTAAATTATATAAAGATCAAAAGATTAGAATCTTAAACAAAATAAGAGTTTTGGTTTTTATTCATCATATCCTTGTTGTTGTCTATCCTTTCCTAATGGTCAATGTATCTGAAAAAAAAAAGTGTGTACAAATTATTTTAAAGGTCAGAACAACCTATACAGAAAACTGTATTCTTTATTTTTTAATAGTTTAGAATAAAACATGACTATAGATAGTTATAAGGACTTTTCTATTTATTATTAATAATAATGAACTCAGTCCACCTATCTGACCCAATACATATTCCTATAATATAAATAATATTATTTTATGTAACCAAATAAGTAATAATAATCAAATAAATAATAATAATAATAATAATAACCAAATAAGTAATAACAACCAAATAAATAATAATAATAATAATTGTTACATAATATTTTAAGTTAATCATGAGAACAAATTATTAATTTATGTATGTTCACAAAATAATTATTCCAACATTAAATTGTTGTAAGAAAATAATGTTTTGTTTTACTTGCAATACTCCATTAGATAAACTGTTATAACTAATGTGATAGTCTTTCTTAGTGTTAATTTGGCTTCATATAGGAAACCATGAAACTAATTTAGGTAATGTTGTTTTAGGGGTGATAAATGCGTTGTAAAAGAAAGAACTATTGTAAAAGAGAAATTAACATTATTAAGTAATGAAAAACTCTGACACAAGGTCAATTTTTTTTCCTGGGAGGATGATTGGGGGTTTAAATAGACAATTTTAACTAAGTTAATGATTAAATGGTTTTAATCATTCAGAAACATGCCTAAAAGGCATAAGCATGCTAAAATCTCTAGGAAATGAAGCATATGTGAACCATGTTACTTGTGTTCCATTTATTCATAGAAGAAGCTTTGATCAGTATTTGCTAATAAGCAGTAATTTACCATTATTTTATCTCACTCAAGCTGTTTTTGTGAGTAATAACATTCGTTCATATGTTTTGTTATTTGCAACAAGCTGTTGCTTGATTTTAGTCCTTGAGTTAGATTGATCTTAAGATTGGTTGCGCTGTAATGCTTCAGGCTCAGCAAACTGAGAACAAGCTTAATGTTCGTAATGACACAAAGGAAGAACTTTATGATGTAAATTATCGTCTACTCTTCTCAATTAGTTATTTGATTTTAAATTTTCCCTTGCAAATACAATTGCAATGCTTGCTTCGTTAAGCATCAGTCAATATTGGTGTAGTATTAAACTTTTAACTTGATTCTTAATCTGGAAAACCAAGGGTCATGAACCCGAATGTTACTGGTAAGATCCAAGTCCAAATTTTGGATGATACAAAGTCAAACATAAGAGCCATAATGGATGAAGTTAGAAAGGAAACTGGTTTAAAAAGGAGATCACGTTCAAAAATTACCAAGAACTCTAAAAGAGGGAGTGCAAAAATCAAATTAGAAGCTAAAAATTTAAAGTCTCTTCAGAAACCAAAATCAGAAACTCAGCTGAATATTGTAAAAAGGAAGAGGGATTGTAAGCCTAATTCTATAAAGAAGCAATTTTTTTTTACCGTTTTGTAAGATGGAGTTGAAGATTGTTCGGAGAACAAAATTCCCAAAATGTAGAAATAAATTAAATATAAATTATAATTTCTTTTAAGTTTGAAAGTGTACTAGGATGTATTATTTAACTGATTATGATTATTTTTTATATGATAGGTATATGATCAAAGAAGTGTTACTAATAAAGAAACAAATGATCAACATCAAGAATAATAATTGAAGAATTTTATTTAGTTTTTCATTATACTATGGAGAACAAATGATACTCTAATTTCACTAATTTTAACCTTTAAACTTTGTTGTTTATATTATTTTACTTTAAAGTTGTACATTTACTTCTTTGTTTCTTTTATGAATATTACATTTAATTATAAATACAATTTTTTTTTTAAATTTTTGCCTTTTATTATATTTCATTTGATTCAGGATTTATATATACATTATAGAAAATACATTACATTAAAAAAAATACCCTAGATGAAATTAATGGGTGTTAATAACCACTAGCAGTAACAAGGGTTAAAAGACCCCCGAGAAAGTAATTGTCATTCTAGAGGTTAGCAAAAACCATTGGTAATCTGTTAGCAATGCTGGATCTACCTGAGGATGGACAAAGGTAACGTACTTAGGAGGGGTTAAAACCAACGGAAATACTAAATATAACCCTAGTTAAAATTCATTTATGTTGTAGAGTGTTTTGAATTTTTTTTCTAAGATTGCCAACTAAATATATGAATCATTCGTAACAAAATATGGTTATGTAGGAACAGCTGGCTCCAGAAGGGGGATTGAATGGAGCCTGGACTCAATTCGTTATAAATAGAAACTACCAACCAAGGCAAAAATATATAAGCACAGACAAAGCAGTTTTATACTGGTTCACCTTAATCTCTTAGGCTACGTCCAGTCCTCCCTTAAACAAAATGTTCAAGAGGTTCCACTATTTAGCAAATAGTTACAACGAGTACACAAACCTCTCTAGGTTATCACGAGTACACAAATCTCTCCGGGTTATTACGAGTACACAAACCTTTCTAGGTTATACCAGTCCCAATCTCCCCTTGAGATCAAGACCACTCAAGAATTAAAGAAACACTCTCAAAAGAGAGAACAATGAAAGCTTACAAGGGTTTACTTCACAAAGGTAAATAATTACACAATGGTTTCACACAACCCAAAACTCTATATGCTCTCTATAGCAAATTGACAATAGACACTAAGTATATTTTCTTCAATGTATTATATGATGTATTTCTCTTTTTGCTTCTTGTTCTTCAACTTGAAATTGCTCCTTTATATGTAGCTTTTTAGAAACTAGCCGTTGGGATGCTTGAACAGAGCAATCTTGACTTTCTGGTGTATGGAGCTCAAACTGGAAATATTTCTCTAATTTTCATATTGCATTAAACTTGATTAAGTCTATATCGGAAATAATTTAAAATAACATAGAGAAATTATATCTGGGATACTCATCAATAATTTGAATAATTTCTATTATGAAAGATTTGAACGTTAAAACGCGTCATGATATAAAGTCTGAAAATATATTTGGTTGAGTTTAAGAGGGGGTGAATTGAACTTTAAAAGATTTTCTAGTTTAAACCTCTGAAAACAATTTTCACAACTAGAAAACCTTTAACGAATCTCAATGAGTAAAGAAATGAGGTGCAGTAAAGAAATAAATCGATTTCAGGCACGAATGAATCAATTTATTTTATTGGCAGAGAGCAATTTACACAACACTCACAAAAATGACAGTTCTCACAGCACCTTATGCAAACCAATTTAATACAATTTTTCAGAGTAATGTTCCACTAAGAATATATCACACAATGTAACCAACAAATTATAATGCAAGAAGGAATACAAATGCTCAAGTTGGAAAGTTTATGATACTATGACATCTGAATCAATACCAACCAAGAATATCAAGTCCAATGCAACTATATCAAACACAGCAGTTCTGCAGTGACTCAATATAAAGATGATCAATTCCAAAGATTCACAATCACTTCAATAGTATCACATCAGCCCATCAAAGACAGTTTTACAAATCAGTATTGAGATACTTATGTTGAATTTCAAAAATTAAGAAGAATTAACACTGCTACTATCAAGATCAGATTTAACAACCACCAAGATTGAAAACAGATATTGAAATTTAATTACTACAATAATAGCAGATCTACAAATTATTCAGAATTCAATTGGAACAAACTAGTTGTGATTTGGAATAAAAAAACAAGGACACAATCTCTATAGAAGGATCACAAAACAATTTGCAATTTGAAGTTTTAGTATAATATCACAAAATCAGAATGCACAATCTATTTGCACAGATGTTACAGACCCTTGTGAAGGCAAAGTTAACCCAATTCAAATCACAAAAAATAGACCCAATGAGCAGTATAGAAATTAAACCATTTTTGTTTCAGATTATCAAGAACCAATTCAATTACCAATTAATTCAATGGGTAGCGCAAGAACAGATTAAGATAAAGGGAGAAAGCTCAAGAAAATAGAACACAGTTAATTATATTGGTTCACCCTTCGTCAAGGGATACGTCCAGTCTCCTTTGCCCCTTAAGCAAATAAAGTTCCACTAAATTCAATCAATTGTTCAAATACAATCAATTACACAATTCCTACTCCCTATAAGAATCAAAACCCACCAAATTGATAAACTACTCCCTGCAGTCCCCACTCAATTCAACAAACACACACACAAAGCTAATACCCGTAGCCTAAGACAGTACAATATTTCAGGTGTTTTTCAAAATTACAATCAATCAACACAGATCTTGATACAGAAAGGGATCAAGAATGGTTAAGAAAAGACTTCCTGATTGACGCGTAGAAGAGGCCTTTGCACAGTGATGAAGAACTCTAATGGCACAATGTTGGTCATTGCACAGTGATGAAGAACTCTAATGGCACAGTGTTGGTCAAGAGTTATTCTTCAAGAAAAAGCCCCAATTGATTTTGATCAAGAAATTCTTAATTGTCCAAAAGTGTTTTTCACAGTATTCTCAAGAATTGATTCTCAATCTTCGTTTTTCAGAGAGTGGTGCATGTTAGAAACCTTGTTGTTTTTATAAAAGAAAAGCCTCAATTCTGTTTTTCAAAATCAGTTATTTCAGTTATGCCAGGCACAAATAAATCGATTTCATGTATACTGGAATCGATTTATTTTTGTCCAGTGCAGTGTATTTCAAACCAGTTTGAACCAAAACTTAGCTAACTCATTTTGTTTAGATTTTTAAACACTTTTAAACCATTGTGCTGGCGGACTTCTCCTCAACTATGCATAAGTTCTTTGCCAATCAAGCTCACACTCACTCACACTAGACCAAGGCCTAAAACTCCTCTAATTGCTTGCTTGCTTTGTCTTACTTGGTTTGTCTTGCTTGGCTTCATCAAATCTTTAGTATTGTGAGAGTACTAACAAAATCAATTAATCACATCTAAATACTCCATAATAATTTGAATAATTTTCATTATGAACAAATTTGAACATTAAAGCATAATATGATATAAAATCAATTAATCACATTTAAATACTCCATAATAATTTGAATAATTTTCATTATGAACAAATTTGAACGTTAAAGTACATCATGTTATAAAATCAATTTAAATCAAATCAATAACATAAAAGTGAATAATAAAAAACTTATTTCTTCATGGATTATGTATTTGCTGGTCTAATAATAATAATGTTAACTGAGCAATGTTATGTAATAAAAATATTCTTATCCTTAATCATGTTACCTTATCTTTTGGTTGTCATCTTATCCTTTAACCCTGCCACTTATCTTTTATGGATTGGATCAAATTGATTAAAGGAACACTTGAGTCGACATAATAAATGCATACCTATCCTTTATCACTTCACCTTACCTCTTACCCATGTCACCTTATGTCTTTTGAATTGGATAATAAAAGGCAAGAAACTGAATATAATTAGATTCCACCTAAGAAGTTCAAATGAAACTTGAGTTAATGATAATGATAACAAAATTCACTATAAAAAGAGAGTATGGATCACGATCTGAAACATAGCAATAGTAAGAAATAAAAACTAAGTTAAGGGACTAACAACCTTACTCTTCAAATTTTGCAAGTAAGGGAAAGAATATATATATTTTATCTATTTGTTTTAATTTTCTCTTTTCCAATAAGGTGTTCCTAATCTCATTCTCTTAAATTATTTTAATTAAGTCTGCAGTACTTGTTTATTCATGAGTGTTGTTCTAGCTTATTGTGTTTAGGGTTTTCCACTTTATACATGTATGTCTCATGATGATTATGACGTACCTATTTAGAAAACTTGAGATGGAAGTTTAATCTTTAGATATTTAAATGAGTGAATATTATTCAAGATGAAATCATCTTGTATAGTTACATTATATAATTGCATGAAATACGGAGATACTTATTTATTATAACTAATAAGTGAAGTGTTTTCTCTAAATCTTTCTAAAATTAAAAAATATTATATATATATATATATATATATATATATTTTGTTATGAAATAGTATTATTTTTGTGATGTGGTTTTACTTTTTTTTTTCTTGTTATGTATGACAAAAAATATCAATTTGAAAAAAATAATAAATAGAATCTCCAAACTATTCTAACCCGTTTACAACAACCATCAAAACATATTTTTTGAAACCACTTGGATAACTATCAAAGTTTGACTTAATTCTAATTTGAATATTTCAGTTATTTAGATTGGGCCGTAGTAACATTTTACAGGTCAACACGTCATAAGCATCATATAACTAAGCTAATAACTAAAAAAATAAATCGTCTAGTAAAAGTTAAACTGTTAAAGAAAAATAAAAAGTAAATAAAATGAAGGACGTCACCTACGAATTTTAGTTGACGTTAACAATGGATCTATCATATAAATGAAAACCTAATTAGGAATCAAATGAAATGGTTTCTAAAGCTTTTGAATCGTTAAAATAAAATAAAATTGTGCGAACATAATACAAAACAAAGCAAATAGAATACGAATATGCATGAAAGCAAGTGACGCCATTTATCAGGAGCGGTTCATCGAGCTAATGTTAAAAGTTTAAGACAAATATTTTTTCCTTCATCAGAATACTTTCAAATCAACAACTATTTTTCCCTAAGCAAAAGAGTAAGTTGAACAAAAAAAAATAATTAATTTAATATAACTAATAAAAAAATGTTAAAAAACACTATCAGCGAAAATATTTCTAACAATTTATTGTAGCCCTTAAAAAATTTGCTAATATTTTTTTTTATATAGTGATTGATATAGCTTGTCGTATTAACTTTAGGATTGTAGCATGTAGAACGAAATAGCATTCTTACTTTAATAATAAACGGATAAAATTATCAAATATATATAATATATAGAATGATATTTCTCCATTTTGTTTAAATATATTACTATTTTACTTTTTTATATTTTTAAATTACATAAAGAAAGAAAAATAAAAACTATCCATCTATTAAAAATAGTTAAAGAAACTTCAAATACTCTACAATATAATTACATTTATTCTTTCTTATCTTTCATTTTAAATTTGTAATTTATATTGTTCCTCCAATATTATTTTTATTTAAAAACATAGATTACAAATATCAAATATATACAAATATTATATTTAAATAAATTATTTAAATTTACAAATTAATATAAACATTAAATTTTGACTTGATATCATAGAAAAATTGGTATTATTTAGTGATGATAAATAAAAAGCCATAAAAGTTTAATCATCAAAGGTCAACAACACCTAGCTTTAACATTTGTCGCGTCCCATTGTCCACTTCAAATTGTGGACGAGAATAATACAAAATCTTTATGGTCTGAGCATTTTACAAATATACCAAAAGCTTTGTCAACAATTCATGCGAAATGAGTCAAATGACGTCTGTATTCCGTTAATGCAAAGACGGCATTTACGACAAAATTTGAACACTTACCTTTCTCGTGGACAAAGCATAGAAGTTTACACGGCTTCCATATCTTACATTTCTTTTTGTATCATACACCATATCTCATTGATATGATATAAAGGTTGTCTTAAAGGGTCTGTTGTCGTTATAGCTTTTCTCCCTCGATCTTTGCAATAATGTGAACAAGACAATGTATGATGAATTGGTTTGGTCTGCTCAGAGATTCATACATGAGGAGGACGAAGCAGTGATATAGTTGCAAGATCCAATAAAGGGCATTTCACATTTGTGAGTTGAACAACATGATATGATGGATATAATATTAATGAACCCAAATAAGACAAGTTTAGTAAATTGGATTATAGTTATCTGCTTACAAAGCCTTCCAATAGTAAAGTTATACACTATGTTCTACCCTTTGGACTTGTAGCTTACAACCTTAGGTGTATATATATATAGGGTGCATTTGCTTTGCTATATATATACTTCATTCAATTGCAAATCTACAAGCTTTATTCTTAGCTTATTGTACTTGTTTTTATTGCTTGCTAAGTTATGGCTAGTACAATGAAGCTAAGAGCTTGTGTTCTCTTAATAATTGTTCTTGCATTGCTTGCAGTGAATGCAGAGGCAAGATTGGTCCATGAGTTCTCAACACTGAGCAAAAAGATTAATGGTAAAGTTGGCTTACGTGAATTGATGAACAATGTACGAAATGGTGAGAGGCACCAAAAGAGGTCAATGCTTGGTGGAAAGTTGGAGAGAGTTTCACCTGCAGGGCCAGATCCTCAACATCACTAGCCATCTCAAATTGACAAGTTTTTTAGGTGGCATATCAATTGCAATGAAACCTTAGAACAATGTGTTGCTGGTTTTAACATTAATAAAATAAGTTGAAACTATAAATGTACTATGTACTGCTTTTGCATTTGGTCTGGGATAATTACGAAAGAATAAGAGTCAATGTCGTGAAAAGAGTTTTGATTATGTAATGATTATATCATTTGGTGTTTATTTTAGATTGGTGTTCGTTTATATTTTCTTATTCGTAGGGACTGTCCCTATAATATTTTTTATATATAATGATGATGATCGGCAAACATTAATAAAATAAAACATAAAATAATGGGACCGGAATAGAACCCATGATACAAAAAAGAAAAGAATCTTAAGCAAAATGAAAGATTCGGAACTAACTATTGTTCTAAAAAAATCATACTGTAAAGTTATGAATCTCATACAACCAAATATAATTTTGTTTACTGTCACGGTCATAAATTAAAAGCTCTATCCACAAAAACGTAATTTTCATTCTTTAATAAAACTCCTATTATCCGAATCAACTAATTATTTGTCATTGTAGGAAGATGTATTATTAAAAAAATAACAAATAACAAAAAAGTATGGGAATCATATCAAACTTATGAAAAAAAAACTCAAGTAATGTAGAATACCAAACAAATCCAATTTTATTTTTCACATCTAAATTAATAAATCTATTCTCCCTAAATAGATGAGTCACTCTAAAGTCCATAGTACCACAGGACCATCTACCTTTAAGGGTCTAAGAAATGATATAAGTTGAACTAAAAGCTTGACAAAACAAAGAAAAGTCACACTAACCAAAACTTTTTAAAACCCTTCAATTGAACATATTTAATAGCAAAAATGAGAATCATGACTTCAACATAAAGTGCATACAGAATACCCAAGAAAGCAAAAAAACTCCCAAAAAATACATCCACAAGCTGCAAAACCAATAGTAGCTCTATCAGCATTGACTTTAATCCAACCAACTTCAGGAAAGCGCTAAAAACACTTTCACACGAGACAGGACCTTTCATATTCTAGTGCTAATGCCAAACTGTTACAAAATAGAGAAATCAGAAATCAGGTTAACCATATGCTTTCTGGAAGTGTTACCAGAGGTCGGGATACAATTCTTAATAACATATAAAACAATATCCATGCTAATAGCCTGCTGAAATCTGGTGAAATTTCTCATCTTCTATATCATCCATAAGGAAAAGGTAATGGAAGAAGTTTAACCAGATGAATAAGAGGACTACTATGAGCTTTAATGAAAGTAATAAATTCGTAAGATCAGAAAAATATTTTGAATCCAATTCCAGATAAAGGAAACAAAAGAAAAATTAAAAAACAAATTATCAATATCCTTAACTTCCAACCTGCAAAGAAAGCACGTGAAACAAGAGAAACACCTCTTTTTTTAGCATCTAGATCAGGAAAACATCTATGCAGAAGCTTCTAAAACACCAAAATCTTAGTAGGGCAAATAGAATTAGACCAAATAATTTTACTCCAATCACAAGTGGGATGGGTAGAGATGAAATATTTTGCTGCCTTCTGATTAAGAATACCATTATCCTCAAGTTTCCAATTTGGGCTATCCGAAATATCAGTGGTAGTCAAATGGTACAAAGTCTGAAGTTGAATATGTTGCAGCATATTATAAGACAAATCCCAAGAGGAACCATTCCAACCCTCAACCACATTACATGTAAGCGTAATCCTTTCCTGAGGAGTAATACCCCTCAAAAGAGAAATGCATTTGGAAGAACACAAAAGATCATTCCAAAAATTTACTCTACCACCATGATCAATAGTCCATAAAGCATTATCCAAAATAATATATCATAGAAAGTGTTAAATCTCAGGCCTAATAGAAGAAGATTGATAAGCACAAACCTTTACATATTTAGAGTGAAGGAATTTATCATGTATTAGACCAGACGAAGGTAGAGAACTGTATGCAAAATACCATTTAAAGTTGAAGAAGGTAAGCTTTATTCTCAATCTACAAATCCAAAACTTGCAAACCCCCATTTTGATTATGAGCACAAACAAACTTTCTACTTGTAGTAACAAGGCCAACTTTAAGCACATCACTAATCCAAATAAAATTACCTACCCATTTACTCACATCTCTTAATAGGTTTATAAGCCACTTATAAATCTAAAAACTGTAGGACATAATACCAGAGATAACAAAGATAAAAATTTGCACAATCATGTTAAGGCACTTACCTTTACAAGGAGCAAGAGCTTACTCTTGGCTCCATCAACTAAAGGTTGAAAAAATCGCCTCTTAGAAGCACTAGAAAACATAGGAACACCTAGATAATTAAAAGGAATAGTGTCTCATTAGCAATTAAAAAGAGACTTTTGCAAGAATTCATCCACTAGCTCAAGATAGAACCATAAACATGTAAGATCTGCATAAGATTGGTTAAAGATTTCCTATTGACCCTACAGAAAACAAATATTTCATCAAAATAAAGTACACGGTAGGAAAATACTTACCCTTAGGACCAATCATAGGAAGAATCTTATAAGAATAAGTCAACTGAGAAATCCCTCTACTATGTACTTCTTCAACTAAACAAAAAAGTAAGGACGACAAAGGATCTCCTAAACGAATACCCCTCCCACAATTAAAACAGTCACCCATATTATCATTAATTCTGATTGAAAGAAAAGTGTATTGCAAGATAAAATGGATCCAATTTACAAAAGTGGGGTGAAAACCATAAAGATGCAGCACCTGTAGCAAAACATTCCAATTAAAGGTGTCAAAAGCTTTAGAAATATATCGATCTTAATAACAACATTACCACCCTTATCATTTTTTGACAACATGTTAAAGGCTCAGAAGCAATACATATACAACCCTTAATAAGACATCCTCTAATGAAATCATTCTGATTATGAAAAATCACCTTGCTACAAACAATACCAAGTCTATTAGCCAAAATTTTTGACATAACCTTAAACTTGAAGTTTGGAACGACATTGGGTTTGAAGTCCTTGATAGCAACAACACCCTGAACCTTAGGAATGAGAGATATTGATGGAGGACCATCTGAGAGACCACATAATGAGCCAATGACAAAAGGTATGGCCAAAAAGAATGGAGATGAAGGCTTTGAAAAGACTTTTTAGGAACTTTGTACAAATTGTAAAGAGTAGTATAGAATGTATTTGACCAAGGTAGTATAGGATGTATGTGACCAAGGTAGTATAGGAAATTAAATTTTGGGCCTTGTATTTAGACCAAAGAGTATACTAGATTGTCTTGAAATTTTGGGTCAAAACCATAATCCTAAGAGAGAAAGCTAGTGCCTAGGGTTGGGGCTTATGTGGCATGCTCATGCATGCTTTCAATGTCACTTGCCACATATACTTTCAATGTCACTTGCCACGTATACTTTCAATGTCACTTGCCACGTATACTGCTATGTGTGGAGAGGATTCTCTCCTATTCTAAGATGACATGTTTCATCTTCTCATTGTAGAGACTTATGGTTAGGGTATATGTAGGGTTAGGGTTTGGACGTCTCATACATTATAAATAGGGACCTTGTATAAATCATTTTTCAGCTTATGAACGAGAATTGTTGTGTTGCCAAAATTATGTTAGTGCACTCTACTTGTTCTTGAGCTCTCTAAAGAATAATCTTCAAGATTCTTCTCTTGTCTTCTAAGTGTGTTGGAATTAAAAATAAATAAAAAAGTAAAAGAAAGAGTGATTTAGAGTACCATTTCTTAAAAGAATTATCTATCAGTGTGTTTAAAAGTGTGATTTTTTTTTTATTTTGAATTATATTTCTATACACGATTTAGCTATTTTTGTAAAAATTTTAAAATCTCCCCATTTCGATAAGTTTGATAAAATCTTATACCATGTCATTCCAGGGTAATGATATTTTAATACCACTTTTCACATTTCACTTCCATTTAACACTATATATATTATTATTTTATTTATATATAATATTTTATTAGTAAAAAATAGTGTTAAACTAATATTTTTTTTCACAAATTAGTCGAATATGTTGTTCTAATTTTCCTATAAAAAAAAGAAAACAATAACATGAAAAAGCGCTTGAACTGTCTTTAGTACTAGTAGTAGGATACGGGCCATGCTTCATTAAACCAAATGCTTAAAAAAATCATTTCTTAAGCCAAATGACAGATATTCGTACGACAAAGACGGCATTTAAGCCAAGAAAAGGAAATGGCTCATATGATTGTGGAGAAACCATAAAAGCTTTTCATGGCCCACACTATATTTATATGACAAAATATGGCTTTAAAAAGCTCTATTTAATGTCTAAAGGGTCTCAGTCGGTTCTGCTTTTCTTAATCCGCCAATAAGACCACCTAAGATGAATAGGATCACTTGGCATACATAAGATGGAAAATAAATCAAAATCCAATAAGGATAGGATTTGGATAATTTTCTTTATAAATATTTTTAAAGAAAAAATGACAAAACAAAAATAAATAAATTTCTACATGGGTTAAAATTAGCTTAAAAGATAAAAAATTGAAAAAAAAAATATATTAAAAAAGGTTTAGTTAATTTGAACTTATAAACATTTAAAAAAATTATCCAAATATACTGTTGACCTTGATACATAGGACAGAGGAAAGATAAAAAAAAAAAAAAAAAAAAAAAAAAGACATAAGACAAGGAATTTTTGGGTGGTACTTATCTGCTTACACGACCTTCCAATATGATTCTTGATATGCTAGTCCTGAAATCTTCCCCCATAAATCGCTTCAAGCCTTTGATATGAATATATATAGGTAAGTTGGTCTTCTCAAACACCAAGCTATTTCTCTAAGTGATATCATTTGAAAAGCATTTTAGGTTTAGCTAAATAGCTACTTGTTTTTCTTGTCATTTTTGTGTTATTGTGAGACAATGGCTACTTCAATTAAGCCAAGGCAGTTACTTGTTATCATCCTGATTGTTCTGACATTGATTGTCGTGAGTTCAGAAGCTAGAATTGTTCCTCAGCTCACAACGATGGAGAAGAAGATGAATAGTAAGTTTGGATTACGTGAACTAATCAACAATGTAAGAAATGGAAAGTGGCATGTGAAGAGATCCATGCTGGGTGCAAGGTTGGAGAGAGTTTCGCCTGCAGGGCCAGATCCTGATCATCACTAGACGTGGCAACTAATGAGTGCATGTTTGGTTTAAAATTTGGCAAGTATTTTTATGAATTTTTATATAAAATTATGGTGCAAGATTTGGAAAAGCAAAAAAAAAAAAAAAAAACACTTCTTAACTCTCAACTCTATTTCAAACATGTACCAAGTATTTGTTAGGAGGCTTAGGTGTTTCACTGTTAGATCAATCCTAGCAATGTCATTAAAGCCATGAGCCAATGAATAGTGTTGCCAGGTTTGCTTAACAATATTACCAATAAAAAGAATGAGCCAATTGTTAGATCTTAATGTATTTTCATTTCTCTTGCCAGAATAAAAATGTGGTTGATTATCTTAATATATGATTTTATGCGTTTAAATTTTTAAATTTCGTTATTTTTGACATGTGTAGTTCAACTTTCAATTAGAGAGAAAGATATTTGAACAGTGAATAAATCGGCTTTTTTCCTATTTTGGTATACTGTTCAATTTTAATTCCCAAAATAGATAGAAAAAATTTATTTACGGACAAATTCTGCCACTTAGATAGGCCTAATTTCAAATTGATCAAAATAAAAGTGACATGCTGGTGATTTCAATTAATGACATTAATTAGAATTGTTTCTCTTTCTTTAATCATTTTTTTAATTATTTGATACTATGATCCTTAAGTTTAACAATTAACAAAATAAATGATAATAATAATAATTATATAATAATTATTAACAAAACTATAATATGAATATTAAGAGATACAAATTTATTTTAAATTAAAATAAAATAGTGTAATAATAATAATAATAATAATAAGAATAAAAATAATTCTAATTAAATTAATATGAATTTAATTTAAATAATAATAATAAGAATAATTTCATACAAATTTAATTTAAATAATAATAATAAGAATAATTTCATACAAATTTAATTTAAAAAATAATTATTATTATTGAATTCACTTATTATTAATTATTATTATTATTATTATCATTATCATTATGTTATTTTGTTTTAATTTAAAATAAATTTGTATGTCTTAATTTTTTATTAAAGTTTTGTTAATTATTATTATTTTTTTGTTAATTATTAAAGTAACAAAAATAGTGATAAATAATTAAAAAATTATTTGTTAATTATTATTATATAATGATTATTATTTTTTTATTAATTGTTAAACCTAACCATATGAATTTAACTAAAATTATTCTTATTATTATTATTATCATCATTATGCTATTTTATTTTAATTTAAAATAAATTTGTATCTCTTAATATTCATGTTATAGTTTTGTTAATGATTATTATATAATTATTATTATTATCATTTATTTTGTTAATTGTTAAACCTAAGGATCATAGTATCAAATAATTAAAAAGTGATTGAAGAGAGAAAAACAATTTTAATTAATGTCATTAATTGAAATCGCCAGTATGTCACTTTTATTTTGACCAGTTTGAAATTATGCCTATTTAGCTGGCAAAATTTGTCCATTTTGGTAAATAGATTTTTTCTACCCATTTTGAGAATTAAATTTGAGAAGTACACCAAAATAGAAAAAAAGCCGAATAAATCAGGTCAAACTATAATCCGAGTGCTTTATCTATGCATGTGTAGAACGAAAGATGAAAACATCCAATAATTCCGATCGAATCAAATTCCACGATTTAAACTAAAACAATATATTTCAAATAGACGATAAAATCTCTAAAGATTCTCTAAATAAAAATTAAATCTTTAATTATCATGTTATAAAATACCTCAATTAGCATATTAATTTTCTAAAAATTTTTATGAACTTACGAAAATTTTTATTTATAACAATTGATATCGTTAAAATCATTATCCTGATAATATTATTATCTTTATTTTTTATCTTAAATAATAATAATATATTATAAATGAAACACTTAGGTTCCTTCAACCTTTTACATGGAATATATTTACTCTATTAAGTTCCTTCAACCTTTTACATGGAATAGATTTACTCTATTATCAATCCTATGCTTCCAACATTATAGTAATATATGACTCACTTTAACATTACTTAAAGTTAGCCTATACTTACATTCATCCTTTCATATTACAATAATTTAAAACAAATTACGTAAGAGAATATCAAGAAGCACATTCTTATAATGAAGGTATTGCCATCTCCAATCCATCTTTGGCTCACAATGTTACTCTATATAATGTGGAGATGCATGTTTAATTCTATGCATACCCACACCATATAGCCTTCACAATAACACTAGCAAGTGAGACTCGAGTTGATATTGTAATAACTTTTATCATTATGCCTTATATTTTCATTCCTTAGCTTTTATTAATTCCAAACCATGTTTGATAAATACATTTCACCTGTAATCACATCCTGTTTAGAATTGCATCTATTTTTGTTATGGTTGTCCCATGTGTGTTATCCTATTTTCGTTATGATAACAAGTATATCAATCACATATATAACAAAGTAATAAATATATTGTTCTATCCCATGAAACTTGTGTAATATACAACAATAATTACAATTATAATAAAATTATACCAAAGAATAGTTCTATAGTTTGAGTGTTTGTGTGAGAAAATAAATTATAAAAGACAAACTAAATATTTTTATAGATTTTTGTCAAATCTCTAATAGAAAAAAATGTTAAGGATCAATGATATGAATATTGTCAAGGTTGGACTTCATCATACCTCACTCTCATGTATAAAAATAATTACCTACTTTCTTAACTAATGTCGATGTCAGCCCATAATAATACCCAAATCCTGAATGAGCCTAAGTGATAGAGTTGATTATGATATTTTTGGACTACTTTTTATAACAAAATGAACTCTTTCTAAGCTTAGAATCTATTTAATTCTTAATTTTAGGTACTTTTTTTGTTAATAATTGATTATGAGAATTAGAAAATGGATTTTATTGCTAATTCCTATTATTTTGCTTTAAAATGAACACGAAAACATTGGATTAAGAGAAGATGGATTTAAGCCCTAAAGATGAGTGATTAAAGAGTAATTTGATGCAAAACAACTCAAGCTCATTGCCAAAACCTAAGCCAAGCTTGAGAAAACTCAAGAGAAATTCAGCGAAAATGCACCTAGTGCATGTGACCTGAGCTCGACACCAGTTGGGCCTGGACTTGTGGAACAACAGCAGGCTCCAGTCGCGCCTTGCGACACTGAGGCTGAGTTGGGCACGACCGTCAAATTTCAAATGTCATTTAATATTTGCTTTGCATTAAGGTTAGAGATCTAGAGCCATGAAAGACAAAATTGGAAATCGAGGAGAGCTTTAGGGTTCTTTGGGAGTGATTACTTATTTTTCGCTGTTCTTCTATAATGTTTAGCTTCTTCATGACTATGAGGAACTAAATCCATTGTTGTTGGAGTTTATAACTTACCTTTCTAAACTCTCATGCAATCGTTTCTAGTTTTCATATTTATGTCTTTTCTTTCATTTAGAGCTAGTGAAGAAGCCCCTTGATTAGAGATTTGATGAAGAAATTTCTCGGTGACTTGGCTTGGATGAAGGAAGACCTTAAATTCTTAGTTTGGGGTGGTTTTAACTTGGTTTAATTCTCTCATGCATTTGTGTGTGTCACTTGATCATTTACTTGCATTGCTCTTTTTCAAAATCAAGTGAAAATTATATTTTAAAATGGTTTTTAAAAATAAAAGTGTTGCATAGTAAAAACAACCTGTTGTTTTGCTTAACAGTTTTGATTGGCACGAATTAAATAGCTTGCAGCGCGCGTTTTGAAAATAACTCTTCGAACAAAAGGCTTTTGAATCAAATTTTAAAGATTTACTTGATAACTTCTTGGAGAGAAACCTTCTTGTGAGAAAGAGAGAAAAAAGTTTAACAAAATTCATCATGGATTCTCACTTTTGAAGAGAGCATAACATCTCATTTGATTGGGATTTTCGTAGCATCTGTCACTATGAAGAGATAAGTGACTCTCTTATGAGTTTTACACTATTTTATCTGCTGCATAATTGATTCTTGTAATTGTAATTCGTTTTTGCATCAATTTTTGGTTGTATAGTGCTTGAATAAGGTTTTCAAGCATTATCTCTTGTGTAATCTTGTAAAGTTTTGTTTTGGGTGTATTGTTTGCATCAAACACATCAGTAGAGTTCTGCACATTGCACTAGATTGTGCATCTTGTGTGGTGGGATGGCGCACAAGGGGTAGAGACAGTCTTGTAGGGTTCAAAATTGGGTCTCGTATGTATTTGTGTAGGTAAACTTGAATGATTTAGTGGAAATCTTTGCATTGTTGTGAAAAGGACTGGACGTAGCTCTTGTGGAAGAGTGAATTAGGATAAAAATAAATGTGTGATCTTCTCTTTCCCTCTCTCTTTACCTTTGTGATTGGTTCTTGTTTATTTGTAATTTTTCTGACATGAACAACCTATTGTTTGTCTGGACAGATTCAAATTATTCTCTCTAGCAACGTTTTTAATATGTTAAAATCAGTTTTCAACTTGTTTTAATAGTGGATTTTTACTACAACAAACGTGTGTTAGTTTCTTGACTATTTTGCCTTGTGTTTCTGAATCTTTTGGATCTGATTTCGTTTGGTAACTCCCCTACTGATATAGTGTTCTTTATCTTGGTTTTGTGAATCTGTTTTTCGATAGTTTTGGTAACTCCTTGAACTAATATTAGTTTCAAGTGTTGTGGTAATAACTTTGTGGATATCTAACTCATTTTCTTGGATTTGTTTGCGTTTTACATCACCTTTGCTAGTTCTATGATATATTTCTTGATATATTAAATTTGTTGCATTAGAGGTTTTACATATGTGATAACACTTTATTTTGTAAATAGTTTTTTCGTGGAGCTTTATTATCTCTAGTGCTTCTTTCCAAACTGTTTTTGGCTATTACTTTTGGCTTAACTCTTGATTGATCCTTTGTTGCACTATTTCATATATCATTTTTGTGGTGATTTTCATCAATCTGTTTGCCTTCATATCAACTATATTAAACTGGTTTTTGCATTGATAATTTTCTACATAACTGCTTTTTCATTTCTTGATAAAACATAATCTCTATTCTTAGTTCTCTTACATATCTAGCTTTCTATACTTGGGTGTTTGTGTTTATTCACATTGATAATTGTTTTTGGAACTTGAGCAGTGTATTCCTTTTGTGTGGATATTAAAATTGTACTGTTAATATCATTGGCCAAATCTACAACGTGTGCTTTGTGTGTATTGCATCAATAGTGTATATACACTGATGCAATATTAATAATTCAATCTGTTGAAATCTAGTTTAACTGGTTAAATTTTGCTACTCGTTGGAAATTTGTCTAAGTGATGAAAAATAATTTATAGCAGGTTGTTTTGATTTCAACCTGTTATTTGTGTTTTCCAGAACTGTGAGAAAACTATTAACAAGTTGATTTTACCTTTAATAAGTTGTTTTACTGTTCTATGCATACTTAGTCTAATTTCAACTTGATGTTTGCGCGTTTAACCTATTGTTTTCGGTATTCTCTATATTGTAATCATAGTTTAATAAAAATACTTATTCACACTTTCTAGCTTTCCAAAAAGAGTTAATAGTTCAATTCAACCCCCCTCTTGAACTTTGGCCATCATATTTTTCAACGCTTTCCATATACTAGTATTTTAATTCTGCGGTTATTGCCTGTCGTTTTGATTCGTGATTTGATATTTGATTCTTTGGGCATTGGGAAATATCTTCTTAATCAAAAATTGAATTAAAATACCAAATGAAAGCCTATGTCTAAGAATAGAGCAAGATTCGTTTGTTGTCTTAAGACCCTTCTGGTGATTGCAAGTTTTATTTATATATTTAATCAAGGAATTGATGATTAATAGATAAGCATAAGCTTATTCATCTAAGAATTAGGGTTTGAGTGAAATCGTGGGTTAACGTTGATTGTTGTCTAGAAAGAAGTAAATGTTTTCACACATGAAAGTGAAGATTGTTGAAGTTTAACCTTGAAAACTCATATTATTTATAGTTAATCCTTTTCTACAATTCAATTGTTATCATAAAAATATTTATTTTATTTTATTTTTTGCACATCAAACTAAATTATGGAAGCTTTTGTGAATTAATTTTATTATCATTGTAACTATTGTAGTATATTGCACAAATCCTTTAGAAAAGAACAATATTTTTTACTTGATACGTTTACAACTGGTGCACTTGCTATCATTAACAAAAATAGACTAACAAGTTTTTGGCGCCATTGTCGGTAATTTGTTTTCAATATATAACAATTGTGTATTTATAATTCTTTTATAATTACTTTTTTTGTTTTTTACTTTCATTTTTTTATACATTTAGACTAACTTGTTTTTTAGTTTTTAGTGTAATTTTTGTGTATACAAGGTATAACCTTCTTCTACTTTGGCTGATACTCAAAATTGTGAATTTCCTTCTAAAAAAAGAGATGACTGTTCAAAATCAAAATCAAAATCAAAGGAGAACTATAGGGGACTCAATACATACAAGAGTCCTAGGGACTTCACAAGCATTATAAGATCCACCATGAATGAGAAGATTGTTGAATGAAAACTTGCTCTGTTATAGCTAATTAGTTCTCATTAGTTTTCTGGTTTAGATCATGAAGACCCACACACTCATCTTTATACTTTTATGAGGTTTTTGGTTCCGTTAGTGTGATGGGAAAAGATGAGGAGGCGTTATTTTGGAGGTTGTTTCCCTTTTATTTGATTGGAAAGGCTAAGGAGTGGCTTCAATCACAGCCTAACCAAAGCCCGATCAATTGAAAGGGAGTGGAAACTAAATTTTTGTCTCAGTTCATTCCACCATCCAAGAAATATAGAAGCGAAGGCTGCCATAGGTACTTGTGTGCAAGGAACTAATGAAACATTGCATGAAGCCTGAGAGAGATTTAAGGATTTGTTAAGAAAGTGTCTCAACCACGGTTTTGAAGTGGAGATGAAAATGCGTATGTTTTGTAATTGGCTTCAACTATAGACAAAGATAATTTGGGTGCTTCATTTAGTGGCTCAGTTTTCTTCAAGATTGTAGAGGAAACAATCACAATTATTGAGTCTATTTAAAAGTTGGAGGTACAAGTGAGTAATTTAGCAAAACAATTGAAAGATCAAAAAACGGATTCAGAGCATTACCAAGTGGTTGTTACTCGAAGTGGGAGGGACTAATAGAGAGAATAATAATATTGAAAAAAACAAGAGAGTGGAGAGGAAGAAGACAAAAATAAGGAAAGAAATGAAAATAAAAATGAGAAAAAGAAGAAAAGAGAGAGAGGAGTAAGGAGTTCCACCAATGAAGAATCTTCCCTATCCTCATGCACCTTCAAAACAAGACAGGGAAAGACAATTTGCCATATTTCAAGAGACTTTTAAGCAGTCACAAATTAATATACCTTTAGCAAAAGCTTTAGAGCAAATGCCGACATATGCAAAGTTTATGAAGGAGATGTTGACTGTACAATTGGAGGGTGGTTGTAGTGCTATTATTCAGAAGTATTTTCCTTCAAAGTATAAGGATCCAGGTAGCTTTACTATTCCTATTACCATAGGTGCTTTACCAATGGTAAAAGCCTTATTGGATCTGGGAGCCAAGATTAGTTTGATGCCTTTGTTTGTGATGAAAATATTGGTAATTTAGAGGTTCAACCCACTAGAATGACTTTGCAGTTAGCTAACAGGTCAATCAAATATCCTTATGCTGTGGTGGAAGAAGTTTTGGTCAAAGTGGACAATTTTGTGTTTCCATTTGATTTTGTTGTGATGGTTATTGACAAAGACAAGTATGTTCCTTTGATTCTTGGTAGACCTTTCATGAAGACTGCTAATGTCATTATTGATATAGATAATGGGAAGCTTAACGTAAGAGTTCAAGATGAAGAAGTGAATTTTAGTGTTTTGAAGGTATGCAACATCCAAAAGACAAAGATTCTTACATGAGAATGGATACTCTGGATGAGGTGATTCTTTTTAATAGCAAGCAATTACACACTTCTATCCCTCTAGAGAAAGCACTTGTTGACACGACGTAGTCTTGGGATCAAGAAGATACGAATGAGATTGAAGTATGTTTGAGACATTTAGATTCAGTCAAGGAGGTTTCTAACCACAGTGAAACAATAGAGGAGCTACACTTGAATCTATAGGTTGATGAACCCAAGATGGAGTTGAAAGTGTTGCGACCCCATGTTGAAATACGGTCATGCGCCTTCCTCACATAACCTCGCCAACATCAAAGCAATCCTCTCCATCAAGGGTTGTCAAAAGATCAGCATCATAGGGAATTGGGAAACTGCCAACACAACGAAGATGTTTCTCTCTCATGTTGACATGCCAATAAAAGTTTGAGTCAGAAGTTGTGGTGGAAAGGTGATCTAATCTAACCATGGTCCCTTCTGCACGAGAAATGATGCTCGATAATGCAAGTTATTGAGTCAAAGTCGGTAGCGGTGGTGACTGAGGAACACTTGGAGGAACTTGCATGGTAGAAGTCAGAACGGATTCTGAGGATGGAGTTTGTTCAGATGTACCCTCCAAGCATATGACTTTGGGTCCCCCTATGATTAGAGATGTGGTCAGTGCAAGTCCCACCGTTGATGTTGAAGTCGTTCCACTTTTCTTCTACTTGGTTGGATTTTGGAAAGAGGCGGCCAGATCTCGATGTCCCCCGACCTTAGCTCGGAGTTTCTTGAAGTCAAAATCCTTCCCCATGATCTCTATGAAAATAAAGTATGTCAGTCAATAAAGACAATTTTATTCAAATATACAAGGTAAGTAAAATGCAGTTCATAGCTAGGAACACCAAGGAGGTCCCTGCTACTTATAGGTCGGGGAAGTTGTCCAATAGTATTTATGGCTTCTCTCTCCTTGGTCGAGAGTAAATACTCGACTCTTGATTTAATTTCTTGGGAATTTTCCAGTATAGAGGGAACCAAGGACGAAAGTCAAGGTGGAAGAGAAGACATTTTTGGCTATCTTTGGGGTGACATCTAAGTTTAAAAAATTTTGTCTTTAAAGTATGTGTAGGAAGAATTGTACAAGGTAAAAAATGAACCATCATAGGCGACACTCAAAGAAACCCAACCAATCAAATTAGCACATTTACCTTGGTAAAAACACATGAATATGTTTATTGATGGTTCAATGTTCAAGTGGTGGTAGAGTATCTGAAAACACTTCAGGAAAGCCCTGGGTGAAGCTAGCTCGGGGCACAATTAATAGTTGTTAGCATTCCTGCCTCAAAGTCAGATAAGGGAAAGGTTACATCGAATTCCTTAAAGAGGAACTTGTACATGTAAGTGAAGTTGTAGCTATTGGGTTTCAGTTTCATATAAACTCGTTCATCCGATTTACAATGTTTGACTACAACATACTTGACTATCGGCTTATCACAAATATTGAACAAATTCACTAATTCTTTGTTAGGTATTAAACTTAGAAATAAAAGTAGTTACTTCACCATATACCCAAGATACTTAGGATCAACAATAGGAGGGCATTTTGTTTTTTGTAGTCTTTTTTCAAAACATTTGAAGGTATTGGAGCGGGACGGTTTCTTTTTTTTTTCTGGGTTTAATGGTGGTAACCGTTGGTGCGGTGGCTAGAGCAATCGCAAGCGGAGGAAAGGAAGCAGTTTCTATGAGGGATGGAGAAGAAACTTCTTCCGTGGGCTCCCCCTCACCAAACAACAACTCAGTACGCTCAGAGGAACTTACTTCCCCAATGGGAGTAATCTCCCTACCTAATAAATTCCTACCAACATAAGAGGAATCAAAAATAGAAGAAGGAGAAGCCATGAGTGTATCTAGAATCACGAATACAGTGAAGAATGAAAAACGGTAATGAGAGTCAAACACTAAAGAGGCCCAAATAAACTTGTCCAAAAGTGAAGGATAACTGACTAAAGAATTTGAAAAGTTTTCTTTAAAAATACGATTTGTCAAACATGCCAAATTCTAGCGCTCTTAGGATGTTGCATGTGTTAGGGCTACGTAGCACAATCCAATCAAAAGGTAATAAACACCATCTAATTGACGTCATGGTGTGACTCAGTGTCTCCTCCTCTGCATTTCATTAAATATTTATCAAAAGATGTTCTTAAGGTAATGGTTACTTTTATACCGATTATTGTTATTTTGTTAAATCAACTAGAATTTCTAACATAATAAGTTGAATTCATAACACTCAATCCAAACGGATGGGTATATTAATCCAAACAGATGGGTATATTGAGATCAACTTGTTTATTCAACAATATGATTTACCTGTTATGAGCTAAAAAACTTATATACTTACTACAATAATAGAGATAGATTGAACCAAATTCATTTAAGGTTAGTGTTAACTCCTAATAACTAGTGTTAATTCCTAATAATTCTAATCACACTAATTAATTAAGAGAATTAAAGATTCTAAACCTCCGAAACTACCATTTAATAATAATTATATGTCTTTATTGGAAATGTCCTATCTTATGAATATAAACTATGATCATATTCTCAACCAAATATTTTACAACTTGGTCATGACTTATTTATCCTAGAAGATCTTTACTCGGGTCGGATAAGTAAAATAAAAAGAAGAAAAAAATAAATTACATTTTCTTTTTCGTTGGTTGAAATTTTAAACTTCAAATGAAATCTTGTAACATAGGGTTTAAGCTTAAAAGAGAGAAAAAGTGGGAAAGAAGAAGGCGAAAGTGGAAGTAGAACAGGAAAAGGGTGATGAGATGGAGGGAAAGAGATTTTTTGTGGCGGTTCACGTCGGCGCCGGTTACCACTCTCCCTCTAACGACAAAGCCCTCAGGTCCGTCATGAACCGCGCGTGTCAAGCAGCCGCTTCCGTCCTGTCCAGTGTAAACCAACCTTCTAACCTTCTTTATTTTCATTTTCAATTTCGCTCCTTCACCACTTTTCGTGTTTCTAGGGTTCGGGAACTGGCCTAGACGCCGTCGTAGCCGCCATTCAAGTGTTGGAGGATGATTCCTGCACGAACGCTGGCAGAGGCTCCAATTTGACCGAGGACGGTGGCGTGGAATGCGACGCCAGTATTATGGACGGAAAATCTGGAGCTTTTGGGGCTGTTGGAGCAGTGCCAGGTACTTGCTTTCTTATTACCACTCAAATCGTTGATTCTATCAATATGATGATAGGTACAAAAATTGAATTCAAACAGTGCCCTATGGAGAAATGAGAATGACTCCATTTGTATTGCTTAAGCTTGAATTGTTAATAATTAATGGCAGCGAGGGGGTGTTTGTTAGAACCTACATGGAGCTTACGGAAATAGCATAGGACTCCTTTTACAAGCTTCTGAGTGAACAGGAAATCCATGTCGTGAAATTCTCTAAGAGGTTATGGATAAAAAATTTAGGGTCTATATGAATACAAGCTAGAAGTGCCTTTTAGGGCTTCTCTGTTTGAAATCCTATTTGTACAAACTTCTCCATATAGACAAGAAAGTGAAATAAATAAGCCTTTTCATAAGTTAAAATTAATATTTGTAGAAGTTCTTTCATATAGTTTCTTGAAATTTTTATTTTTTAACTTATGCATAAGTTAATTTTAACTTATGGAAAAGTATGTTTTCTTGTTATTTTTTATTTTAGAAAGTGCTATGGAGAAGTTTGTCCAAATAGGTTCCTAAAACTTTTTTTCTAGTAGAAAATCTCTCAAAGCACTCCTGGCATTGTATCCGAACAGACTCTTAGTTAAACTGTTTTGTTGTAAGCTGTAAGTTGTTTTCATTAGCTATTCTGAGAGCTGGAAGCAGCTTATATCTTGAGCTATTTTTATAAGCTTTTCCTAGTACTTACATAAATGCTCATGTCATAAGATAAGTCCAAATAAGTTGTAAAAGAACCTTTCCAAACACAGCCCAAGTGCTTAGCTAGTTTAGTAGGTGGAATGTGAAAATATTTATTTTCCATGGCAATGAATGTTTTGTCTAATTTATTTTGGAGAAATATTTTTTTGAGAAATTCTAGGGAACTCTTGTTATTGCATTATTTCCAATACCATCTTTATTTTGGATAAAAATTATGTAGGTTTAAATTATGTACAAATCATCCCCTCAATAAGAATGTGTTGTAAGGTGTGTGTGAGAGAGTGTCATTATCTCATCTCTTTTACAGTTCCTGGGAAAGTTTTTGGAAAATAAGAAATGTGTGTCTTCAGACCTTATCCCAACCAAACATGCACGACTCTACAGTGTGCTAAATAATGCATTTTCGTTCCTGCCTCCATGAACAATTGGGAAGATTCTAAGTTTACATTGCTGGGTAATCTAATGCTATGTGGATAAATGTTATTTTCTGCTTGTTCGAGACTTTGGAATTTAACTATTTTATACCAAATTATCTTTGTATTTATTCCATTCGTTATAGACCAGGTGTCCGCAATCCTATACAAATTGCTGCTTTATTGGCCAAAGAACAAATGATGAGATCTCCATTGCTGGGTCGGATTCCTCCAATGTAATCACTATTCAACATCTCTGCCTTTGTTACCAAAGCATTTACATAACTTCGTGTAACTCACTGCCAAAATTTGTATTTGAGAAAGCCTTCTCCTTTTGACCTTGCGAACAAGTCCACTGGTTAATATCTATTGCTGGTGTTCTTATGGGAATTTGTCTTAATGCAGCTTCTTGGTTGGCGAAGGGGCTTGCAAATGGGCCAAGTCTAAACACATCACTTTGCCAACAAGTATAGAGGAGGCCAATGAGGTCATATTTCACTTATAATTTAAATTCTGCACTGAAACTTAATGGAATAATGTCTTACCACTTTCAAATCATAACCTTGTTACATTGTATAACAGTGGCTGGTCACAGAAAAGGCTAAAGCACAATGGATAAAATACAAATCCATGGTGGAAACTGCTAGATCTAAGGCAGACAACACTCCTGAGGTCGATTCTTCTGTCTGTCAAAGTACCACAATACCAGGTATTTTAATAGCACACTTTCACAAGACCTGACCCTACTTTTTGCTTCTAAACCTGTGAAATCAATAACAACAGTGCTCCAAAGACCTTGGAAAGATTCCTTGGCTGCGAAAATTAGCATCAGCCTACTACTGTAAAAGCACTCTTACTGGGAAATAAAGATCTTGGGAACTCTTCAAATTCTTGAGGTCTCATGACTTAGTGTTAGGATATGAAGCTAAGCCTTTGTACCAATTATAGTTCATTTTTCTAAATCCAAACTAAAACCTTCTCTTGAGAGAGATCTTAAATTTCTTAAGGGATTTAAGTGGTTGTATTCCAAATTAAGTATCGATATGCTATTGGTAAAGACATTGCAATCCCTAGGAGTTTGGGAAAAATGATCTTGCCTAGGATCTTTTCTCCTAGCCTTCAATCGTTACAAGTGTGATACACCTGCCAAAGTCATGTACTCTTTCATATGCAGATAGTGCTTCAGAAGATCGCATAATGGACACTGTTGGGGTTATTTGTATAGATAATGAGGGGCATGTTGCATCTGGAGCCTCCAGTGGTGGTATTGCTCTAAAGGTGAAAATGGTTTTCTTTTCTTCTAGTGCTCTGCAGTTCCATGTTAGAGTAGTAAGTAATTACTTATAACTATGTTCGAAATATCCAACAGGTTAGTGGACGTGTTGGGTTGGCAGCAATGTATGGTGCAGGGTGTTGGGCATCATCAAAAGGGCCCTTTGGATCTCCGTTCATGGCTGGTTGTTGTGTATCAGGGGCAGGAGAGTACCTGATGAAAGGATTTGCAGCTAGGGAATGCTGTGTTTCATTGTCACTGTATGGTTGGCTCTCGGTCGTCTGTTTGTATTTTCATGATAGGGGAGAATTTTTATGTAAGATTTGTCTATGTGCTTAAGTTCTACCATGTCTTCATTTGATATGATAGCATGGAGTAGAATATAATCACATATCGCTTTTGGAACCTTTTAAAATTAAAATGAGCTGGTATTTCTGAAGGACATTCCACCTAAGAAATAATAGGGTATATTCAATGTCTATACATCTGCGCCTGTGATTCTGTGTTTGATGGTGAGGGCATGCAATAAAATGATGCTTTTCGTTGAAATTTACAAATTGGATACATTATATGCTATAGTATGGGTCACTGGATTGTGTTGGACATATCATGTTAAAATATTTTAAAATTTCACTTTGAGAAATTTATGAACAAAAAAGACATTAATTTTATCTCAAATTTACTTGCTGTGCAGAATTGGTAGGCTAGGATTGCCCGGGTTATGTTTTTTCTTGTGTGAATACTGAAAATATGATCTCTTCAATATCCAGCTTAGTTTATTGGCTTTAGAAATTGCAACTTCTCATATTGATGCGTTGTTGCATAATTTCATTAATGTGTGGGCTTTATTAATATTCCATGGGGAGGATTTTTCTGATGTTGACTTTCTTTCAGCTCACAGTCTGGTCCTGCTTCTGCGTGCACAAAAATCTTACGCTCTGTTGTTGAGGATGGCAGGCAATGCGTTACTGATAGCACTGCAGGGATATTGATTGTGCAGTCAGACGCATCTTTAACAGTGAGTCCCTTCAGCTTTTCCACCTAATAGTTTTGTGAATATTATTAATCTTTCACTTCCTTAGGATCAAGGAAAATCATCAAGTCTGAAAGCTGTAGAGATTGCTGCTGCATACACTTCCTTGTCTTTTGGAGTAGGATACTTTGGAAGCTCTATGGAACGTCCCAAGGTAGCAGCTCTGTTATGAATTTGAGATTTATCATCATATGAAGATTTCATACTATATTTTTTTTCTAAATTTAAGTTAATTATGTTCATTTTAAGAAATCATCTCATGATGTTAAAAGGATGCTCATTATGAAATCATCAGATTATGGTCTAAATAGCTCAGAAAATTGTTTTTAGAATGTCTTAGGTTAACTAACGATATTTTTAATTTAGCAAGACTACCATATATTGTCTGGTTTTGCTTTTACCTCCCTCTAAACTTATGGTTCTCAGCAAACCATTGGTAAAGTAATATTTTCCTATTGTTTTATGATCCAGGTTTCCATTCTTAGGAGTACAAAACAACAAAGCAGGACGGCAATAGATCAATTTGGAGCACGGATAGATCTTTCAAATGGATAGTTAGTGTGACGACGAATCAAATTTTTTCCGTGCTGATGAGGTGAAGACACCTACAGGAAAATTACTTGATTTTCTATATCCAGTTTTTTGATAAACATTTTAGTTCAGGCCATTTTGGTTAGGATAGATATAAAAGATTTCACTATGGATTGTTAATTAATGGTCAATGGTTCTATGGACTGTCATACAGAACTTAATTAGTTTTCATGTTAAATTAATTTATCTGTCTTCAACATTTACTTAGTTCCCAGAATTATGGTCGGTGAAGAATAGGCATTTGATTGAAATAACACTGATGAAATCATAAAGATAGGTGGGTAAACTGAAATACTTCAAAAGTATGAAAAGTGGACGCAGTAAATGATTGTAATTTTTGGTAAACAAACGTACTGAAAATGTGTTCAAAACTAAACATGCTGAAATGTCTTGGAGTTTGTCTGATCTAGTATGGTTGTTTCATTCAACCAATTCAGCCTTCCCGTCAGCCACACCGACCTGTAATTAACACTTCCTTTTAAAAGCTTTAAAACATCTCTTGCATTTTTCTTTTTATTTTCCGTCTCTTTCAGCAATTTTCGCACCTCAAAAAGTGCCACTTTTCCCTACCTGGTGCCATTTGCCAAATTTTGTGCATATAGTTATCAATTTTTTTTTTATTTAAAACGTTTTGAAGCGCAATAATTATAATTAAAAGTTTATAATCAAGTAATGTTAAATCTTACAATACAATAATTTGTTCAATTATTTTGTGGGATTTCATTATAACGGCGCGTTGCTTTTTATAGCATGTTTTGTTTAGTATTCTTTTTAGTTGGCAGAAATAAGGGTGTTTTTTTGGGGTTGGATAACCTCCCACCCAATTTAACTCAAATATGTTAGATTATTTTTTTATTGGTCGAACATGACCCCACTTATTTTGATACAATCCTGGATAATGTAGTTTGTATGTTAACTTGATCCAACCAATTAGGACCCAAGTTGGAACTTTGAGTTGATCTGGTGTTAAATTTAAGAAAAATCAAATTATGACCGACTTGAAAGACGTTTGACGATATTTATCCGAGAGTTTTGTTGATTGTGTGGTTATTGAATTGAGATTAGAACAGTGAATCATTTCTTTTTAATTGTAAATTAAATCTTGCTATAAATATAAATAGTAAGATATATGATAAATAAAATATGATATTTTTAAATAAGTAACATAAAAGAAATTAGAAATATTATATATGAAATAAAATAAAATAATTTATATGAAAAAAATAAACATAAATATGAATAATTTTACATAAAAAGTACTTAAATAATTTATATAAAAAATAAAATAAATAAAAACTTTAATTTTATATAAAAGAGTACTTAAAAAAATAATAACAAATCATTAATATTGTATATAAAAATTAATCATAATGATATAACCTAATAAACGTAAAAACTTAAAAGATATTATTATACGATTTATATTTTCTTTTCTGATCCTGTACCTACATTTAAGCTCTCCCTACAGTATTTACTTACTTTTCAAAACCTGCACTTACACTACTACAATTACTTTTTAGAATATATAAGTGTAGGTAGGAAGACATATACATAACATATACTTTTCAACATCACATATGGCACTATAATTTGAACGAAAGCAAATTCTTAAAAGATATAAGCATACGGTTTAACTTTGCAAATCTAGACATGTTCTTCACCAAGTTTCTCTTCATTGGTTCAGTTTTTTTTTTTTTTTTTTTTTTTTTTTTTTTTTTTTTTTTTTTTTTTTTTTTTTTTTTTCCTGCTGATTTCTTCTTTTTGTATTAGTTCTTCTTTTCACTTCTCCGCTACGCTTCTCTCTCCGGTGCTCATTGTATTTCTTTGGATGATTGAGAGTGCTTTTCTCCACTTTTTTATTTTTTTTATCTTTCTTATCTTCTCAATTTATAGACAAAAGGTTCTATAAAAGACACTTTTTTTTTCGGGATTTTTTCATTTCTCCATATGTGACTTTTTGTTAAATTTAGTTTTTTATTTTGTTTTTTGGGATTTTTCATTTCCCAATAATATGTAACGCTTTGTTCTCCATGAATCGTATGTAACAGACATTAATTGCAAATCACAAAATTCAAATTTGATTCATATGATTCATGTTACGATTCAAGGTATAAAACGATACAACTACCGATATCTATCGTGAAAGGAAGTTCTTGAAACGAAATGTGATTCGTATTGTATGATTCTTATGATTCTAACTACCATGCTGTAGATAATTCTTCAACGCTCAAATTAGTAGGAGCATAAAGATGATTAGAATGAGTATTTAGTAAGTATGAGATTGAGTGAGTACTCCCTAAGTGATGAGACAATATTTAAAGGCGTTTGGGCTTGATAGGTAGTTATCATATTATGGATTGTTAAGCTTAATAACAAAAATAAGTTATGGATTATAGTATATATTATTTGGATCTACAGGTGGTTATCCATCTATTATGAGCTGATAATATTATATACATATTATACCTATTTGTTTGGATTAGGTATTATTTTGTTCATATTATTCGGGTATTGGGTAGTAAACAAGTTGCCGAGCTCAGAATCCAACGAAAAGGATGAATGAACTTAAAGTTGAACTTGGTAGTTTGAAGACTTTTTAGGATGAGCTTTGTATTTGATGAGTTGGTAGTTTGAAGGTTTGACGACTTGTTATAGGTCGAACTATTTGTGACCGTTTTCTGAACTTGCGTGGTTAAGCTTAATATTATTACTTTCAAAGTAAGATTTAAATCCCAAAGAACATTGATAAGGGTTTTAAAGTAATTATGAGGTCCAGCATCTCAAAGCATGACATAAATTAGGCAGATGTTGCTTCACCTAACCATTCCCACGTTGACATAAGATGTGATGCTTCGTGCCCTTGCCAAATGAAACACTAGGAAGTTGAGTTAATGTTAGCACTAATGCTAAACATGTGATTTGATGAAGTCAATAGCTTGCTGAAGTTTTGATGGAGTGGATCTGGACTACGGTAGATCAATGCCTAGCATGTGAGTTGATGAAGACTGCTTCATGAAGAATCTGTTGGAACCAACCTGGACCAAAATTGTTTAAGTGAATGTCTTTGTGCCAACATGAAGATGGTTGGGTGATTCAGTCTTGGTCCTTAGTTGGGTTTGTGTGTTGGTGTTGGCTTAATTCTTAATCATTAGTGGCATGGTTCATCATTCTTGGGGTGCTAAGAGATTCACAAATATTTTTGTTAAAACTTGTTTTAAGAAAAATTGCCCAAACTGATTTTTGCTGAAAAAGATTTTTGAATCAATTGAATTTTTAAAACAATAGATTGAATGTGATAGTTATTTCTGTTACTATTGGAATCTTTGACTGAGTCAACTAACGGTCAATTCAATCGATTGAATGGTTTGTTCAATTAATTGAACCAGTGACGGCTAAGATGTTTTAAATCAGAATTGACTATAAAAAGGGATTGTCTCTATCATTTTCATAACTTTTGAGATTTCTGAAATATCCTTTTGAGAATTCCTAAGAGATCACAAGCGCCCTTTTCATACGAACTATTTTCGAATTGATTTTCACACAAGAACTCATAAAGATCGTGAATCTTGAAGCACTTCTTGAGTGAGGATCAACTGCTTTGGTTCTGGACCAGAGCTAAGTCTTCCATACTTGATCTCAATCCATTTTGTATTGCGTTCAGTGTGGTTGTTTGATTTGAACTGTATTGTGTTCTTGTTGTATTCAATTACGGGAGTGTAATTAGGCAATGTAGTGGGTTTCTGTACTGGTGTAACACTAGCTGGTGTAACACTGCAGATGATGATGAACCACAAAGTGAATCAGAAGATTGTCACAGATCAACTGGTTAAATCTGAAAAAGAAAATCAATCGGATGAAGTTCAATCGATTGAACCACAAGATCAACCGATTGAATCTAACAATGGAGCAGCAACAACGAGTACTGGACTGCCTAGAGAATGGAGGGTTCCTAGGAATTTATCACTGGACAATATCATTGGTCAAGTACAGAAGGGAGTAACTACAAGAAGATCCATGAACCATTTCTGTGAACATATGGCATTTGTGTCACAAGTTGAACCCAAGTCAGTGAGTGAACCTCTAGAAGATAGCAACTGGATAAATGCCATGCATGAGGAACTGAACCAGTTTGCGAGAAATGAGGTATGGACACTTGTTCCTAGATCAAAGGAGATGAATGTGATTGGAACCAAGTGGGTTTTCAAGAACAAGATAGATAAACAAGGTGTCATTGTGAGGAACAAGGCGCGACTTGTGGCAAAAGGATATAACCAGGAAGAAGGCATCAATTTTGGTGAAACCTATGCACCAGTAGCTAGATTGGAAGCAGTTAGATTGCTACTAGCATATGCTTGCATGAAGGGGTTCAGATTACATCAAATGGATGTCAAAAGCACTTTCTTGAACGGGTTCATTGATGAAGAGGTCTATGTGAGCCAACTCCCTGGATTTGAAGATCACAACAATCCAGATTACGTTTTCAAGCTGAAGAAGGCCATGTATGGGTTAAAGCAAGCACCTCGACAGTGGTATGAGAGGTTGAGTAATTTCTTGCTTTCTCAAGACTATGAGAGAGGGAAAACAGATAAGACCTTGTTTATTAAGAATTCATGCAATGATATAATACTTGTTCAAATTTATGTTGATGACATTATTTTTGGTTCAACTAATGAAAGTTTATGTGAGCAGTTTGTGGCTACTATGCAAGGAGAATTTGAGATGTCCATGATGGGAGAGCTCAATTTCTTTCTAGGCTTGTAGGTTAAACAAGTTCAACATGACATATTTCTTTGTCAAGCAAAATATTGCAGGAAATTATTGAAGAAATTTAATATGAAAAACTGCAAGGAAGCTTCCACTCCTATAGCCACTGGATGCTATTTAGATGCTGATGAAACTGGAGTTGATGTGGATCAGACTAAGTTTAGACAATTGATTGGATCACTTCTGTATCTGACTGCAATAGACCAAACATCACGTTTAGTGTGTGTTTATGCGCCATATTTCAGGCTAATCCAAAGGAATTACACTATGTGGTAGCCAAAAGAATTTTGAAGTATCTCAAGGGAACTACTGAAGTTGGTCTTTGGTATCCAAGTGAGGTAATTCTGATTTTGACTTTGCAGGTTGCAAAGTAGATAAGAAGAGCACTAGTGGAATATGTCACTTGCTAGGATCTAGTTTGATATTATGGCACGACAAGAAGCAAGTCTGTGTTGCATTGTCTACAGCTTAAGCATAATACATTGATGTTGGAAGCTGTTGTGCTCAAACCATCTGGATAAAACATCAGCTAAGTGATTTTGGACTTAATCTTCCTAAAATTCCATTATTCTATGATAACACAAGTACAATTAACTTGACTAAAAATCCAGTTCAGCACTCTAGAACCAAACATATTGAAATTCGACACCACTTTATAAGGGATCACATTATGAATGGTGATTGCGAAATTCAATTTGTTGATTCTGAGAATCAACTTACAGATTTATTCACAAAGCCATTGAATAAAGAAATATTCAATTTTCTCAAAAATGAGTTGGCCATTATTGATTTCAAAAATGTGAATTAATTCTGAAAGTAGTTTACTGACTAGAATGTGTGTTAGTTAATTGAGAATCAATATATTGAGCAGAAACTACTGTAGTTGTTTGATTGATGTGCAGACAAAATCTATGTGTATTACTGCACCAGAAGACATGCTTCTTGGGAAGGCAATGATATTTGGACAGTGGAGATGCTGCGCAGTGAAGAATAAGTACATGAAAAGGATCAAGAATCAATTCAGAACTGATCAACTGCAGTCAACAAAATCAGCATTGTATGGGAATTATTGTTGTTGGAGAATAAGGACAAGATTGTAACCTGCTCTGGTTAAGAAACACGACTGATCAATGTTCAGCAACAAGTGACACACCTGCATATGGGACAATCATGCTTGAAAAGAATAATCTTCACAGTGCCACGTGTCATAGATTAGTTCATGCTCAACTGGTCAAAAAACATTTCAAAATATTCTCTGTAGATAGGTACAATCAGTCTGTTACTGTGCAACATAATATGTGCATGCATTTGTTATGTTCTGTAGTGTTCAGTATTTTCTTTATTTGTGCACTAGAGTTTCTTTAAATTGGGATAGGTCTTGCATTCACTTGCACACACCTTACACTACTCATTGTGTGTGAATACTAACTCTCTCGAACCCATTGAGTATTCTGCCCTTGCCTTCAACCAAACCATGGCCTCCTCCTCAGCATCTAGAAAGAGAACAAAGAAAGTCGTGTAAAACAAGTTGAACAACATGATTCCGATGACAACAATGAATCTGGCTTCCTTGCTAGATGGTTCGATGGCAACATGGAAAACATCAACGAGTATCACAGGGAGTTTAGCCGAAAAGCTTTTGTCAAGCCAAAATTTCTAAGCATGGAGTTCCTTAAAAATGAAAATCTGAATCAAGTGGCTGATCTTCTCAAGTTTCAAAGGCTTGAGCGCTTTGTCAAGTTGTTCGGGAATATCTATCTGGACTTGGTGAAGGTATTCCTTACCAATATGTGGATAGATGATGGTGTCATTTATTCACAAGTGAAAGGTGTGGACATGGCTATCACGGATGAAGTATGGCTCTCGGTGGCTGGCTTAAGGGATGTTGGAACAATTGTGAGCAGACCAAACATGACAGATCTAGGTGGATTTGACAAGGTCCAGTTCTTCAAGGCATGTCTGAGGAACCCCAACAGTTCCATAAGGAGCTATTCAGTGGGAGGACTTTCTATAATCCCAAGACTGGTGGCCTATATTGTCATCTAGTTACTTACACCTAGAGGATTTAATCATGTTGTGCTTACTAAAGATGACCTAATCCTGATGTACTGCCTGATCAACAAGATAAAGGTAAATTGGGTAAGTGTTATTAAGGAACAACTATTCCGCATTAGGAAGAAGCCCGAGTTTCGAATCCCCTATGTTGTTTTGCTCTCTAGCTTTATTGAGTATTATGAGGTTAATGTGGAAAACGAGCTGGTTGAAGAGGTCAAAGCTCATAGTGAGATCACAGTGGCCACATTGAACAAAATTGGACTGAAGAAGGTCAATGAAAATCAGTGGATTTGCAAGGCCAGTGCTGAAGAAGATGAGATGGATGATGCTGGTGCTGGAACAAGTGCAACTGCTGAGCAATTTACTAGAGAAGATCTGAGGACTGGAGAACAGTCTTACTCCAGCTTTAAGCAACTGATGATCAATCAACTGAACAACATTAAAACCAATCAAAGGTCTCATCATGACTATTGTGAAACCCATTTCCAAAACCTAGAAGAGCGTGTTGATGACATTCAAGGCAAGCTGGGGCAAATGTTCTATGGGCCAGATGATTAGTGCGCACACTACATGTTTTATGTTGATCCCCTTCATTTGATGAACTCAATAGGGGAGAATTGTGTGTGTTTCGTGTGTCTAGCCTGTGTGTTTTACAGTTTGTTATTTTGCATCTGTTTCAGTCTGGTTTTCAGTTTGGTTTGCTTTAATTCAGTTCTGCTTTGTATAGTACTAAAGTTTGGGTTGATTGAATATTTGTTGGGTATGTGCCAGCACCTGCAGCTCAGTTATGTTTTTGTTTGTTGATGTTTCTCTTAATCATGATCTATGTCTTTGATGTAATCGACAACTTGCTATGATGATTGACCTCCACGGGTCAATATATATTAATGAAATATTGCCTTATGTTATTAATCTCTTTATATGCTTTTAAGGGACATCAAAGTATGGGGGAGTAAAACATCTTGATATGAACAAACTGAGTTTGGATACAGGAAGAAATTTAATTAATTGCGTTTTAGCTTAATCAGTTGATTTGATATTTTTTGCTCTCAACCTATTAGATCTTGTAATACTAATAAACTGTTTGAGTGAAAAGACAAGTATTTCAGGTTCAGACTGTTAAACTCAACACACATCAGATTGCCTTCATCAAATTGGGGGAGATTGTTAGCACCAATGTTAAGCATGTGATTTGATGAATTCAATAGCTTGTTGAAGTTCTGATGGAGTGGATGGACTATGGTAGATCAATGCCTAGCACGTGAGTTGATGAAGACTGCTTCATGAAGAATCTGTTGGAACCAACCTGGACTAGAATTGTTCAAGTGAATGACTTTGTGTCAACATGAAGATGGTTGGGTGATTCAGTATTGGTCCTTAGTTGGGTTTGTGTGTTGGTGTTCGCTTAGTTCTTAATCATTAGTGCATGGTTCATCATTCTTGGGGTGCTAAGAGATTCACAAATATTTTTGTTAAAACTGGTTTTAAGAAAAATAGCCCAAACTAATTTTTGCTGAAAAAGATTTTTCAATCAATTGAATTTTTAAAACAATCGATTGAATGTGACAGTTATTTCTGTTACTACTGGAATCTTTGACTGAGTCAACTAACGGTCAATTCAATCGATTGAATGGTTTGTTCAATTAATTGATCCAGTGACAACTAAGATATTTTAAATCAGAATTGACTATGAAAAGGGATTGTCTCTATCATTTTCATAACTTTTGAGATTTTTGAAATATCCTTTTGAGAATGCCTAAGAGATCACAAGCGCCCTTTTTGTGCGAACTGTTTTCGAATTGATTTTCACACACGAACTTATAAAGTTCGTGAATCTTGAAGTACTTCTTGAGTGAGGATCAACTGCTTTGGTTTTAGACCAGAGTTATATCTTCCATACTTGATCTCAATCCATTTTGTATTGCGTTCAGTGTGGTTGTTTGATTTGAACTATATTTTGTTCTTGTTGTATTCAATTACTAGAGTGCAATTGGGCAGTGCAGTGGGTTTCTGTACTGGTGTAACACCAGCTGAAGGGTTTAGTGTGGTGGGTTTACTGCTAGGAGTAGTAAGTATTGCGAGGAGCAGTTTGTAACTTGTGGGGAGCAAGGGTGTAAAACTGATCTTGGATCATTTTAGTGGAAATCTTTGTTGGTTTGGCAAAGAACTGGACGTAGCCCTTGTGGAAGGGTAAACCAGGATAAAAATTTTGTGTTCTTGCTTTTCTCCCTACTCTTCTTGATTGCTATTATTCATCTATTGTTATCATCTGATTTGACTGGATTAAAAACTAATCATCTTGTTGATTGTATTCTGATTCTTGAAGAGTTCAGTAAACTATTTGATTGAATCTGTAATACTTCTGTTATATATTTTGAACATCTGTTTACTGAATTGTTTACTAGACAGTCCAGAACTGTGCAGTTAATTGATTTTATAAAGATAATTCATTCTCATTCTTAAATCACTTTCCAGTTTTGCGAAAATTTTTAAAGTTCAATTCACCCCCTCTTGAACTCGGTCCAACCTATTTTTTATAGTTAAAAGTTGTGCCTTAGCATTTTAACTCTTCGCCTATAACACCAAAAACACTTTGTCTGACCCACTCCATCAACCATTCCTTGTCCTCCCCTAATGTCCGAGCACAAATGGCCTCCTTTACTAGGATTGATAGTTCGTGGATGAGAAGGGCACCTTACTTGAGTGGATCATGCGTCCATTATGGAGCTAACGATAACTTGCTATGGCACGTTAACATGCAAGCAAATCTAGTGTGAGGTGTCGCAGGCAGTGCAAGCTTCTTCATTCGCATGACATTGAGTTGCTGAGGGCAGCAATTTGCCCGGATGCCTTGCTTTTGCCAAAGTTATGCTAGCTAGTAGAGCCCAAGAACTAAGAGATGCTGAAAGAGAAGTCTAAGTTAAACCATACTCTTACTGTCAAGTCATTGTAAATAAAGCGAAACTAAAGGCCAAGTTGTCGAACTAGCAGAAGTCGACTTAGAGGGATATGGCCAAAATTATTGAATGTAACCGAAGAAGGTATTCGGTGTTACCGAATGATTAGAACTTGGCCGAAATTATTAAATGTAACTGAATTGTGTCGGTCGAGATCATTAAATTTAACTGAAATGTGTTGTTCTACTGAGATCTTTAAATGTGACCGAATTGTGGTGTTTAGCCAAGATCTTAAATTGTGACCAAACTGTGTCGCGTGGTCAACATTATTAAATGTGACTAAATTGTGTCATTCGATCAAAGTATTTAAGTGGACCAAACTAGGTCATTTGACCAATACCTTTATATATGAGACCGAACTGGATCGCTCAACCAAAATACTTGGTTTGGTCCAAACATTGTTGTTTAGGTAAGATATATGCGTGACCAAATTACTTTGTTGGGCCCAAACATTATCCTTTGACTAGAATATTTTTCATCGAGTTGCTTGGTCAAAGTACTTGGTTGGGTCCAAACATTTTTGTTTGACCAAAATATGTGACTGGGTTGCTCGGTCAAAATACTAGGCTGGGTCAAAACATTATCGTTTATCCAGTATATGTGTGATTTAACTTGGTTGCTTGACTAAAGTATTTGGCTAGGTCCAAACATTGTCGTTTAGCTATATGTGATCAAATTGGGTCGCTTAGCTAAAGTACTTGGTTGGATCCAAACATTTTTGTTTGGCCAAAATATATGTGACTAAACTTGGTCGCTCGATCAAAGTACTTGTTTGGGTTCAAGCATTGTCGTTTGGTTAGGATATATGTGTGACTAAACTTGGTTGCTCGGCCAAAGTACTTAGTTGCGCTCAAACATTTTCTTTTGGCCAAAATATATGAGATCGAATTGGATCGCTCGACCAAAGTACTTAACTAGGTTTAAACATTTTCGTTTGCCCAAGATATATATGCGACCAAACTTGGTTGCTCGACCAAAGTACTTGGCTTCAAATATTGTTATTTGGCCAAAATACACATTATTGAATTGGGTAGTTCGACCAAAGCACTTGGTTGGATCCAAACATTGTTTTTTTTTTCTTGCTATGTGTATTGAATTTGGTTGCTTAACCAAAGTACTTGCTTGGATCCAAACTATGTCGTTTGACCAGAACATATGTGACCGAAACTTGGTTGGGTCCAAACATTGTTGTTTGATTGTGCTCATTCTATGACAAAAAAATGTGTCACCTTTATTCAAATGACTTATTACAAGAGCGTGCCTCATTAAAACCTTGTCTTACAAAACCCTCCTCATGGATAAAATTCAAACTAAAGAAAAAGAGTACATTGTTTTTGTTTAAATAAACAAAGCTTGTGAGTTGAGTTGAACCTATTTCATGGACTCGTCAAAAGTGGGAAGATTCTCTTTCGGTTTGGTCCTGGGATTAAGTATAAGATACTTTGAGGCTTTGAGCATAATATTCTCAAACTCCTTTTGGATTGGCCTTGACCGTAATAATTATACCATCCTTAGCAGGGAACTTTATAACATGTGTGACATAAAAACAATGGAGATCATTGGAGATTGGAGTTGTAGTCGGAGCCTTCACCCCTATTTTTGGCTCCTGAGTTTTCTTAACTGTTGATGTATATATCTGCTCTAGCCCGAAGTGCATCCATATTTACAAGAGGGTTGGCATACAAAGAGTTCAAAAAGATCATTGGATGCAAAGCGACTGTGAAGACATGCATGGCCATTGTTGGGTGGAAATTGAGAATGTTCAAGGTAGCTTTAGAGAATTGAGCCATGTACTGCAACAAAGGCTCGATGTTGTTGTGTTGTAGTACCATCCAACATGTGATCATGGGCTTGCTATCAACAATTTGAGTTGTGAACATGACATAAGGGTTGAGAAAGGAATCGATTAAGCTTTGAGTAAGCGAGTAGTACTATTCCAAAGTTATTCCCTCTAGAGTGGTGGAAAATAGTTGGCAATACACGCTTAGGTCGTTAGAGAAAAGGTTGGCCTGGGTGAGGTAAGCCTTCACATGCGCCTAGGTCTGAGGAGTTATTGTATGCTTTAACATTTAACCACTTTCATTCGTTGAATAGTCGAGCTTGCATGATGTCGGGTGTGAAAGGATAAAAACCATCCATATGAGCTTACATCACCGCAACCAACGGAGGCGTTTGCTCGACTTTGCAAGGCAACTACCAATCACACTTTCATGATTCTCTATGTATGTCAGCTCCTCGGGGGCGGTCTTCTAGTGGTGTCAAAATGACGGTTTAGGGTCCTATTAGAAGCTCAAGACTGACCATCAGCTCGATTTTGTTGTGTATGTGATTGCATAGTTCTATAGAAGTGTGAGAAACTTCGTAAAGTGTTGTTGTCTGTAGCAAATTTTTCTCATCGCTAGTGTTGGTTGTTTCAAAGACCCGTCAATGAAATGTTTTCTAATCAGGCTCAAACTTTTACTAGAGATTTCTCACTCATAGTGCTTTATTCGGGACCGTCAGATTTGAAATCGGAGCTCAAAGTTATTTCTAGAAATTTTTTAAAGAGAGGCAATGGTCTGACTTCTAGTTAGGACTATATGAGTTGTGGTCTGGCAATATTACTGATGCTCCAAAATTCATAGGTAATTAGACCGTAGGTAATTTACATACAAATATTATGTATGAATTTTATTTAAGAATTTGAATATGCATGTAATTACCTACCGATTTAGATATATAGGTAAAATCTACAAGAAATGCTAAATTTACCTATAAATATTTATCTTATATAATAATACATAAGTAACTTTAGAAATTTATTATAACGTAATAAAAACTTAAAGGTGTTGGACTTTTATCTTAACACCAACCACATTTTTAGATTGGAATATGCATGGTTACAAACCTCTTTTCTTAAAAACTTAGTAACTTACAAAATTAGAAACATTTTAAAATGGTTCTTGATTTTGGATTTCCACACCATAGAAATAATAAATAAAAAATTAGATAAAAAAAATTAGTTCAGACAAACCTTTAAAGTTGGCCCTAGATATGTTCAAATCATAAGAACTTTCAAAGTTAAGATTTGGGTTCATAAACTTTAGGTCATAAACCTATTTACTTAAAAAGTTGTATCGTGAACTAAATAAAAGGTTTTTGCATGATTCTTGTTTCTAATTCATCATAGTTCATAAAACTTATGTATAAATTTGTTTGGTAACTATGTCAAATAGAGCGACCTGTGTTGTATGTGATTATACAAAACATGAATGTCATTGGTAAGAGTATAAGATTAAAATTTATATCTTATTATTAATAGACTCATTTATACCTTAATAATTGCTTTAGAAATTCATACACAAGATTTTGTTATATTGTGTATGGATTCATAAGGGTTATGTAAGTTATGTAGGTGGACTGATATAAAAATTGTACAAGAGATTTTTTCACATGAATATTACTACACTATCTATTATATCGAATTGTAAATATAATTTATTTTGGATAATAAATATGAAGGATTTGATATTTGATATTAAAAGTAAAATATAAAAATATAAACAAATTAAAAAGACGGACTAAAGGTTAATATATAATTTTATCTTTTCTAATTTTAAAGAAAATTTAGTTTTCTTCTTTTAATTTTTAAAGTTTCTTTTTAAATTTTGCAAAGTTTTGCTTTAGTTTTTTTTTTTTTTAAATAATGCTAAATATTTT